>FRDC01000478.1_pt3 | contig 10653 bp, 10 predicted proteins | sample 1106171 | NCBI WGS metagenome assembly FRDC01 (sample SAMEA3930566, study PRJEB13176) | freshwater metagenome | biome: Drinking water system; feature: drinking water; material: water | place: Singapore | collected 2014-12-20
ATTACGCGCAGAAGCAGTTTGCTGCGGACGGATTTCAAAAATAGATAGCTGGGTTCAGGCTGGGGCCGATGTAGACGCGCAGGCGGATTATGGAGAAACAGCCCTCTTCTACGTTTCATCTTTTGGACGAACAAAAGCAGCGCTACGTTTACTCGAACTGGGTGCAAATCCGAATATTGCAAATGACTCTGACATCACCCCTCTGCAAAAAGCAGCTGCAGACTGCAACACCAAAGTAGTAAAAGCTCTCTTAGATGCTGGCGCGGACGTTAATTTCGCAGATCACCACGGCCGAACTCCGTTGATGAAGGCTACTATTTCGAATTGTGATGGCACTGTTGCTCTTCTTTTGTCTCGCAGAGAGATTAAAATTCACACCACAGATGAGTCCCGGAAAACTGCGATGGATTTTGCAACACATCCGTGGATTATCGACGCCTTTAATCAAGTCATAAATAAAAACTCTCCAACAACTACATTCGAGGAATCGAAACTTTTACCCTAGTACAGTCGCCGTTGATCACCTCGTAATACTCGCCCGAAAGAATCCAGCTGTAACCGAATCCATTCATCAGTCCATTCTGGCGATGGCCGCAGCACATGAACCTACTCACGCTGGCGCTGTCATTGGCATGATCGTAAAAGCCCCTAGCCCATTCCATAGAATATTTGCGTTTTATTTCCTAGCGATGAACGTAACGGGTGTTGCCGAAAATCTCACCAAAGAACATCATACCGCATACATTTTTTGTCGGGTATTACCCGATTCCATACTCTCATTCTCATAACAAACTAATTTTAAATAATTCACGAAATTAATTTTATACGCGATGAGTTCGACTTTATAAATAATCTAAGGAGATTTTGTGAAATTGGAGACCTTTGGAATCGATTGTTTGCTGGCTTTGCAGAACTAAAGTGCAGGATCAAAAATCTGGTCGATTCCCTTATTTCTATGGCGAAAGTCTACGTCAATTGGAAAAAAGGCATCTGTCTTGATACGAGTTAAAATTAACTCAGCCACTCGCTGATTAATTGCTATTGCAATTTGCCTAACAACAGGCTGTTTTCGTTTAAGGGTTTCATTCTCAGCAAGATCAGGGAAGATTGCACGCACTATGCCAGCGACCCTCGCCTGATTCTGTTCGTCGAAGTAGAATAATGGGCTTCCGCTGTCACCTGAGCTGATGACACCCATTGGACTGGAAAGAAACAGATACTCATCTTTGGGTACCTCGAAGCAAAAGGGTATATTACGACTTGAATTCAAAATATCCGAATAGGTTGTGAAAACGATCTTCGACTGAAAGCTATCATAAGAGAGTGACTCCGAGGCGGGGACAAAATCCGCAAGAATATTTGTCACTCGGCGGATTCGATTTAGTTTTTTTTCTCCGAAAACGTTCCAGGCCTGATTTTCACAATTACTTGCAGCCTGATTGAAGGTTCCCAGAAAGAAAGGTTGCAAGTGAGTGCCGATTTTTCGTTCAGCTTCTCTCGAAAATCCAAGACCCATGGGTCGCTCAGAAAAAGACTTTGGGATCTCAAATCGAATCAAGGTCATATCCAAACCATCTGCTAAAAGCGGCAGATAACCATTGGCCAATATCGNNAGTTTCCTGGTCGCTCGGATCGGGAGTAAAAATCAAACTTAATAGTAGAGGTTTGAAACTCCCCGAAATGTTCTTAGCTTTGAAGACGTCCGCAGCATGTCCGGTCGCTAGAACATATCCAAACCGTGACTTTTCATCAATGTGGATAAGGACTCCAGTTTCAATGGCCATTGCCGCAGAGGTTCCGCTAACCTCTGAGAGGGATCTAATTTGACAGACGCCTCTTCCGACGTACTTACCGAACTGCTCTGAGTATTTTATCCCTTTTGTTCCGCCGCTGATCACCACTGCCCCGGCGATATTGGACAGAAAGGTAGAAAACAGACACAATAAGACTCCAGCTTTAATACTCACAGAAACCTTCCTTGAACATGGCACTTGTCCGCTTTAACAGGTTCATTAAACTACTCATTATCAGAACTTCTGTGGATTGGTATCCGTAGAAAGTACGGCCCAGTTTCTAGGTGAAGATGGTGGAGTCCCTCCAATTTAAACGGACACTTTTTGCTTAGACTCTAAAGATTCCCGATACTCTAACGGCGACTGCATTTGCAAGCCCGAATGGGGATGATTGCGGTTATAATCATAAAACCATTCAGGCAATCGTCGAAGAACTGATTCAGCAGTCCATAGTTCATTCACATAAACATAGTCTCTTTTGAATAGTTTAACGAAGGTCTCCGCTATTCCATTGCTCTCTGGCGAGTAAGCTGGAGTGGTTCTGACGTCAAACCCCCAGGCAGTGGCTGGATTCCTGCAGCAGCTCGGTAGAGCGGTCTTAAAATTTAGATGTTTTGCTCGTAGAGTCGACCCAGAACTTTGATAGCGCGCATAGCTATTGAATTCTTCAGATGAAACCCTTTTTTGGGACCCCAATCAGCAGTTTTATCCTTCAGTAAAAAACTATAACCCTATTACGTTTTTTACTGAAATATAAACACGAGTCTAATATCATTTAGAATATGCCACACCTTAGAAAACGTTACGCCGAACCTCTAATAAAACGGGCCCTTTCGCATGCTCCAATTGTGGGGGTTTTTGGTCAAAGGCAGGTAGGGAAGACAACGTTACTCGAAACTGAGGCGGAGGGCTATTGTACTTTTGACCAAGAAAGTACCTATCTTGAAGCTGAAAGTGATCCCACATTGTTTCTACAGAACCGTTCAAAACGTTTTGCTATTGATGAAGCACAGCTTTGCCCCAGGCTATTTCCTGCCCTCAAGGAATTTGTCCGAACCCACAAGACTCCAGGTCAATTCATTCTGTCCGGATCTGTCCGCTTTACCAGCAGAAAGGCGATTCGAGAATCACTCACAGGGAGAATTTCGACTGTTGAAATTCTGCCATTTAGTCATTCCGAGGCAAGTCAACGCCCGCTACCCTCCCGCCTCAAATCCCTCACGGCTGTTCGCACTCAAAGAGACCTGGACTCCGTTTTTGAAAAAGAGAAGCCTAGTCCAGAGTCGGCGTTTACCTCCTACCTCTCTCATGGAGGACTGCCTGGTATTGCGTTCTTTCGATCGCCATCTGTAAGAGCAGACCGGTGGCAGACCCAGATCGACACCCTTCTCAATCGAGATCTACGCCTAGTTCAACAAACCAGCCTTCCGTATCAATCTTTGAGGGACCTCTTAGAATATCTGGCGACCCAACAAGGCAAACCTTTTGAACTCAAAGCAGCGATATCAGCCTCACAAATATCTGGAATTACCATCAAGAAATTACTTTTTGCCTACGAAGCGCTTTTTTTAATTAGACTTGTAAAATGTGTAGGAGATGAAAAAAAACCCACCTACTTTTTGGAAGACCAAGGCCTCTCGTCTTGGATTAGCCGGAGAGGTTTAGAAACCTCTCAAGACATTGTACGTTGCCTTTACGCAAACCTCAGGCAAGAAATTCACTACCGCCCGGAACTTAATGGCAAAGTATATCAATTCCGAACAAAAAATGACGTTGAGATTCCGATTGTGTTTGATGCCGACAGTATCAAGATCGGCATTCTGGCAACGACAGACGTCGCACTTCGCCCTAAAACCATTGGAAATGCACAGGCGTTTCTTAATAAATTTCCAGATTTTCGGTGTGTCGTCGCATATGCAGGACGCGAAGCCATTGTCCGTTCAGAACGTTTATTCTTAATTCCTTTTAGTTGGCTAATATAAGGGTGACTCTATTGAATCAGATGTTTTGCCCGCAAGGCGTTCTGCATCTGAACTCCATGAACCAGATCAATTCCGGCAGCTAGCGCCGCAGCCACGTGAACCGCCTCATGCATTTGTTCTGGGGTGGCGCCCGTTTCAGCACATTGCCCCGTGTAGGCTTCGATGCAATAAGGACACTGCTTAGAATGAGCAACAGCAAGACCAATCAGGGATTTTTCACGACGAGTTAAGGCTCCGTCCGTACTAGTTGCTGCCAAGTAGTAGTCAAAAAACTTTTCCATGAGAGGTGCAGCAAATTTTCCCATCTCAGCAAAACGACCCAGGTCTTTAGGATCATAATAATGAGCAGGCCCACCTGACTTACCGGCACAAGCAGGAACCTGATCAGCAAAGGGGCTCGACGGATCAATCGGTCTAAGGTCACATCCCATCTTTGCTCCGTGAAGAGTCAACGCGCCAAACGCAAACTCAATGGGGCGGCCTTTTTTTGGAAAAGCCCAGTGCTTTCCTTTTACCTCGGTATGACAACAATAAACCGGTGTCCCCTCCCCTCCCTGAGTCGCACAAGTCCATCCCAAAGTCTTAGCGCGAGCGGGAACCTCATCAAAAAGCTGCTTTACGGAGGCACTCTCTAAACGCATATCGATTCCGGTATGATCTAAAAAAGGTTTCTTAAATTTTGGAGCTTTTTCGATCAAGTCCTCCACAGCCACTGGGATCGAGGAAAAAATAAGATTAATCCCTTCTTTATGGGCAAATTTGACGTAGCCTTCCTGTTCGCTTTCAGGCGTGGGACCTAAGCTTAGAATTTGAGAGCGGGGCAGAGCCTTTACATCATCAACTTTGATATGCAGGTGGACCGAATCAGCGACCTGGAGGTGAGAAAAAAATGGGTGATCCGCATTAAGAAGCGAAAGGGTCTCATCGATTTCCGCACTATTGATCAAATTTAATTCTGAATATTTTGAAAGAATCTCTACAAACTTCTGTCGATTGAAACTCATAAGTTGCCCTTTCGAATTTTTTAATATTTCGAACCGTATATTCTCCCCTCTGATGCTGCAAGAAAAAATGCGGATTGGGTTGACTGAAAAATATTTGGGTGCCAAATAGGCCTGCATGAAATGCGCTCAACGTGACAAAACAACTTCTCTGCGAGCATCTCTAAAAACTGGCAGCCTACTCTGCGGTATTTTAATTTCGGCTTTTCCATCCAACACCTTGGCTGGTGATCCTATTCAAACCTCAGCACAAAATGCAGTCATTCTTTTGGAAAAATCGGGTGAGATTTGGCGATCCAAAACAAAATGCGCTTCCTGTCACCATCAGACTCTACCCATGATTGCAAATTCCCTTTCCCAGCAATCGGGATTGTACATCAACGAAACTCTCCAAAGGGGTCAGTTCGATTTTCTCACTCAAAACCTAAGAGCCAACCGCGGAAGCGTCTGGGGTCGCCTCAAGGACTGGGCTATTAACCCAGATCCCGCCTATATGTATAGCTTCCTTCTCTGGGGACTCACTGAAGCCAGTCATCCAGATTTCCTAGATCGCCAGATCGCTGAAGAAATTGCGGAATACATCGGATCTTTGCAGGAAAGTGACGGAAGCTGGAATTCACACCTGGATAGACCTCCCTTAGAGGGAAATTCATTTACTGCGACCGCCGTTGCGCTCAGGGTTTTTAATAAAATGGGGATTCTCCCCGAAAGATCTGCAAAAGCTGTTCGATGGCTGGTTGCCCAAAGCCCAACCACAAACGAGGAGCGAGTTTTTCAACTTTTGGGCCTCTTCTGGAGCTTGGAGACACCTCCGGATTCTCCGATTCCTGACCCGGTCGAAGCCGAAAAAATAAGAAATCAAATTCGGATACAAGCAAAAAGCCTCGCCGAACAGCAGAAGACGGACGGCGGATGGAGCCAAATATCAAAACTAGAAAGTGATGCCTATGCAAGCGGGCAAGCGCTTTTTGCGCTGGCCTCAACCTCGGCGCATCATGAATATAAAACTGGAAATCCCATCTATGCCGATGGTCTCAATTATCTTCAAAAAACCAATTATGAAGATGGCTCTTGGCGTGTGATCAGCAGATCTACTCCCATCCAAAAAAGGTTTCATACTGGGTTTCCTCATGGAGCCAATCAATACATTTCTACAGCGGGCACTGCTTGGGCGGTGATGGCCATTGCAAAGATCCGTTCACTCGAGGCGAACCACTAGAAATCCGGCTGACCAACAGCATGGCATGCTCAAAAGTAAAACACCCTACGATTTACCGCCTAAAATTGCTGTTTCCTGGTTCGTATGAGATCATGCCACGATGAAAAGACCGACCTGGATCGTTGAGCATTTCTCGGATATCAATGGATTTCAATATTTAGCACAATCTGTAAAATCTGCTGGACGTTCCTGCATAGTCGTTACAGATGGTGAGATTCCTAGAAATCTAAAACACCCAGTCATTTATCAGGGGTCTTTTGAGCTTATTGATAAACTGGGTTTAACTGAAGAAGACTATTACTGGAAAACCACCGAGAAATTCAATTTTTCTTCATATGCCCAGGTCCTTAAGTCTTTTCTTCTGAACAAAGACTACCGTTTTCTCACTCTTTCTGATTTCGCTGCTTCTTCCGAAAGTATTGTATCTCAACAGGGTGCTGTTTTTATTCGACCAGATAGTGGACTTAAGTCTTTCTCAGGAACCTTAGTCAAGAAGGAGTCCCTCGCCGAGGATTTAAAAAATTTACTGTTTTACGATCCCCCTCTGGACTCTCAGTGTGTAATCTCATCCCCTAAAACGCTGCACAGGGAGTGGAGGATGATCTGTATCAGTGGGCACGTCATTACAGGCTCTCAGTACAAGAAGGACGGAAAGTTCGCCTTGGATAGAGAATGTCCTAACGATGTGATCCATTTGGCAGAGAGTATTGCCAACTCTTATCAGCCAGATACTGCATTTATGATCGATATTGCAGAAAGCGAAGAAAAATTTTATTTGATCGAGCTCAATAATTTTTCTACTTCAGCACTCTATTTAGCGGATACAGATAAAATCGCTGCTGAACTTTTTAAAATAACTGAACCCAATTAGGAAAAGTAGTCATGGCAACGGTTTAGACGCCCCCGTCCAAAACTACTGTCGCGCCATTCATAAAAGAATTCTTATCCGAAACCAAAAACGCAACATACTCCGCGATCTCTTCGACTTTTCCGACGCGTCCCAGGGCACAATGAGAAAGATATTCCTTTAACTTCTTATCCGGGAGGTTGTTACTGACCCCCTCATCGAGAATGCCGGGCGCAATACAATTGACCGTAATTCCGTAACGACCGACTTCTTTTGCCAGTCCCTCTGTAAATCCTTTGATCGCCGCTTTTGCAGCACAGTAGTGAACCGGGGCCAACATCATCTTCACACCCGCTAGCGAGCTCATATTTAAAATTCGCCCGCGCCCCACACGAATCATTCCACGAAGCACCGCCTGAGAAGTGAGAAACGCACCTTTCACGTGGGTATCCATCATTTGATCCCAATCGGATTCTTCCATCAAGGCAAGCGGGACCACTTGGCCGATTCCTGCGTTATTGACCAGAATGTCGATCTGTCCGACTTCCTCCTCAAGCTCCTTGACCATCTTTTGGGTCGCCACTCGGTCGGTCACTGAAACCTGATACGCCCAAGCCCTACAGTCTAACCGTGTAAGTTCCGCAAGAAGCAAATCTGCCTCTTTTTTAGATCGCGAATAATTAAATGCAACATTGGCCCCCTCACGAGCTAGAGCTAAACAAATAGCGCGACCCACTCCTTTGGAACCTCCGGTCACTAATGCAGTTTTTCCTTTAAGCAAACCTCTCATGGAGATTTACCCCAAGGTCCTTTTCCCCAGGAAGCACGAGGCGTATCGGGACCTTTTGCTGCGCCCCGATGAAAAAGATTAAATCCGCACGCAGGCATGATCCGGCCATCCGTTTGAGGATAGTGGTGGCAACACTTACGAAGCCTTTCCAGATCAAAGTCATGCGGGTCCATATAATGATGCAAAAAAATCGACTTTGCTTGCCGTTCTCCGATTAGAATGGCTTCTTTCGGAGAAACAGGACGGTTGGGAAACATCACATCCACCGAACGGCGGAGGGCCGCAAGAATTTCTGGGCCGCGTTCAATCTCATCCTGATTGGCAAATACATCATGAATCACATCTTGAAGCGCATTTTGCATCTCTGGAGACGCCCCGAGAGTGGCTGAAGAACGCAGCATTTCGCCATGTTTCTTGAAGTCAATGAAACGCCCAAACGGAATAAAACTTCCGTCATTCATTCTTAAAAGATAAGTGAGCGAAACACACTGAGGATGGGAGCAAGGCAGGGGCGCAAAGTCGGTCATCCTGAGTTTGCCTTTGGTTTGGACTTCCATCGCCTTAATCACACCAGGAATCGTCAAACGATCCATCGGATCATGTTTAAATCTTCCTCCGCCGTAGCCAGTAAAAGAAGCAGGCTGAAAGCTCAAGGAAACAATATTATCGTAAGATAAGAAAAGATCGACGGCCTCACCGATCTGATCTTCATTGACGCCTCGGGTAGCAACAAAAATCATCTGGGTGGAAATATTTAGCTCTCTCAGAACCGTCAGAGCTGCATTTTTCTCTTTAGTTAAATCCCGTCCCCGGATTTGCTCATGCGCGCTAGGTGTAAATCCATCGAGCTGAAGTCCAATATAGACTCCCTTATCTTTTAATTTCTTTGCAAAGGCTAGGTCTTTGCCTAGTTTAATTCCGTTGGTAATCACCACCACACGGCCAATTTCTTCGCGAGTGGCAATATCGATTAACTCTAAAAGACGCGGGTGACTGGTAGGCTCCCCCCCGGACAAAGCCACTGATTCGAGCTGCCCTTCATTTCGAATCAGAGTATCAATAGTCTTTTTAAAATCTTCGTTAGAAATATGGTTGGCGTACTGATTGTTAACAATACAAATGGGACATTCTAAATTGCAGTGATCCGTAATTTCAATAATCGGTAAACAAGTGTGTTGTTCGTGATCATCACAGGTTCCACAATCAGTGGGGCACCCGTGAGCAGCTTCGGTTGCAAAATGCAAAGGCTCAGTTCCTGCGCGAGCATATTCGTAGGCTCCGATATAGTAATCCGCATCTTCATTCACTAACGCTTCGCTCGGCCCACATTTTGCGCAGTTTTTCTTAAAATAAACTTTCTTATCTCGAATCACCACATCAGCAAGGGTGAGCTCCAAACACTTTGGGCAAGTCGAGGTGGTTTGTTTGAAAAAATGCTCTTTCTTGCCGGAATGATTGCGCCCCTGATCGAGTATTGAAATCAAATGCCGTTTTGCATCCTGAGAAACAACTTCTTCAGTCGGTCCACATTTTTCGCATCGTTTTAAAAGAACCGCTTCATTGTCGCGCGAAACCAGACGAGCCTCGATGGGCTGCTGGCATTTTCCGCAAGAAGACATCTGATGCATTAGAAAAGTGTGAGGCCGATCTTTTCTGGTTGGGGTATTTGGGCTCGAACCGCAGCTTGTACATTCCATAGATGATATCTCCTCGTACTCAGTACTCGCAATTGGCGATGGGCGCTCGTTTGCGCTTGATTTAGAAAAATTTCCGGGAGAATAGAGGACCCTCAGGAGAAATTCAACATGAGATATATCCTGCTCGACAGGATTTCTGAACTCACGCCAGAAAAAGCAGTCGGCGTAAAATGCGTCTCACTGAGTGATGACCTTTTTGTGGATCACTTTCCTGGACACCCCATTATGCCAGGCGCGATGATTCTAGAATCCATGGCCCAAATTGGCGGAGTGTTGGTAGAAGCCATCATGAGGGATCGAGGACGTACCGATGTCCATGCCCTTCTCGTCCAAGCAGATCGCCTTAAATTTAGAAAAATGGTGAGACCCGGAGATTCGATCCGAGTCGAAGCCCAAAACGCGTCTGTAAAGGATGAGGGCGGCAGAGTCACCACCACGGCAAAAGTAGATGGAAAACTTGTAGCGGAAGGGGAACTCACTTTTGCTTTTACAGAAGTAAAAAATCCTGTGGTCCTTGCAAGACGGCGAGAAATTCTAAACCTTTGGTTGCACGGATCAACGGAGGAGGCCTAATGTCTAGTCATGGTGAAAGCCTCAGTAAAAACTCCCCTCGTAAAGTCTACGTGAGAGGGGTTGGCGCAGTTACCGCATTAGGAGTGAGTTGGAACGAATCCCTAGGACTATTAAAGGAAGGTCATTCAGCCATCGCTCCCATCCGTCGTTTTGATTCTTCAGAGTTTCCCTGTCAGTTTGCCGCCGAAATTCCAGAAGAGATCCGAAAAAATCTAAACTCCTATGAAGATCTGAGAATCTCTTACATCGAAAGAGCCTGCGCCGAAGCGTTGCCTGAGAGGCCAAATATTTCAGGTGATCGATTGGGAGTTTTTATCGGTGCCGAATCAGGTCGTGCAAGCTTTGAAACCATTGTGGCTTTGGCTCACAGCTCAGGATGGGGTCCAGAATTTAATCACGATGATTTTGGACTGAAAGCCCGCGCTATGGCCTCGAAAGTTCAATTCGAAGCAATTTCCCCAGCCGCAGTTGCATCGTGGATTGCCAAAAAATACGGAGCCACTGGCCCCTGTCAAACCATCTCTCTCGCCTGTAGTTCGTCTGCAATTGCGATTTCTGAAGCGGCCCGCTCCATTCGACTAGGAATCTGTGATTTTGCGATCTGTGGAGGAGTGGGTGCAGACGTCGACCCGCTGATGCTCGCAGGATTTGGCAAAGTAAGTGCTTTAAGCACAAAAGGAGTTTCTTGTCCTTTTGATGTGAGACGCGACGGCTTTATCGTGGGCGAAGGAGCAGCAGTGATTGTTCTTTC
>FRDC01003158.1_pt1 | contig 10653 bp, 12 predicted proteins | sample 1106171 | NCBI WGS metagenome assembly FRDC01 (sample SAMEA3930566, study PRJEB13176) | freshwater metagenome | biome: Drinking water system; feature: drinking water; material: water | place: Singapore | collected 2014-12-20
TCTTTAAGTGCTTAACTTCCTAAGACCCTTTCTTTTTTTCATGATCCATTGATTTAGTTATTCTTTCCAATTTTTAAAAAACATAGTTGACTAAATTTATCGGGTATTGTATAGTTGAGTAAATCAATCGGGTATTCTCATATAAGATAAGCAGCATTTTCTCAAACCCGTTCGTTTTTTATAGGAGTCAATCATGAGATTAACAACGAAAGGCAGATTTGCAGTAACAGCACTTCTAGATCTAGCTTTGCAACAAAGCAATCACCCTGTAACGTTGGCTGACATCAGCCAACGGCAGAAAATTTCATTATCGTACCTGGAGCAGTTATTCGCAAAATTGCGCCAATCTGAGCTTGTTGATAGCGTTCGTGGACCTGGCGGCGGTTATTGCCTCGCTAAAGACTTAGATAAAGTCTCTGTTGCAGATATTATTCTTGCAGTTGATGAACCAATCGATGCAACACAATGTGGCGGAAAGGAAAACTGCCATAATGATGGAAAATGCATGACGCATGACCTATGGGCTAAATTGAATGATCTGATTTTTGATTACCTTGGTGCCGTAACGCTTAAAGAATTGGTTGACAATCAAATTAATCAAAAAAACGAGACGATTATTCCACTCCTGGATATGCGCGAGTCTAGCGCTGCATAAATAGCGTAATATTCATTATCCATTTGATTTTTTTAATTTTCAAAATTTTTCTAAAACGTAACCGACGAACAAAAATATTCTATCAATGTCAAACTCGATAGTGTTTGGGTCATTATTGGAAAAGTCATATGTCAATTACATTAACAGATAACGCCGCAAAGCATATTCAGCAACAACTTGCAAAACACAGTAAGAGCTTGGCTTTTCGTGTCGGAGTAAAAAAATCCGGGTGTTCTGGTTTTTCTTATACTTTCGATTTTTCTGATCAGATTAATTCGAACGATCAATTATTTGAGTCCAATAACATCACGATAGTTGTCGATCGTAATAGTCTTCCCTATATTGACGGTTCTCATATCGATTTTACAAAAGACGGTCTTAATAGCTCATTTAAATTTATTAACCCGAATATTGATAACACCTGTGGATGTGGAGAAAGTTTCAGCGTAAAAGATTCGAATGCAATTACTTTATAATTAAAAATTAAATTCTACTTCTCATCATAAAATCATAAAAAAACTATCTGGCAATTTATGCTTCCTTATGAAAGCATAAATAATAAATAAAGGAAGAAACCAAATGAGTGCAGTACTGCAAAGTCTGGTTAATCAACCATATAAGCATGGCTTCGTTACCGAGATTGAATCTGATATTGCCCCTAAAGGGTTAAACGAAGATATTATCCGGTTAATTTCGGCCAAAAAAAATGAACCGGAATGGCTTTTAACATTTCGATTAGATGCCTATAAAAAATGGCTGACAATGACCGAGCCTAAATGGCAGAATGTCCATTATCCACCGATCGATTTTCAGGATATCAGCTATTATTCAGCTCCCAAGCCTAAAAAAAAGCTATCCAGCATGGATGAGGTTGATCCTGAGTTACTGAGAACGTTCGAGAAACTCGGAGTACCGATGCATGAACGTGCCGCATTGGCTGGAGTTGCAGTGGATGTTATTTTTGACAGCGTATCGGTCGCAACCACGTATAAGCAAAAACTTGCTGATGTAGGCATTATTTTTTGTTCCATATCGGAAGCGGTGCACAATCATCCAGAGCTAATTCAGAAATACCTTGGATCGGTGGTTCCCGTCGGAGATAACTTCTTCGCTGCATTGAACTCCGCAGTATTTACAGATGGCTCGTTTTGTTTTATCCCGAAAGGGGTGAAATGCCCAATGGATTTATCAACTTATTTCCGTATAAACACCGAAGGATCCGGACAGTTTGAACGAACCTTGATCATTGCAGAAGAAGGCGCATCTGTTTCATACCTGGAAGGCTGTACTGCGCCCAGATTCGATACCAATCAATTGCATGCCGCAGTGGTTGAGCTCATTGCTTTGGATGATGCAGATATCAAATATTCAACAGTACAAAACTGGTATGCAGGCGACGAGAAAGGGATCGGCGGCATATACAATTTTGTTACGAAGCGTGGATTAGCTAAAGGCAAAAATTCCCGAATCTCTTGGACCCAAGTTGAAACAGGTTCCGCAATAACCTGGAAATATCCCTCTTGCATCTTGCGTGGTGAAAACTCTGTGGGAGAATTCTATTCGGTAGCTGTTACCAACAATTTTCAGCAGGCTGATACAGGTACCAAAATGATACACCTGGGCAAAAATACCCGTAGCACGATAGTCAGCAAAGGTATTTCAGCTGGACATTCCAATAGCAGTTATCGTGGTTTAGTCAGAATCGCCCCGACTGCAGAAGGTGCACGTAACTATTCGCAGTGTGATTCGATGCTAATAGGTGATCAATGTGGCGCTCACACATTTCCCTATATCCAAGTACACAATAATACCGCCAAAGTTGAACATGAAGCCTCAACGTCAAAAATCGGTGAAGATCAGCTCTTTTACTTTTCCCAACGGGGTATCGATGCAGAAGAAGCTGTTTCTATGATTATCAATGGCTTTTGCAAGGACGTATTTCAACAATTACCCATGGAGTTCGCAGTTGAAGCTACTAAACTTCTCAGCTTTAAACTGGAAGGAAGCGTAGGATGATTATTAATAATAGCAAAACCGTTCTCGCCGTCAAAGGATTGCATGCCAGCATCAGTGGTAAGGAGATTCTAAAAGGAATCGATCTGACGGTTAAGTGTGGTGAAATTCATGCCATTATGGGTTTAAATGGCTCGGGCAAAAGTACATTCGCCAAAGTATTAGCTGGTCATTCAGCGTATGAGATTACTGCGGGTTCCATTCATTTTGAAGATAAAAATTTGCTCGAATTGCCTCCCGAAGAACGCGCGCGTGCAGGATTGTTTTTAGCATTCCAATATCCCGTTGAAATTCCAGGTGTTGCAAATATACAGTTTTTGCGCCTCGCTTATAACACCATTCAATCCCAACGTGGAAAAGAAGAACTCGATCCGCTTGAATTTGATGACTTCGTTCGTGAAAAAATGAAGCTTTTGAATATGAAGCCAGATTTTCTGGATCGTAGCGTGAACGAGGGCTTTTCTGGTGGTGAAAAAAAACGAAACGAAATTCTGCAAATGGCATTACTGGAACCTCGCTTAAGTATTTTAGATGAAATGGATTCCGGACTTGATATTGATGCGCTCAAAACAGTGGCTAACGGCGTAAATCAAATTACAAGTAAGGACAATGCCATCATCTTAGTGACGCACTATCAACGCTTACTGAATTACATTGTGCCGGATTTTGTTCATGTCATGCATGCGGGCCGCATCGTTTTGACAGGAGGAAAAGAGCTTGCGCAAGAGCTTGAGACGCGAGGTTATGATTGGGTAACCGATCAGAGCGGATCCACTAATAAGTTAATTGCCTGATTATGATTATTAATAATGTCTATCTGGAACATTCCCTGGAATCGTGGCCGTTCACAAAAACCAAGCCATCGACGTGGCTTAGTCAATTACGTGCCAATGCAATCGATCGGGTCAGTATGATGAGATTCCCTACTAAGCGTGACGAAGAATGGCGATTTACTGATATTTCAGCATTAACGCATCTCCCCTTCCGGGCTTCACAACCCGAGAACAACATTCATATCAGGGACGTTGAACATTTATTTTTATCAGAAGCAAAAATTCGATTGGTATTTATTGACGGACATTTCTCTTCGAATCTGTCAATCTTTGACCCGACTTCACTCACAGTTGGCAATTTACCAATGTTTTTATCTTCTAACTCTGCTTATCTCGAATCTCATCTCGGCAAGCTTGCCCAATTTGAAGATAATGTTTTTGCAGCGCTAAACACGGCGTTTCTCAGTGACGCCGCAATCGTTTCCATTCCCAAAAACGCCACCGTCCGAGATCCCATTCATTTATTGTTTATCGCAACACAGAGCGAAGTCACTAACTACCCGCGCTGCCTCTTGGTTTGCGAAGAGGGGAGCAGCATTAGTCTCGTGGAAGAATACATTGCTCTTAACAATGCAAAATATATTACCAATTCTGTAAGTGAATTTTTCCTTGCGCCTCAAGCAAATGTGAAGCACATCAGGATTCAGCGCGAAAATATGGATGCTTTTCACTTAGCTAATTGCGCGGTTTCACTGGAACGAGCGAGTCATTATCAATCGATCGGCATTTCAACTGGAGCGCGGATTTCCCGTCATAATCTGAATGTTTACTTAAAAGATGAAGCGGCAGAATGCACAATTGATGGACTCACCATGATTTCAAATCAGCAACTTGCGGATACGCATTCATGCATTGATCACATCAAACCTCATGGAACGAGTCATCAACAGCATAAATGCATAGTCAGTGGGCAAGCGCACGCCGTCTTTAACGGAAACATCATTGTCCGACCTCATGCCCAGCAAACTAACTCTTCACAATCCAGCCGTAATCTCTTGCTGAGTAAAACTGCGCAAGTCGATACCAAGCCGCAACTGGAAATTTTTTCAGACGATGTGAAATGTGCGCATGGTGCGACAGTAGGTCAATTGGATGAAGAAGAATTGTTCTATCTTGAAAGCCGCGGTTTAACGCCAGCCGCTGCGCGAAGTCTATTAACTTATGCTTTTGCTGCTGAGATTATCAATCGCATCGCGGTAATGTCGCTCCGGCAGCGATTGGAACAAGCTATCCTTTCTCAGAATTGCGAGTCATGAAAATGAATGCCACCCAAGCATCGCTGAAGTCCGATATGTTCAGCAGTCCGGATTGGGAAAAAATCCGAGCGGATTTCCCCATACTTAAACTCAAAATCGATGGAAAACCACTGGTATATCTCGATAATGCGGCATCCAGCCAAATGCCGCAAGCTGTCATTGATCGCCTGGTTCGCTACCAAACTACACAGCACGCCAATATCAATCGTGCGGTTCATTATTTATCGGAAGTTGCGACGATGGAATTCCATCACGCGCGATGCAAGCTGCAACGGTTTATCAATGCTCGTGAAGACCGCGAAGTTATTTTTACCAGCGGCACCACCGACTCGATCAACCTTGTCATGCACGGATATGGCCGTAAGTATATCAAGGCGGGTGATGAAATCATTCTCACAACTATGGAGCACCATTCAAATATTGTTCCTTGGCAAATGCTGGCTAACGAGAAAGGCGCAAAAATTCGAGTCGTACCCATTACCGATACCGGTGAACTGGAAATAGAAGAATTTGAAAAGCTATTTAATGAACGCACTAAATTCGTCGGTTTGATTCATGTCTCCAATGCGCTTGGCACCATCAATCCGATCAAGCGGATGATCGAATTTGCGCATCGGCATGGTGTTCCAGTACTGATTGATGGCGCACAAGCTGCACCGCATCTCGCGATTGATGTACAAGCGCTCGATTGCGATTTTTACGCTTTTTCAGCGCATAAATTGTGCGGTCCGACAGGTGTCGGAATACTTTATGGAAAAGCAGCACTGCTCGAATCCATGCAGCCTTTTAAAGGTGGTGGTGATATGATCGCTTCGGTTACTTTTGAAGAAACTCTTTATAATACGATTCCTCATAAATTCGAAGCCGGCACACCGCCCATTGCTGCTGCAATTGGATTTGGCGCAGCGATTGATTATTTAACTGCAATCGGTATTGATCACATCGCATCGTATGAATCTTCATTGCTTGATTATGCAACTGAATGCCTCAATGAAATCCCCGGTGTCAGAATTATCGGTACAGCACCCCACAAAACTGCGGTCATTTCATTCATTATTGACGGTATCCATCCACACGATATCGGTACGATTCTGAACCAGGATGGTATTGCCGTGCGAACCGGTCATCATTGCGCCCAGCCAGTTATGCAGCGATTTAATGTTCCCGCTACTTCGCGTGCTTCTTTTGCTTTTTACAATAAAAAATCTGAAATTGATGCTTTGGCGACTGGCATCAGAACTGTTCAAAAGGTTTTTTTATAATGCATTCCAATTCACTTTACCAAGAAGTCATTTTAGATCACAACCGGAAACCGAGAAATTACGGAAAATTAAATCCAGCCAGTCACCACGCAATCGGTCATAACCCCTTATGCGGCGACCGCCTTGACATCACTTTGCAAGTTGAAGATGAACAGATCAGCGCCATTGCATTTGAAGGGGAATCATGCGCAATCTGCAAAGCTTCCGCTTCGATGATGACAACGGCAATCAAAGGAAAATCGCGATCGGATGCGGAAATGTTGATCGCTGAATTCTGCGACCTGGCCACTGGAAAATTAGATCTCAACCAACCTCATCACTTGGGGCGATTGACAGTTTTCTCAGGAATCCGGGATTTACCAACACGAGTTAAATGCGCGATTTTGCCGTGGCACACCCTACATGCAGCGCTCAATTCAGTTAATAATGTTTCAACTGAAGATGCATCAAGCAATCTTCAGACAGCAACCAATCAATCCTAGTCTCATCCGAGTTCTATCAACACTTGAGCCTGCAATGCGGAGACTCCTATTTAATTTTTCATTTTTCCTGATAAGAAAATGCCAAAAATAGCTGATATTGAAGGAACCCCTAATAAGAATGCTTTGAAATTCATTCTTAAAGAACCGCTCACGTGGGGAATCGCCCGCTCCTACGACAATGCCGAATCTGCGAAAGATGATCCATTAGCGTCGGCACTGTTCGATATTGATCATGTCACCAATGTTTTTTATATCGATCATTGGATTACTGTGACTCAAGATGGTGATGCCAATTGGCAGGATCTAGCCCGGGAGATCGCTGATCCTATCCGTGCGGCCCCTGCTGCTTCGGCACAATCAGCCGAAGCTGTCGCCAACGCACATCAGGCATTTGCCAATTTGTCACCGGAAGATCAACTGCGATTGGAAAAAATCAATGTGCTGTTGGACGAGGAAGTCAGGCCCTATTTGCAGCATGATGGCGGGGATTTACACATCCTGGGCCTTGAGGGGAATATTCTTCGCATCCACTATCAAGGTGCTTGCGGTACTTGTCCCAGTTCAATTTCAGGTACGCTCAGAGGTATTGAGAATATGCTGAAAACCATCGAACCCGATATTCAAGTGATCGCGAGTTGACAAACCAAAAAAGGACACCCCCAAAAAAACAGGTGGTCAAGCCACCTGTTTTTTTGGTTTTCAGTGAAAATATTATCAAGCGCGCTTCTTAAATTCATGATTGTGCGGGTCAATCTCAATCTTGTCACCAATTTCAACAAAAGCTGCCACTTGAATTTCAAACCCGGTTCCTGCCAATCGTGCCGGCTTCATGATTTTTCCTGTCGTATCACCGCGAACTGCAGGTTCGGTATATTCGACTTCACGCACAATCGTGGATGGTAATTCGACCGAAATGGCTTTACCATCATAGAAAGTCACCTGACAAACATCCTCCATACCATCGATCAGATAATGTAATACATCAGCCATATTTTCCGCTTCTACCTCGACCTGGTTATAATCCGCATCCATAAAAACATAGAGTGGATCAGCAAAATAGCTATAAGTACACTCTTTCTTATCTAAAACCACCAGATCAAATTTCTCGTCCGCTTTATAAACCGTCTCAGTAGTTGTAGCGGAAAACAAATTTTTTAGTTTCATTTTAACCACGGATGCGTTACGGCCAGATTTGGTAAATTCCGCCCGTTGCACGACCATGGGATCATTACCAATCAAAATGACATTACCTGAGCGTAGTTCCATTGCGGTCTTCATATTTCAAGTTCCAAAATAATAACGTTATAAATAAAATTGATGCGATACTCAATCAATCGACTTAAGTAATAAAGGTTGCGGATTATAGCTGATTTTCAACAAATTGCACCAGGTTAGTTGCCAAATCCTTTTGCATCATCAGCTGATTAGCCCATCTTTCATTATGCTGCATCAATGACTCGCGGAATGCCAAGAAGTTCATCCAGGCTTCAACACTCAATACTTTTCGTCCGTTCCAGCAACTCCACATTTCCCTTACTGTAGCAGCCAAAGGAATTGTCATATTTTCCGTATAGCGCTCAAGGAACGCATCCAATTTTTTAAAATGAACTTGCTCCTGTTGCGGGTAAATATTCCAGACAAATAATTTTGCTGCCCATTGTGCGCGTACAAATGAATCTTCACCTCGTACAAAATTGATATCGCAACACCATAACAAACGATCATAATCGGTCTGCTCCAGAAACGGAATAATCCGAACGCATAACTGCTTATGTACTAGCAATGGCGTACTTAAACCATATACATCTTCAAGAATAGCCAAAACACGGCGAGCCACAATTCCATCCGGTACGATTAACAAAATTGGCTTTACGGATTCTGCCAAGGCTTGCAGCAATTGCTCTACCGGCGCATCCGCATAACAAAATAGTGAAACCCATAGACAATCAGGCTTCTTATCATTTAAACCGATTCGCTTCATAAAACTTTGTTGAAGCGTATTATCAAATTCGTTTCTTAGTTTCATCAACGCTTGTTCACGTAATAATCCTCCAGTACCGTTCACAAAGCCCGGGAAAAAAAAGAACTTGGTAAGAGGAAACCGTGGATGCGGTGAAGGTAATAAATGATATTCAACAACCCATGGTTCAGCACTCAGATACTCCAGATTGATCCACAGAGGGGGATGCTTGTGCTGAAGCATCGCCGAGATATAAAGATCCGGCAAATCACACGCAAATGCTTCGATCACTACATCTGCACAAATAATCCCCATTTGTATTTGTTGCCAACTGCATATTTCCACACCTTGAACTTTTTGAATCAAGCGCTTGCAATCCAGTCCCGGTGTAAAGGAACTTAAAGTAACCAGATCATCAATCCAGAGCCGCACTTCCTGATCAAAATCAGCCGCTAGTTGCCTGGCAAGCCGCCAGCAAACCCCAGCATCGCCAAAGTTGTCGATAACTTTGCAAAAAATATCCCAGCGATAGCGCATATATTTTTATGGGAGTGAAAAGATCTTCGACCTTGTGGGTGTTGTTAACCCTTAGTTACTGAGTGTCGTCCAATTCTACTAAGCACTTCAATCGGAATCTTTTTTCAGAATGATGCTTTTCTGGCGTTCAAACTCATGTTCCGTGAGCGCCCCCTTCTCTTTCAATTGATATAAACGTTCCAGCGCCGCTAACGGATCTTGATTCTGCGAATCCGTTGCGGCACCGGCTATTTCATTTTCAACAGAATTTTCAGCAGATGACTTTACCAATCCGCAGAAATTAAGTAGTTTGGTTAGTAACCGTTTTATTAAGTACCATAGTTTCGGTAGTAACCAAATGGCAATCACGAGAAAAACAACCATTAACCCGAGAAAAACTGCCGGGTAATTTAAGGCAGTCCATAATCCCGAGAGTACCAGCAGATCCCCGGAAATGGAAGCTGACCAATTTGTAATGGGTTCCGGCGAAGTATTAATCAATAATCGGGTGCCCGTCTTGGTCGCATGAGTGGTCGCAGCCAAACTGCCCCCTAAGATACCTGCAGCTATTTCAAGCGCAGGCGTGACATCCCCTACTGCGCTTGCCGCCAGCATTGCACCGGCAGGAATTCGAATAAACGTTTGAATGGAATCCCAGACGGAATCCACTCCTGGTATCTTATCCATGAAAAATTCAATGAAATACATAACCCCAGCCGCCATAATTACCAGCGGATCTTCCAGGACCGACAGCTCAGTAGGCAAGTCGATATGCCCGGTCGATCCCCCTAATCCCAGCACTAATAAAACGGCATACAAATTGATGCCGCTTGCCCACGATGCACCCATCGTTAAAGCAATTGTCGCCAGCAGCGCTTCATAATTTTCCATGCTTCAATCCACTTGATCCAGAAAACGCATCATTGTTATCACAACCGTTGGGTTCATTGAGCCATTGTATAGCGAATTAATCAGCGCATTCCTAACTACCACGAATCAAAAGAATCGGAATATGCGATGTCCGCGCCAGTCCCTCCGCAACACTGCCAAGCAAAATACGGCTAAAACCGGTTCGACCATGTGTTCCAATAATAATTAAATCCGCCGATTGGTTCTTGGCTTCATTGATAATAACGTCTACAACTCTCTGTCCCTGCGCAACCAATAGCTTGGTTTCATGTTCAATTCCGGCTTGGCGCATTTTGTTTTGTGCACGCGCAAGAATTTTTTCTCCGTTAGCACGAAGTGCATGTACCAGTTCGGCATAATTAATGTAGTCATCATTTTCAGAAAACAATACATCTTCAATGACATGTAAGACTATGATATGCGCCTTTTGCTGTTGCGCAAATTTTATTGCTTCATCCAGCGCGTATTCAGAAGTCGTGCTGCCGTCTATCGGTACTATAATTCGCTGATACATTGTGCCCTCCCCCAAGAATATTTCCGGCAATAATTCCGCCGCTGCTATAAAATTTCTATTTTTTCGTCATAGTTGAATGCAGAGTAACAATCGAGACAGTCTATTTACCACAACTCGTTATCTAATTTAATTCTTGGTATGGTTATATATAGGTAAAATGTCAAGAAATCATCAATTTCTTAGCCGGGATGCCCCTTGATTTCTCAAAGTATAAAAGATTAAGGGTCTTAGGAAGTTAAGCACTTAAAGAAGT
>FRDC01000528.1_pt2 | contig 10638 bp, 18 predicted proteins | sample 1106171 | NCBI WGS metagenome assembly FRDC01 (sample SAMEA3930566, study PRJEB13176) | freshwater metagenome | biome: Drinking water system; feature: drinking water; material: water | place: Singapore | collected 2014-12-20
GATTATCTTAGATTAGTAGAAGAAACTAATCGTTTAGCCTTTGTTGATATTGAAGCTACAGGACTTCGTGGTGACTATAACTCAGTACTTGTTGTTAGTATTAAACCTTATAACCTTGCTCCTATTAGTTTTTCAGTGGCACAAGCTGGTAATGATAAGAAGGTTGTCCGAGAAGCTCGCGACTACATGGCTGAGTTTGATTGCTGGGCCACCTATTACGGGAAGGGTTTTGATAAGCCGATGCTCAACACAAGACTCCTTAAATGGGGCCTTGCGCCGTTGCCAAATAAGCATCATCTTGACCTTTATTATTTGGCTAAGCATCATCTTCTTACTGCTCGTAAATCTCAAGGCCATCTCTTAAGTTGGCTTGGTACAGACGAACAGAAGATGACTGTTGGCGCAGATGCTTGGAATGAAATCCTCTACGATACTAACAAAGCAATGAAGAAGATGATTGAACGCTGTGAGTCTGATGTTATTGGATTGGAGGCGTTCTATAAGAAGATTCGACATCTAGCAAAAGATATAAAAAGGGATTAGATGCCAACTAGAAATTCTTGGATTGGACCTTTGCTTTGTGAACATCAAGACAGAAAACATTATGTAAGAGGCCGTTGCAAATTATGTTACGATAGAGAATATCGTAAGGATAAAAATTGGCCTGAAAAAATGAGACGCTATAATCTTAAAAGAGGCTATAATTTAACTCCAGAACAATATGATTTAATGCTCAAAAAACAAAATGGAGTTTGTGCTATTTGTGAATCGTTTCGCCCTTTGTCTCATAAAGAAACTACTTTTCATGTAGATCATAATCATAAAACTGGAAAAATCCGAGGATTACTTTGTGCTAGATGTAATACTGGCCTTGGAGGATTTCAAGATAATATGCAATATTTAAAAAATGCAATTAAATATCTAGAAGAAAATGAATAAAATTCACGAAGAAGGAAAAAAGAACGATCAAGAGAAGCCCCGCATGGACCTTATCGACTATGAGTTTCTGGTCGGGATTGCCAAGGTCCTTAGCAAAGGGGCCGAAAAATATGCGGCACATAATTGGCGTGGGGGTATTTCTTATAGTCGTCTTGTGGCTGCTGCCTACAGACACTTGGGAGCGTTTAACACAGGGGAAGACAATGATCCTGAATGGGATTTGTCTCATCTTTACCATTTGGGTTGTTGTATTATGTTTCTTGCATGGATGAAAAACCATCGACCAGATTTAGATGATCGATTTAAATACGAATGGTTAGGACTATGAGAGTTTGGATTTGTGGACCAGATTATGAGCAGCCAAATTATTGGATAAGAGCACATCCCGAACCAGCCAAATCAGATTATGAGTCTGAGCATATCTTTGAAATTTCAGATAGTTTATATCAAAAATATAAGGAGGCTTGGGAACTTGTTGGTCAAGTTGATTCCGAATTACGGGAGTTTTTATTAAATGCTAAAACATCTAGAGCCGTATATTGAGACATTTACAGGAAAGAAATTTTACTTTCTAAAGCCTGATAAATACATGATTGATATAGAAGATATCGCTCATGCACTCTCAATGCAGTGTCGCTGGAACGGTCATTGTTCTCAATTTGTAAGCGTGGCTGAACATAGCGTAGCAGTGTCAACTATTGTGGAGTCTGAAAACCAGTTACAGGCTCTACTACACGATGCTTCAGAGGCATATATCTCAGATATTCCCAGTCCAGTAAAGCAATATCTAGATAATTACTATACGATTGAATCTAAAATTCAACAGGCCATTTTAGAAACATTTAAGTGTGAGCCGGTACTTACGGAGGATGTTAAAGATGCGGACGCAATTCAGCTCAAAACCGAAGCAAAGTATCTGTTACCTTCTGGGGGGAAGGATTGGGCAGGAAACTTCCCAACCAGTAACCGAAAAGGAAAAGTCCCCTTGTGCCTTGCTCCAGGCCCCGCCCGAGAACTCTTTCTTAACACTTTCTATGAACTTACCGAAGGCAGAAGACCTTCAAAGTCCCCTTCGTTAATTTTGGTGAACTAAATGTTTAATTCTGAAGATATTGGCGCCGCAGTACGCCACTTAGTTACTGCTTTTGGTGGTGCAGTTGTTGCTAATGGGATGATTACCCAAGATCAACTTACTCAATTAGCCGGTGGTGCAGCCATTGCTGCCGGTCTGGCTTGGTCGTTAATTCTTAAATATAAGGCTAGAAAAAATGCGCAAAATTCTAATTAGTATTCTTTTGGGAGCTACTTTATTCTTAGGTGGTTGTCCTGGTACTTTTGGCCCAATTCAGGGGACCAAGCCTGTTGCTGAACAAACTGCTCAAGAAAAGATTCAAACGGGAATTCGAACAGCAGATGCAAGTATTGCTGCTGCCGAACGTACTTTGATTGATCGAGTTAAGGCTGGTTTGTTAGAATATGATACTGGCTTAAAATATCATAATAAGTTAGTTGAGGCAGCCCGCTATGTAGATGAAGCTAACAAGTATCTTAAATTGGGTGATCTTACTAACTCTGATACTCAAATGACTTTAGCTAGAACTCTGTTAGGAGAAGTAGAAAAATTTATTGCTGAACAAGCGGGGGTGAAGTAATGGACGGACAATCTGCTCGTATTTTATTGAATCTTTTTACTTTGGTGCAGGCTGGATTTGAATACCTTAAATTAGAAAAGAAAGCAAAGGAATTGATTGCTCAAGGTGCTACTGATGAAGATTTGGATAATTATTTTCATAATCTTCGAGTAGCTACTCTCAATGAAGGCTCGGAGTTTTTTAAGAATAAGCAAGTATAATATGATTCCTGTTGGAGATGATGAGCAGTACCATTCTTGGCCGTATAATCATACGGGAGTTCTTTATGCAGTTAGTTCTGATGTAGACAATAAAGAACCAGAGTTTGTTGAAACCAATACTTCAATATTGGTTCCTAAAAAACCAAACCCAATTGGATTTATTTGGTCATGACATCTTGGAGTAAGAAACAATATAGTAAAGTGAAGCCCCGGATTAAACTCCGGGTTCCTTCTGTAGTAAAACAAGAAGAACTAAAAAAAGCAGAAGAACACGAATTTAAGCAGGAAGTGGAGGAATTAGATGTGGACAATACTCGAATTAAAGGAGAAATTAGCTGAACAATACGACGAAATTAGTATCCTCGAATTATTAGAAATAAATTCGTTTGATTTAGTTGAAGCATTCTCAGATAAGATAGAAGATAAATATGATAAATTAGTATCTGAGTTTGAGGAAGAAGCTGATGAGTGATTGTATTATTTGGAAACACTCTATTAATAGTAGTGGTTATGCTGTTAAATGGTTTGAATCAGGAATGGTGTATGTTCATCGTTGGATTATGAGAGCCCAACCTGGACAAATAGTAATGCACATCTGTGATAATAAAGCTTGTATTAATCCAAATCATTTAAAAATTGGAACTCCTGCCGATAATAGTCAGGATATGGTACATAAGAATCGACAAGCAAAAGGCGAACAATGTGGAAACGCAAAGTTAACAGAAAAGCAAGTTTTAGAGATTAGAAATTTAACATTGCCCTCCAGACATATTGCCAAAATGTATGGCATTAGTAAAACAAATGTGTTGGATATTAAAAATAAAAAGATTTGGAGGCACGTATGATTGTAAATAGATTTAAAACTAGTTTTTCTGAAAACATCTTTCGAATGAAATATTCTCAAGGTGTTAATGATAATTGGGATGCTTTAGCTGAGCGAGTAGTGGAAGACGTATGCGGGACTAGATGGGGATCTCAGCCAGCTCTAATGTCAAAAGATGATAGAGGGCAGTTAGCAGAATATATTAAGCGGATGGCCTTCGTGCCAGGAGGCAGGTACCTCTGGTATTGTGGTCGTCCTAATAAATACTTTAACAATTGCTTTTTGTTAAAAGCAGAAGAAGATACTCGTGAAGAATGGGCTAATATTTGTTGGAGAGCAACTTCATGTCTAATGGTTGGTGGAGGTATTGGGGTTGATTATAGTTTACTTCGTCCTAAAGGAAAACCTTTAACAAAAACAGGAGGAGTTTCATCTGGCCCTTTACCATTAATGCAAATGATTAATGAAATTGGTAGAGGAGTAATTCAAGGAGGCTCTCGTCGTTCTGCAATCTATGCTTCGCTTAATTGGAGACATGAAGACATCCCTCTCTTCTTGGGAGCTAAAAATTGGTCTGATACTCTCAGAACTCTCAAAGCTGGAGACTTCAACTTCCCAGCTCCCTTAGACATGACTAACATCTCGGTAAACTATGATGATTTATGGCTTAATACTGGGGCTAGTAATCCTGTTTTTCTTGATAATTGCCGGCAGGCAATGAGTACCGGAGAACCGGGCTTTAGCTTTAATTTTGGTGATAAACAAAATGAAACGCTTCGAAACGCATGCACTGAAGTTACGTCAGAAGATGACTCTGACGTATGTAATCTTGGTTCAGTCAATCTCGGTAATATTAGCACTTTGGAAGAGTTCAAAAGTGTCGTGGCTCTCGCGAGCAAATTCTTGGTCTGCGGAACGCTTCGTGCTGACCTCCCCTATGAGAAGGTCTATCAAGTACGAGAACGTAACCGTCGTCTCGGCTTGGGACTTATGGGGATTCACGAATGGCTCCTACAAAGAGGAATGAAATATGAAGTTACTCCAGAGCTTCACGAATGGTTGGCAGTTTATAAAGAGGAATCTGAACGATCCGCCAATAGCCATTGCGACCGCTTCTATATTAGTCGTCCTGTTGCCTATCGTGCCATTGCCCCTACGGGTTCTATTGGTATTCTTGCTTCAACTACAACTGGCATTGAGCCTTTATTTGCAACTGCCTACAAGAGACGCTACCTCACAGACGGAACTAAGTGGAAGTATGAGTTCGTTGTTGACGCTACTGCTGATCGTCTTATTAATGACTATGGTATCGACCCTGAAACAATTGATACAGCTTATAAGTTAAGTAGTAATCCAGAGCAACGTATTAAATTTCAATATGATGTCCAGCAATATGTGGATATGAGTATTTCTTCCACTTTAAATCTTCCTTCTTGGGGAACTGAATTTAATAATGAAGATAAAGTTTTAGAAATGGCTTCTATTATTGCCAAATACGCTCCAGGACTTAGGGGACTAACCTGTTATCCTGACTCTGCGAGAGGTGGACAACCTATTACGGAAGTTCCGTATCACGAAGCAAAAGCAAATAGAAATGTAATCTTTGAAGAAAATGAAGATGCATGTAAAGGGGGTTTTTGTGGCTTATGATCCAGAACATTACCAAGCAAATAAAGAAAAGTATGCTGCAAAAAGTAAAGCGTGGAGAGAAAAGAATCCTGAACGAGCAAAAGAAAATAGACGACGTAATTATTTAGAAAATAAAGAAAGAGCATTACAATATTCTACGGAGTATAATCGTCGTCGTAAAATTGGGATTTCTCCGGAAGAGTATAATAACCTCTTAAAAGAACAAAATGGCGTATGTGCTATTTGTGGTCTTGAGTGTACAAGAGCATTGGCAGCAGATCATTGCCACATAACTAAAAAGATTAGAGGATTACTTTGTAATAATTGTAATCGGGGATTGGGCCATTTCAAAGACAATCCCACCATTCTTCGTAGGGCTATCGCTTATTTAAATATTGCAAATAAAACTAATGGACCTTTAGATGAATGAAAAACAAGTATTACTTGCAAAAGTAAAAGTTAAAAAAGAAGATTGTCCTGACGGAAAGCATAATTTCAAATATTATGAGGACAGCGATAATGGTGATTGGTGTGAAGCTCAGTATGTTTGTTTAAATTGTGGTAAATGGAAATATGTGGAGTTACCAGATTGAACAATTTAATGTTGCAGGATAAGGAATTTGCTAGATGTATTCCTTAGATGAATGTAGTGTCCCGGGTTGTTCTAACAAAAAGTTAGCTAAAGGTCTTTGTAATGGACATTATCTTCGTAAATTAAAAGGCAAAGATTTATCTTCTCCAGTAATTCCAAGACGAGTTAAATGTTCTTTATGTGATAAGCCACATTATGGAAAAGGTTATTGCCAAGCGCACTACAATTACCATTTAAGAAAATCAAGATGGCTTGAATTGATTGAATATAAAGGTGGAAAATGCCAGCTATGCTTTGGAAAGTTTCCTTATTATGTTTATGATTTTCATCATCGAAATCCAAAAGAAAAAGATTTAACAATTGGAAGTGAAATTACTAATTTATCTATGAAGGCTATTAAACAAGAAGTAGATAAGTGTGATTTGTTATGTGCCAATTGTCATAGAGAGGTACATTATGCTAGAAGCTATGTTGAATGACAAAGAGTTTAATAGATGCATCCCATTCATCTTTGAATCTGAGGGCGGATATTCTAATGACAAAAACGATCCGGGTGGTGAAACAAAGTACGGAATTAGCAAGAAGGCGTGGCCGAGTGTGGACATCGCGGCTCTCACCGAAGAAGAAGCAAAAGTCATCTATTATCAGCACTACTGGTTATTTGTGGCTGATAAGTGCGATTGGCCTCTTAATCTCTGTGTTTTGGATTGTGCCGTAAATCAAGGCACAAAAAAAGCCCGACAACTATTGAAAGAGTCGGGCAATGATTGGAAGAAATATCTTGAACTTCGGAGGATTGAATACTTAACTTTGATTAAGGTTAAACCTCAGTTAGAACGATTTCGAAAAGGTTGGTTGAATAGAATTTTAGAACTTCGAAAATATGTAGAAGAACAAAATGCCGTTTAATACTTCTACTAAAATGCAAACTTACCAAAAAGAATATAGAATTAAAAATAAAGATAAGTTAAAGCAAAAACATATTATTTGGTATTCAAAAAATAAAAAACTTGTTGCACAAAAGAAAAAAGAAGTTGATTATACTCCAGAAGGAAGATTACATCGATTGTTTTTGGCGGCAAAGGCTAGAGCCAAGAAATTTAATTTGGATTTTTCTGTTTTAGAATCTGAATTATCTATGCCAGAAGTTTGTCCTATTTTAGGAATTAAACTTAATTATGGTGCAGGAAAAGGAAACGATTATAATAGAGCATCTTTAGATAGAATTGATAACACAAAAGGCTACACAAAAGATAATATTCAAATTATTTCTTTACGAGCCAATGTAATTAAACGAGATGCTACATTAGATGAATTAATTAAAATCACAAATTATATGAAGAAGTATGTAGAAGAGAAAGGCCCCGTTTAAGGGGCCATTTCTTTTGTGATCTCTACTAAATCTTGTTCTCCTAAATGCTCTAATCCAAGTCTAAACTTCTCTAATCTTTGAGTTTTCTCAAGAGCACTAAGTCCATGTAAGGACATCATTTCTCTTTCAGCAAAACTCATATTCTTATCAATCAGATATTGTTTAATAGCAGGCTTCCACTCACGAGGATCACCACCAGCAGCAACCCATTTCTGTTGTAAATCTTCTGAAATCCCCTGGCCGGATGTTATGTCAGAAAGAAGCTTATTCATAATCAAAGCTTTTTTCTCGCGTAATCTCTGGCCTTTTGCTTTGTAAGAGCGGATAGATGCTTTCTCAGAGGCTTCCCTAATAGGCCGAGCAGTAGTAGCTTTAGCTATATTCCACTCACTCTGCGTCCTAGGGCTGACATCAGAAAGTCCCGGTCTTCCTTTGAGATTAGGAACACCTTCTCCTTCTGGTGTATAGGCTTGTTCAATGAATGGATGGGCTGCTCTGGGAGTCGTGGCGAGCAGTGCTGACATTTCATCTTGAGGTGTATCCAATCCTTGCATTTTCTTTCCAAGATAACCTCCTCCCTCTGTGGCAATTTTTTTAGCAAAATCAATTCCAGGCAAAGCTGTTAATTGAGTTGGATCAGGTGCTCCCATAGAACCAGATAAGTCTTGTCCAGTAAGAGTAGAGATTGGGCCAAAAGTCATAGTATCACTAAGACCAGAACCCATTAATACTTCTTCTGGAGTAGGAATATCTAAATGAAGATAATCATTTAACGTGTTAATAGCAGTGGCAGCAACAGCCAAAGGAACTAACCCTTTAATTCCTGCCAATGTCCATTGTACTCCAAGAAAAGTTCCAAGGGGAGCAAATTGTTTATCGTGTACAGCTCTAGCAGTATATTCAGAAAGTTGTCCTGCATAAGCATGCGTATATTGTTTTAGCGGTCTAGCAGCATCACCAACAACACCAAGCTTACTATAGATGGCAGGGGACTGGGTTCTAGAATAATCCACCATGTATTTATCAGTAAGCGCGCCAGCCGCTTCCCATCGTTCTTTAGCATCGGGAATGGCATCTCTTAATAAATGATTATAAGCTACAAAGGTAGGAGTACGGACTACTTCCTGCTCCCACCACCCAAGGGTATGTTTAGGGAGTTCATTCATGATACGCTTAACCCAAATACCCTTACTAAGATTCATACCCATAAGGTCCATCATCTTAGCATCAATAAATCCATTACGTTTAGCCCAAGAAAGAGCGGCTTTAGTTTCAGCCGAAGCCATCTTAGGAACAAACGATTCCATATAACCATGCATGAAAGAATTCATAATACTACCTGTATCCAGGTTAGTTTTAAGCTCTCTCATTTTAGCAAAGTTATACAAAGGTTGAAGTAACTGAACTTCTAAGAACTTACCTGTAGTAAGCCAGAAAACAGAAGCAGCACCACTAACATTGCCAATAGCTCTTTTAGCGGCCGTGGGACCAAAGCCAGTGATTTTACCAGTAGATTCCAACACAGCATCAATAGCCTCAAGACCATTTTTAATAGCTCCTGTGCTATTAGCAGTCATTTCATTTAAGTATTCATTAGTGTTCGGAAATTTTCCTGGAATTCTCTGATCTTTTTCTGCAAACTTATTTTTCAGATTAGCAAGTTCAGTTTTCTTTTCCAGTTCTCCAATGAAGTTATAGGCTTTATCAATATAAATATCAATAGCCTTCTCCATTTCTCGAACACCCTTAGCTCCTTCCTCAGTGCCTAAGAATCCTCCTGCTCCTTTCTTTTCCAGAGCATGAGTCTTAAAGCCACGATGGGCTACAATATCTTTGTAAGTATCCTCAAGAATCTTGGCAGCAGGAGAGTTGGAATCAAGGACATCTAAAGCTAAACGAAAAGCATTCATGTCATTCATCTTATATTTATTTCTACCAGCATCGCCAATAGAAATAGTATATTCAGGATGACGTTCTTGCATGTCTTTAGCAATACGTTTCATTTGTCCACGAGTTTGGGCTCCAAAAGCCGAAATAACTTTCCCAGTTTCAGGGTCTTTTACGAAGACACGATAATCTCCCATCCAGACAGAAGGGAAGAATCCAGGACGTTTCTTGATTTGGTCCATCCCAAGAGAATCCAATAAACGATTAGCTCTATCCAGCAGTTTATCAAACACATCATAAATAGCATTAACAGATTTAATTTCTCTATCGTTTAAACCACGATCTCTTAACATTTCTTCTGATGGGCGCTCCATTCCACGATCCATCAATTCTTTTCCATCTGAGAACTCAACTAAAGTTTTACGAACTAAGTCTTGTCTATCAGGCTTAAGAGTATCTAGAATAGTACGAGCACCATCATCAGATTTACGAGTACGGCGTTCCCAGCCTCGTAATCCTTGCTTCCAAGCAGTACCCCAGCGAGCATCTTCTTTTTCAGTTCTGATCTTTCTATCAATAGCATCTAACCTTGCATTCATAAAACGAATGAAAGGATTGTAGCGTTGAGAGAGAGCACCAACAGAGTTTGGTTGAAGAACTTTATTTAAGACTGTCTCGGGAATATCTTGTAATTGATCCCATTGTTTAGTTGTATCTTCAAAGAACTGATCTAAAGTTCTAGGCTCAGAAGGAATAACAGAAGAAAGAACATCTCTGTGAGTTTTACTTCTAGGTTCTTTTGGTCCTTCTGTTTCATAACCAAGTTCTGCTCTCATTTCAGCAGCAGTCTTGGATTTAGATAAGAGTTTACCTAAAGCACCAGTAATACCAAAATCAGTAGCGCCACGCTGCCGATTAATACGTCCTTGATTTGAGAGTCCTCGTTTTTCAAAATTCTCCCACATCTTCTGACCAGCTTTAGTCTGAACTTTTGAAGGAACAATATCATTGCCTAACTCTGAAGCAAACTTATATATTTCATCGGAAATTCCTTTACCTCTCATGCCTTCATCAATTCCAACCATTGCTGATTGTAAATTACCTTCAAAGCTTCTATCATGAGCAAAAGAAGCCCCACCAATACGTTTGCCATCTTGGTAGGCTTCAATGTTTAAATTCCCTCTATCTGCAAAATCAGACGACTTAGCTAAGCGACGACTATAAGGAATAAACTTAGCTCTGAGTTCTAACCCAGAAGCTAATTCCTTAATCTTCTCGAATCCTTCCTTGAAGACTTCAGGATTAATGGCACCTCGTTGTTTCTTAGGTACGAAGGTACGCTGCACAGGACGTGTCTGTTCAGGCACTTCTGGTGACCGTTGCATATTAGGGGGCTCAGTTCTTTCCACTTCCCTCATAATTTTATCTTTAGTGAATTCAATAGAATCCATAAGAGTACGAGAAAGAGTGGTGTCAAACTGGGTCTTTTCAGGCAGAGCATTCACACGCTTATCAGATTCATATAAAGACAACTCAGGCATTCC
>FRDC01004149.1_pt2 | contig 10637 bp, 12 predicted proteins | sample 1106171 | NCBI WGS metagenome assembly FRDC01 (sample SAMEA3930566, study PRJEB13176) | freshwater metagenome | biome: Drinking water system; feature: drinking water; material: water | place: Singapore | collected 2014-12-20
ACTATTCGGTTCTCGTCGCCCCCACGATTCAGGCTCTCAAAGAGCTCCAAAAAAGCAAAGCCGCCGCGGACCGGGAGATCGCGAATCTCAAAGAAGAGAACGCCGCGATCAAGGCGTACCTCTGCGAAAAGGATCCACGCGCGCCCGTCTGCGGTCGCTAAAGTCGAGGTGGTTCGTTGAGTAACAAGGCAGTTTTACACACGGTACTCGCCGTCATTCTTTTTACTCTCATCGCGTTCTTCCAAAACTGCGGTCTTCACTCCGTCGTTGACTCCAAGAGCCGCGAGTCCAAACCCGTCTCCGAAAAAAAAGTCCTCTACTTCGGTTACTATGGGGGAGCCGTCAACGGTCTCGGGACCGGCAATTACATGTCCGAGTTCGCGGATCACACGAACGTCGTGTGGGTGCGCGGAGTCGACGTTCCCGATACCGTTGCGAAGCTCCAAGAGGCCAAACAGAGGGGACTCAAAGTCATCTTGTACGTTAACGAGCAATTCTTCGACTTTCCCGCCACTCCCATTCTCATCGCCGAATCGAGCCGGCGCTGGAAACAGTTGGCCGACCACCTTCCGCCGTTTCGGGAGACGATCGTCGCCTTCTATCCCGTCGACGAGCCCTACATGCACGCGGAACAGAAAGGCGTAGACATCACTTACATGAAGTCCTACCTGGAGCTCGTCGGTTCGACGCTGAAAGCCTCTTTCCCGGAAATCGCAGTCGCGACGATTTTCTCGCACCCCGAGATCACCAAGGGCTACCGTCCCCCCTTCAACTATGAATGGCTAGGAATCGATTGCTATGGCCCGTTTCTCAATTGCGGCGGTCATTCGATTCCCGACCTCTACGAGAAACTCAAGCTGCTCAAATACTCGAATCAGAAGCTGATCGTCATTCCCGAGGCCTACTTGCATGGCACTTCGGTGAGCGAGAGCGAGCTCGCATCCCGCATCGACGCCTACTTGGCCTATTCCGAAAAGGAACCCGAGGTCGTGGGGATATTTCCGTTCCTGTATAAAGGCGCCACCGGGGTCTCGGGAGTCGGCGACTTGCCCGCCATCAAAGAGCGCTTCAGACAGTTCTGGCGGCGGATCAACTCGACCGGCAAACCGACGATTCAATGAGCGAGAGCTTGATCCTCGGGAATTCTCCCCCATTGAACGATGCGAGTAGCCCAGCCCTTTCATGATGCTGCAAAACCAACCCAGCTTTGACTGATCTTCCAGTGACACATTAAACATGTCTTGTATAACCAGGTTCCCGCGAAAAACGGGTTGAGTAACCCTGGCTAACTTACTGGAACCTGGAAATTAAGTGGTGCCCCGGGCCGGACTTGAACCGGCATGGAAAGATTACAACGAGCGCCGAGTTCCGGCCAGCAATCTGTCCACGGTGTAGATCGCAAAACGCACCAAGTTCGCTGGCAACAGTTTCTGCTCGAGAATTCAACAAACGACCATTGACGACCCTGGGCCTGTATTGCCAAAACCTTCACGCTCGGCCGGGGAGACCGGTCGTGCATTCACGCCTTGATTGGCGCTCGAACCCGGACAGGGGAAATCAGAAGTCGGAAGGCTTCATTGGCATCTCGCCAACAATTTCAGAGAAGGAAAATTCAAGTGGAAACTCCAGAGACCGACCGAGTCCCGGTCACTCTCATCGCACACCGATCGAAATCACCCTCAGTCAAGGAAGAGACCAAGCGGTCGAGTCATGATTCATTCATGTGCCCGAAGCTCGACTCTCTTTTTGAAGCGTCACGATTCTTGTTCGAGGAATACCGCTCGAATCTAGATCGTGTTTCGAAGGAAATTCTTCGCCTTGAACGGTTCTATCAAGACTGTGGGATCTCCACGCCGCACTTTGGACACTATGAAACCGAGCTGATCAAAACGGACAATGGCATGAGGGCCGCCGTCAGGGAGATTGCTTGGGATGAGTGTGCATCTTCTAAACGGATGCGCCTTATCCACCGGATGGTCTCGTATGACTGTCGGTTTGATTCAGTCAAAGGATGGACCCCGGTTACAGAGAGCCGCAATGTCGAAGAATCAAAGCCATTGGCAGAAACAAAGGCCGCAACACGCGTGGCTGCGTATCTGAAACTCCATAGCTTTCACATGCACTTTACTGAGGTAGCGCTGTTCGACGGTCAGATGCTCAAAGAGCACCGAGATTTATTGTCCAGCTTCGAATAGACCTAATGATCGTCTTGCCCCCGTTCGCGGGGGCTTTTACTCGACGATTGTGCGATCTCCGCTTGGCAGATTCTTCACCTGTGGCTTGAGTCCTCGGCGAGATTGAAATGCTCATCAAGCTCTTTGCGGAGTTTCCTGATGACCTGTTTCTTCGTGATCTGCTCTGAGAAGTCATGAGTGATCTTATCTCGGTTCGCCCAAAGCAATCGAACAGCTTGAGCCAAAGCGGATGAGGAAACAGCGACAAGGTCGTCCCACTTGCATGACTCGCAATAAACCGTTACGTCGCAGAGTCGTCCGGTCTTCCCGAACGGCTCGGCCCTTGTCGCTTTGATTGCTGGCGAACCACAGCTTGGACAGACAAACTGACCAGGATTTAACGAAAAAGTATCCATCTTCCCTCCATGGGAAATTGATCCGCGACCTTCATTGATCGACGGTTTATTTGAGTTGATTGAATGTCAGCGCACCGAATACCACGGCGGCTGTCTATTGACGGGAATCGGCTCGAATGCTCGACCGCCATCGGTGAGTTTTCCGAGAACAAAGTCTCGCTCATATTCGTTCGTGAGGGTGTTGAAGGTTCCGAGGCCGACGTAATTCCGGACATGACCTTCATCACGACATTTGGCGACCTTGAAGTACGTTCCAAAGCGATTGGCGCTCAACGGCTCACCCGGAGCCATCGTGATCAGGATCGTGGCAATTTTCGCGAGGTTCGATGTGCCGTGGAAGTCGTTCTCATCCGGTACAAGAACGGGATTCGCGCGATCCTTTTTCCTTAGATGCCCGACAACAACCACGGGAATCTTGGTGAGCTGATTCAGGTCGCGAATCCGCTTCATGATCTCCGTGAACGCTCGGTTCTCATTCTCGTCGCTCGTGTCGAAATAATGGATGTGATCGACGACTATGAGATCGGCCTTGTCGTTGAGCGCATTGAAGATCCGGGTGAACTCGTCAATGCCGAAGTCACGCCCCCGATAGAAGATCGACACGTTTTCGTGTCTATTGATCTCAGCCTCAACCTGATCTCGGTATGGAGCGAGGTGTTCGCGCAAGAGTCCGAGTTTGAAATCTCGATACGTGTAGCGCGCCAAGAACTTCTCTCCCTTGTCTCGCAGGAGAAGGCGCGCATAGAGTCGAAATTTCGTGCGCATCTCCCATTCGCCCTCTGTCGCTTCGAGTGCTAGGCCGACAGCCCGTTTGCCGTGAAGTCCGGCGTTGAAAGTGATTTGCTCAACTAGGCTCGTTTTTCCGATGCCGGTTGGGGCGCCGATCATCACGAGATCGTCTCGCAGAATTCCGCGAGTCAACTTGTCGAGAAAACTCACCCCGAATGGTGTAACCTTCGACAATCCATCGCTATCGAACTCAGGGGCGATCTGAATCGCGCGATCTGAGAATTTTTTTATGTTCAACGCCTCCAAACTCATGCCAGAACCTCCGGGAAAACATCCCTAATGATTTGATAAACTTCTTTGTCGTTGTGGCCGAACCAACGAAGCCACTGCCATATGCTGGGGCCGCCGCCTGATAACGAGCCGATTCGTTTTTTGGCATCAATGAAAGCACTTGAAGGCTTGCCGTTAACCCAGACGTTCAGATTGCCCGCACCAGTTGCGCGGAATGTATACGTCTCACCGCGAACTGCGGCAGTTCCGGATAGCCGTTTCAACGCCATCTCACCGTCGAGTGCGTAGATGCGCGCCCAAAAGTCATCGCCAGCAACTTGAAGTTTCTCGCGCTCGTACTTAGGCGATTCAATCTTCGCCTCATCGTCAATCGGCGGAAAGTTAAAGAGCATGATCTCGTCGGTGTAGGTGCCGGGCATCTCCCAGACAACTCCCACAGGGAATGGGTTCGCGGAGTCTTTCCTGTGATTGAAGCCAGGCGCCCGTAGAAGACGGGCAACATCCTTAGCGCGTGGATCTCCGTAAAAGTATGCACAGAGTCGCTTTTGGATGACCGGATAGTTGTCGATAGTTGCGTCACGACAGTTCCAGTACGACTGAAATGAGCGCTTTGATTCAACAATGAGATTCGGAGCCACTGGCGACGATTCGAGAAGATCCCACTGTTCCGACTTTGGGAGATCATCAATCTCGACGGCCCACGAGTTCAACCGCACCAAGTTTGAAGCTTTTCGAGACTGACCACCGAAGTCGTTGACTGTCCAGAAGATCCCGTGACCCGTTTCGTTCAGTTCGCGCGCTTCAATCTCAGAAACCACAAATGCACCGGTTGGATTCGTGTCGTGCAGGGCGTATAGATCGCGTTTCATGCGGCGACCTCGGATTGTTTCGTCCATTCTTTGGGATCGAGCGGGGATTCGCGTTTGAACGCACCAGGATTGTCGTACTTGCCTTCGAGAACCTTGAGCCGTACTTCGGGCTGGAGAAGCCAATCAAACGTAGCGCGCCATCCTCGTTCGCTTTTGCCGTTACAAAAATCACTCGCAGCGATTTGCTTGATGCACTCGATCCATTCGTCCTCAGAGCATTCAGCAAGACGTGCCCTCGCTTTCTTGTTCCGGGATGCGTTGTCNNTGGACTTCTTCACCTTGGCGAGATTTCCGCCGTGCTCGTTCCAAAGAACAGCCAGACGAGGAAGGGAATCGTCGGCCTTTGACGACGATGGTTCTCTCTCTTCTACTTTGTTCCTTCTACTTTCTTCTGATGTTGCGAGGTGCTTGTTCGGCGCTTGCGAGGTGTCTGCGAGCTGCCTGTTCACCTCGTCGTTCGAACTCTGATATTCAGTCCACTTCTCGATAGTTATTATGCGACCATGATTGTTCGGTGCTTGCGAGATTCGGCCACTTTTCTCCAAGAACTTGAGCGCTCCTCTCACTTCACCGATCGTCACAACCCCATTTGCCAGTTCCTCGAGACCAGTCGCGACCTGACCAGGCCCCAGTTTAATTTGCTGACCGGGTAGATACGCGTTTCCCTCTTTCCAATTCGCCATGCAGAGAAGACGAATCCAAACCCAGAGAGTCGCAGCACTCCGCTGTGCAATGTCGCCAAATGCGACTGTCCGTGATAATCGAAGCCAGTTCTCTTTCCATCGAGCCATACAAACTCCTCTTGAGTTCGAAATGCGATTCAGCCGCGTACCTATTAGCGCGGGATCACTTGTCGGTTGTGTTTGAAGAGGAGGCGTCTTAGGCTGGTTTTGACGTTACAACCACCGCCTCCATGCGCCGAGAAGAACTCTCGGCGTTTTTTTAGACTTTGATAGACGATGTATCGGCGCCTAGGGCGCTCATGGCTCGAACGATGTTCCGGACCTTCTCGACTGAGAGCTTTTGATAACCCTTCTCGAATCGACAGATGGTCGTGATATGCACACCGGAATCTCGGGAAACTTCCCCGAGCTTAAGGCGAGCTTTCGTTCTGACGGCGCGCAGAACGGCGTGATTTCCCATCCAATACTCTGACTTCATTTTTGGACTCTGGTCTTCTGACCCGGCGATTTCGTTGGCGTAGGTCACGCAGGATTTCGATATTTCCCCAGGGCTTCGGGGACAGCGCGACGAAGGACTCGGTGCGCTCAGTAGTAGGAGAAACCCCATCAGAAGGACCGTCAACAACTTTTTACGATGTTAGAATCTCGCCCGCGTAAAGGGCGGCGGGATTTTCGGGGCTAAATTTAAATTCCGCGATGGGTCGGTCAGATATGCGAAACTGGACGCAGCCCAATAGGAGGAACCATGGATCGGCTGAAGCTGATGTTCGACACCTGCATCTTCAACCATATTCTCGACGGCGGGGTGGATATTGATGAGCTTCGAAGCAGACACGATCTGTTCGCGACCCATATCCAAGAGGACGAAATCGAGGCGACCAAAAAGCCAGAAGGGCGACGTGAACTATTGATTCAGATTTTCAAGAAGGCCATGGGCAGATCGTCAACACTCAGCTCGGGAAAGATCCCGACGGAATCGACAGTGTGGGATGTCTCCAAGTGGGACGAGGCGAAGTGGGTTGGAGACGAGAATCTTTATGACGTGATCAAAGAATCGTTAGACCGGAGGAACAAGAGCAAGCCCAACAACATTCAAGATGCCCTGATCGCCGAGACCGCGATCGTGAATGGTCACGTTCTCGTAACACACGACGGGGATCTCTATGCGGTGGTTTCAAAGCTCGGCGGGAAGGCGACGAATCTTGCGCTAATCCTTGGATAGGAAGTGGTCTCTTGGGGCAGAGTCAGATCGAGTTCATCGCCAACAGTAGGGGTGTCAGCGTTCGGGGAACTCAGCCCTTCCTGGCGCGCTCACAGGGCATAGCCGCTGCGGCCCGCTCTTGAATAGAGCGATGGCATCTGGAAGCCGCTATCCACCGACGACGAGTACGGATTTGAGCCCATCATGTCCCACGAACTTCCGCCAGAAAGCGCATTTCCAGACATTGCGGCTCTAGATCCCATAGTGCCTGTCCCGACAGATTCAGGTTTATCAGTGTCACCGAACGCCCTCTTTGCTGACTGATACAATGCCATGCCAGTTCCGAAACCTTGGAGTCCGCCGCCGAATGCAGAGTATTGAACGGGGCGGATTTGGCCCGACATTCCTGTCCACGGACTGTATCTCGTCACCTCAGCCTGAGCCCGGTTGAATTTGCGTTCTTCAGCCGCTCTGTTTGCTCCGTGGATCGCACCAAGCGCCGTCAATCCGACGGGAATCAATTCCCACATAACACGTCCTCACCATGCCGATTCATTCGGCGGTCAACACCAGGACAAAACACTCAGCACTAACGGGCAAAGAGAATCGGAATTGACGCGCACTACTTCAAGGAACGGCGCGACCAGTTGAGCGTCACAAGACAGATCCGAATGGATTTGCTGATTCAGGCAGTAACTTGTCGAATGCCTGTCCGAGATGGGGAAAGTTGTACGGCCGGAACGATTTGAACTTCGAGAAATTCAGGGAATGAAAAGTCGAGATGTTTGGATGCTCACGAAACCTGGCCCATTTCTCGAGGGACAGGCGCACAATCTCCGAGTGATCGCGCTGGCCAAAGAGTCGCTCAAAAACATCGAGCGAAACTAGCTCGAAATGTTGAATGCCAAGTTCCTTTAGAACACCAGACGCTTCTACAACGATCGCGAACGTACCGTCTTCAGTAAGGACGTCATCATCTGCGACGATCAAGCAGATAATCGGCTTAATGGGATTTGAGAGACTAGAATGCGATTTGATCGTGGATGAGCATTGTTCAAGAGCGTCCGTCAGCTTCTCCCAGACCTTCACCTGAGTTGATGGCGTGAACATCGTTCGTCCGAGTCGGTTGTTTACCGAGCGCTTGCATTCGACAACGAGAAAGGCCTCATCTAGTTCGATAATGAAATCAGCAGTTTTTCGGTGCGGATCTTTCTCAAGTCTCGTGATTCGACTTGGCTCGAAGAAGCTCGGCAGGATGGTTGCAAGATACTCCTCTGCGGCGTCGCCCAAAAAACTGAGGATGCCTTTGACCCTGTCGCTTTTTTTGGAAAGCAACTCGACGAACAATGTCGACATCCCGGCAAGAAGCAATTCGGGGCTTGGGCATACGATGAATGTGTCAGATGGTTTCCGGACGAACGGCCCGCTGATGTCGTGGGCATCAAGAAACGGTCGTGCGTAAAAAGGAAGCGGGTAGTATTTCCGATAAAGCTCATGGACCTTCTGAGACTCTAGGTGCCATTCCTGCATCTCATCAAACGTAGTGGTGAGATTCGCGGCCATCAGCTTCAGAGTCTCGTGCGTGATCCCGTATTTCTCGCTGATCTCGCTCTGAATCGTTGAAGAGTTGACGTTGAGGAACGCCCAGCCGAAATCCGGTTTGTCCTTCATCCGGAGCATAGTGAAAAGCGCGATTCCGGCCCTCAGGGCTGCGTCCTCTTCCTGGCGGAGACCTTCGCGAAGGTGTATCTCGAGCGAGAGCCTAGGTTTCAGTTTCAAAAGTTCACGATAGATCAATGATCGACGGAATACATGACCCAGACCGTATGCTTGGGAACTCCACTGAGAGCACATCAAGCGCTGAAGAAACGATGTCAATGAAACGAATCGAAGAGCGCTCTCATCGAGCTTGTACTTGCCGAGAGTCTTAGCCGCCCTCGCGAGCCGGATTGTCTCCTCCTTCTCCTGAGCTACAAACGATTGGTCCGAAACCGTGTCGTCGACTTCGATGAAGCCTTTGCAGAGATTCAGCACATCCTCGCCAGCCGGTTGCCGTCGGGCAAAACGATGTCCGATCGCAGCCGAGATCGCGAATACACGCGGCGTATATGCCTTGACGAACAAATGATTCATCTTCTCGTGTTCCGGCACCTTCTCATCGTGCGCCCAGGCCTTCCACGCAAGAAAGCTCGCCTGAGTTAGAACATCGTCGCGGACGAAGGATTCAATGGCGTTCAAGTAGGAGTCGTATCGCATCGGTCATCAACATAGCACAGTTTTCGACGAAAATTCCCGCGCGATCGGTCAGGGGAAATCGAGAGGGAGCTTTTCTGGTTTCGTGAACCCGAAAAGTTCTGACGGGACCTTCGGGGCGCCGGATGGAATATACAAAGTATTGCTTTCCGAGGCTTGACCTCCACCCCCGGCTATCATTCGCGACTTGTATTGATGGGGTCATCACACTTGCTCAAAGAAGCGCGTGCTGATCGACAAGCATAGGTCGCATGATTTCTTCATTCGATGCTTTCATAGAAAGCGAACAGGGATGAAACTCGAAATCGGAAGTGAACCTCAATACGCCTGATTTCGTAGATGGGACCCTGAAATCGAAGATAGACTCGGAGTCGGTGGACATTAATCAGTTGATTGATGTCCGCCGAAACTGAGGTTCCTCGGTCACCGTGCTTTCAAGGATTTAGTGGGTGTCGATGGCAGAGGGATTGTTGTCCGCTTCCTCAAGGCATTTTGAACTGAGCCCTTGGACACCGACAGTTTGGCTGCGATTTCTCGTTGCGAGAGACCAGCGTCTCGCAACTTCCAAATTTTCTCGTCATCTCGTACTTGAGGTCGGCCGAGCTTTTTTCCTCTAGAACGGGCAAGAGCAAGACCCGCAAGAACGCGGCTCTTGATGATCTCCGCCTCGTACTGAGCGAAGACGCTTAACAAACCAGCCATGAGACGACCTTGAGAAGTCGAGAGATCCAACGATTCCTTCATCGAACAGACGCCAACACCGAGTTCGGTAAGCTCGTGGAGCAACAAGATGACCTCCTTCAAACTGCGCCCGATCCGATCGAGTCTCCAACAGAGGATGAGATCGTGTTTTCGCTGGCGACTGGCGCGGATCATTTCTTGAAAAGCTGGCCTGCGATCGTTGGTTCCTGTGAATCCTTTGTCCTCGTAAACCCGAGAAATGGTCCAGCCTCTAGCTGCGGCATATTGTCGGAGTTCTCGGATCTGCAACTCGGTGTCCTGTTTGTCTGCCGTACTCGTGCGGACGTAACAAACTACGGTCTTTGACATGAGTGCTCCTTAGTCTTGGAGTGCCCATTTTACCGCATCAACCGAGTTGTTTCTGGAAAATCGCGCATCGGTGTTTCGTGTAGTTCTCCGATCAGGTTCAAAAGTTGTTTCGCAGTGGTCTTGGAGATTTCGCGCAAAGATGGACTTTGATTTTTCCGTCATGTGCGCGGGATTGCGCGAGACCGAATTTCCTCGGTCGTATAATGCGCGACACTGCCGTCCCTCCCTGGACACTGCGCGTACTCTTACATCAGAGGGGTGGGTGTCGTGCTTTCGGATGAATGATAGGAGATCACCTTTGTCAGCCAGTCACGAAGACCGATGGCTTGATCTAACGAGAAGGTGTGCCCGTCGATGAACGCAACCTCATCCTCAGTGAACTTCTCCAAGCATTCAGCAAACTCGATCTCAGTCCTTCCATCGAGCCATTCTCCATGCAGACGAAAGATCTCTGGCCGGCCGTCGCACTTGGATCTGATTTCGTAGTGAAGGGCATTCAGAGCATCTGCTGCTTGAAGGGCGTATGAGAGTCTTGGTTTGTCGAGCGTTGTACGTTCGAGCGTCGTGAGCGCCTCATTTTTCCGAATATCTTCGAAGCTGGCGATGATCTTGGATAGATTCTGGCTGAGTTCAGTGTACTGGTTCACGTTGTCCCCCCTTTTGGTTTGCGGTCGACTAGCATTAGAAATTCGCCGGCTCGAAGCAACGAAATTGAGGCAGAACTTCTCAACAGGCTGCCGTTTGGCTGTTGAGTTGGGGGTACTTGCGACACGACGCTTTACAACCAAATTGGTTATATTTAGAAGCCATTGGTATTCGATGCGCCTTGTGTCGAATGTGTGACTTACGGATAGAATCTGAAAATCCATTCCGAACTTTTGCGCGAGATCATTCGGTTTTTTGATCGAGGGTTTTATTCATGCGCGCATCCGGATCGGACGTTGCGATCGAGATGTCCTTGACGTCGAAGA
>FRDC01000430.1_pt1 | contig 10635 bp, 10 predicted proteins | sample 1106171 | NCBI WGS metagenome assembly FRDC01 (sample SAMEA3930566, study PRJEB13176) | freshwater metagenome | biome: Drinking water system; feature: drinking water; material: water | place: Singapore | collected 2014-12-20
AAGCAGAATGGCGTCATGGCAGTGACGTCACGACGGTCCATTTGAATTTTGAATTCGGCACGAGACCAGGTATCTGTGGATCGCTCAGTAGAATTGAGATGTTGCGGTGGGGGTCATTGCTTGCCTCGCTCACGTAGAGGGAGGCAAGCCATGAGGCTCTTTTGACCTCGAGCTAGCCCCTGCTCTTAGGCACTTTGCCGGTATGACATACCCACCATTGCAACCCCCGCGACCGCCATCGCGCCGGCCACGAGCGGGAGAGATTCACCGAACACGCTGAGGATCGTGAACTGCAATCCGAACATGGGGAGAACGAACGCCCCAACACCGAAAATCAGCAGATAGATGCCCCACTGACGCATGGTGTCCTCCTTGTTGAAGTGAAACAGCCCCGGCACATACCGACACCCGACTGTACCGACCGGCCAATCTAGATACCCACCGCGCGATGAGTTTCGTAGGTCATCACACCGAGAAATCCCGCGAGCAACAGATAGTAAACGGCATAGCTCCACCGCGTGGACTCCGGCACGTCGTAATATCGAGAGGGCATAGTTGGTTCACCTTGCCGGAATGTCGACAGCAAGTGCGGGACAGAGAGGATGGCCAACAAAAGCAACATCGGACTGTGATTCCAGATAAACAGCGCGATGATCATGGGAGCCCCGATCCACCAGGTCTTGGGAGAAATAATCGACGTGATTCGTCCGCCATCGAGCGGAGAGAGCGGTATGAGGTTGAACAGGTTGAGCATGAGCCCGGCGTATGCCAAGGCTCGGAGGAGTGAGCTGTGGGTGGAATCAGCAGCATAGAAGCATGCCATCGCCGCGAAGGTGCCCACGACCGGTCCCGCCATGGCCACATAGGCTTCCGTTTCGACATCCATCGGCTGCTCTTTCAACTGGATCCACGCTCCGACAAAGGGGATGAACGTCGGGGCGCCGACATCCAACCCGCGCTGGCGCGCAGCGGCAAAATGTCCCATTTCATGGCAGAAAATCAGGCCGACGAAGCCGGCAGCGTAACGCCACCCATATACGAAACTATAGGTGACGACTGACAGCAGCATCGTGCCGGATGTCAGCAGAATCTTCCCAAACTTTGCACCAGCCAGTAGGGCAATCAGTGTTTTCATCGTTCTGGGGGCTAGGCGGTCTGCGCGGGTGATGAACGACCCTTCACGAGCTTCCATACCCATGCTGCCATGCCGGCGCCGGCAATGAGGATCACCTTTTTAAAGGCGACGATCAGCACGAGCAGTTTAGCCAGCAGGCCTGACTTGAACGCTGCCCCGGCCACAAGCGCCGCCAAACCGACGGCGGCAACCTTGTCCGTGGTGCTGTTGAAATCCGCATAGCGTTTGCCCGTGACAAAATTGAGGTTGGATAGGAGAGTCGCCGCATGCGGCTGGAGGACGGGTAGTTGCTTGAGGTCTGCCACGAGATTCATACTCATGTACCCGTGGCGACCGAGCGCCAATGTATTGTAATTGACGGTGACGCCCTGCCGATCATTGGCGGATATGGCCCACACTACTTTGTTGGTGGCTTTATCGTAATGCGGCTTTTCTTCCCACCCGCGAACGATCAAGGGGTCGATGCCCATCTCGCGCCGCTTGTCGTTGGCTGCTTCTGTGCCCTCTTTGATTGAAGCGAGCATTTCGTCAGCATTCCAATTCGCGGCATCGTCATCAGGCACATAGCCGGCATCGTCAAACCGAATGATCACGAACCATCGGTCATCGCCCTTTCCCCCTGCCACGAGTCCAAGCTCAGCTCCAGACGGGAAATTGCCCATGTCTTTGAGAATGCGTTGGGTTTCCTGAGGCCCAAGGAACACATAGTCTTCTGACAATTGGAGAGTTGCTTGGTCTCCGAGTTTGGCTTCAAGGGGGCCTTTTTGCCAGTCGTAAGTTCGTGTTGGCTCCTCAGCATTTACAGCAGAACTCGTAGCCATCACCCCAAACAATCCAATCAAGCCTATGAGGCAGAACAACATCCTTCGCTTCATGGGTTCCTCCTCAGACAGCAAACCTTAAGTACCCTAAAAACTTTAGCATTAACTGAGGACTTGTAAAGACAGTCCTGCCAGGACTACCTGTGGAAATGGATCGGGCTCAGCTATGAGAGAGCGGAAGCCGTTGCAATCACAAGAGATCTGCCAATAATGTCCATATTTGATTCTCGATTGAGTTCTGCAAGCCTATATCTGCGGGGGGCCGCTTGACCGCCTTACTACTCATGTGCCAGGTACAGTCATGCGCGCAGTCTGTTTGAAACATGTGCCGTTTGAAGGGCCTGGAGCTTTCGCCACGGCGCTGACCGATCGCGGCGTGAGTCTTGAGCGCTATCTCGTCCCGAATGATGGCTTGCCGGCAGATGCGGGCGATCTGTTGATCGTGATGGGTGGGCCGATGTCGGTGAATGACACCGATTCGTGGATCGCAGAAGAGACGGCCTTTATTCGATCCGCTTTGCTGGCGGGCAAGCCGGTAATCGGCGTCTGTCTTGGCAGCCAGTTCATGGCCAAGGCGTTGGGTTCGACGGTCAGACCAGGTAAGGCACTCGAAATCGGGATGGCCTCAATTCGTCTCACCCCCGAAGCGAAGCACGATCCTGTTTTCAGTACGCTTCCTGATAAATTTGAGGTCTTCGAGTGGCACGGTGAAGTGTTCGACTTGCCCAACAATTGCGTACCGCTGGCTGGCTCTGCTGTCGCCCCGCTGCAAGCGTTTCGATACGGTGATCGCGCCTATGGTTTGCTGTTCCACTTGGAGATGGAACAGGCCGGCATCGACGCGCTCTGTCAGGAATGCGCATCGGATCTCGTGAAGGCCAAGTTGACGGCGCAAACGGTGAAGACTTCGGCCGTTCCTCAGCTGTCAACCTTGCACCAATTTGCCGATCGGTTGATCGGCCTCCTGCTCGAATCCCCTCGTTGATTACGAGATCACTCCTGAAGTAGCCTAAGGTCTTTGCCTCGCCCGAGAGGCGCCAATACCTAGCAAAGGAGCAGACTGCATCATGGCCGGTTTTCCGATCGAAGTCGCGACCCGCATCAAGACCCTTCCACCCTATCTGTTCGCCGCCATCGACAAGATGAAGCAGGCCGCCATCGCCCGCGGCGTGGACATCATCAACCTCGGCATCGGCGACCCGGATCTGCCGACGCCGGCACCGATTATCGACAGCCTGGCCCAGGCGGCCGAGGACCCCAAACATCATCAGTACCCTTCCTATGAGGGCATGTTGTCGTTCAGAACCGCCGTGGCCGATTGGTACAAACGCCGCTTCAACGTCTCGTTGACCCCGGCGGACGAGGTCTTGGCCTTGATCGGATCGAAGGAAGGGATCGGACATATCCATCTCGCTTTCGTCGATCCGGGTGACATCGTGCTGGTGCCCAGCCCCGGCTACCCCGTTTATCCGGTCGGCACCAGCTTCTGCGGGGGCGTCTCACACATCATGCCGCTCACCAAAGCCAACGGATTCCTTCCCGATCTGAGCGCGATTCCAAAGGACGTGGCCCAAAAGGCCAAGCTGATGTGGTTGAATTCGCCGAACAATCCGACGTCGGTCATCATGACCAAGGACTATTTCAAGCGTGTCGTCGAATTCGCGCAGGAGCACCAGGTCATCGTCTGCCACGACGCGGCCTATTCGGAGATCTATTACGACGGGAAACGTCCGGCGAGTTTCCTGGAAGTGGATGGCGCGAAAGACGTCGGCGTGGAGTTCCACTCGCTTTCCAAGACTTACAACATGACCGGATGGCGCCTGGGGTTTGCGGTCGGGAACAAGCAGGTCCTGGCCGGACTCGGCAAGGTAAAGAGCAACCTGGACAGCGGCGTGTTCGAAGCGGTGCAAGCCGCCGGCATCACGGCGCTCGGACTCCCTGATTCCGTGACGGACGGAATCAGGAAGATCTATCAGGAGCGCCGCGACACACTCGTCCCCGGTTTGAAGAAACTCGGCCTGGAAGTCGACACACCGCCGGCCGCTTTCTATATCTGGGTGGCGGTCCCGAAAGGATACACGTCGGCCTCCTTTACGGCGCACTTGCTGGAGAACGCGGGGATCGTCACCACGCCCGGCAACGGCTTTGGAGCGCCCGGGGAAGGTTACGTCCGCATGACAGTCTGCACGACTAAAGAACGGCTGGCGGAGGCGGTGGAGCGGATTCAGAAGGCCGGTTTCTGAGGATGTCCTTCGTCATCCGTCAGCCGCGAACACAGCTCATTCGCGAATGACGTTTGACGGTTCACGGCATGAGAGAGATCGTCTACATCGGTTTCGGTTCCAACGTCGGTGACCGGGTGGATTTTTGCGACCGGGCCGTGACGCTTCTCAGCCTGCTGCCGCATTCACAGTTGACGGGCGTCTCCCTGTTGTATGAAACCGAGCCGGTGCAGGACGGGGCCCATCCAGGCGACGGCTGGTTCCTCAACGGCGTCGTGCAACTCGACACTGACATCACACCAAGGAGTCTCCTCTCCGTGCTTCGAGAAATTGAACGGTCGCTGGGCCGCGACGAAAACAACCGGTCCGGTCCCCGAACCATCGATCTCGACATTCTGTTCTACGGAGAACGGGTGATCAACGAACCGGATCTGGTCGTGCCGCATCCGCGGCTACACCAGCGTCGCTTCGTACTGATGCCGTTGAGCGAATTGGCGCCGCTTGTGATCCATCCGACGAGACAACGCTCAGTCAATCAGATGCTGGCGGAGGTCGAGGATCACTCCGAAGTCCGGCTGCTCTTTCCCCAACCCTCCACCCGTTACGGTTCTCGGCCGGCCTGCAGCCCCCGCGCCGACTCATGAAGATTGTCCGCACCCCCCAGGCCATGACCCTTTGGAGCGAGCGGCTCCGGCGCGAAGGCGTCCGCATCGGGCTGGTCCCCACGATGGGGGCGCTCCATGACGGGCATCGCGCCTTGATCCGGACCGCGCGGCTGAAGTGCGACGCCTTGGTGGTCAGTATATTCGTGAATCCGGCTCAGTTTGCTCCGACGGAGGATTTAGCCACGTACCCTCGTCCCCTCGCAGCGGACCGGGCGCTCTGCCGGCAAGAAGACGTGGATGTCTGCTTCGAGCCGACGACTTCCGCCATGTATCCGGAAGGCTTTCAAACGGTCGTCACCTTGCCGCAGATCGCCCGCCGATGGGAAGGGGAATCCCGTCCTCACCATTTCGCCGGCGTCGCCACGGTCGTCAGCAAACTGTTCACGATCGTCAAACCGGACTGGGCGTGGTTCGGACAAAAGGATTATCAGCAGGCGGCCCTCGTGCGGCAACTGATAGCGGATCTGAACTTCGGCGTGACACTCGACGTCCGCCCGACGGTCCGCGAAGCCGATGGTCTGGCTCTGAGTTCGCGCAACGTCTACCTTTCGCCGGAGGAACGCCGCATCGCGCCGGTCTTCTATCGGTCGTTGTCGGCAGGGCGGGCCGCGATCAAACGCGGTGTGACGGATGCAGGATCGATTGAGGAACGGATGCGGGCGGTACTGGCGGCGGAGCCGGCGATCACGATCGATTATCTCGCCTGCTGTGATCCGATCACACTCGAGCCCCTCACGACGGCCGTCCGGGACACCGTCTTGCTGGGCGCCATCCGGCTCGGCTCCGTCCGGTTAATCGACAATCTGCTGGTCAGAGAAACACGAGGCCGGCGGTAACCAGCCTTTAGGCGTTGGTGGTGGGATGGGGACCTTGGCTGACCAGCAGCCCCAGCACGACCTGGCTGAGACGCCGTTTATCGGGCATGTCCACTTCTAAGAACTTCAGCCCGACTGAGTTGGGACGGACCGTGCAGACCATCGCGGTTTCGATGCGAATTTCCTCTTCATCCGACGTCGGTCTGAGCACCAGCTCCAGAAACGCACCCTTGTGCAGCCCCGTCATCATCAACGTACAGCCGTCCATCGAGATGTCGGTGACACGATTCGTGAACGGCAATTGCTTTTCGTCCAAGATGCGCGCCTCGATCGACGCATGCAGCCGCTTGAACTGACGGCGATCGAACCCTTGCGAGCTCTGTCGCGCCCCCGAGTAAAACGCCCGGAACCGGTTCGTACAGAGCTGGCAGCGGAACGGCACCATGTTGATCCGACTCAGGAGACGTTCGACGGTCCCTTCGTTCGAGGTGGCCCGCACAAATGGCGTGCCGCAATTCGGACAGTGCAGTGTCCTCATGCGCCTTGCTGGACCTCCTGGAGGACTTTTTTCTGTCCTTCGTCCGCGGCCTGTTCGGCCAGAATCGGTTCGATCCGCGCCGGCGAGTAGGTGGCCGGCTTCACCCATTTGCCATCCTCGCGTTTATGGCCGCCCACCTTGCTCATGTTCGAACGGTGGACTTCCTGGAAGACCGGATCCATGTCGATGCCATACGACACAGCCGTGCCGTACACGACATACAGAAGATCCGCCATCTCCTTGGCCACGGCCGGAAGATGGCCCTGTGCCATGGCTTCCTTGAGCTCTTCGAACTCCTCTTGAATCAAGCGCACGCGGAGCGCTTTGGTCCGCTCATCGAGGTCGGTCGGCACCACGTGCTCGACAATGTCGAACGTTCGATGGAACTCCGCCACCATCGCTTGGGCCATGGCCATCATCGACTCCTTATTCCTGTTCATAGGGTAACGCCTTCCGTGGTACCAGTTCGATCGGCCCCAGTGCGGGCAATTCCTTTTCCGAAGACACCCCGAGTTCCTTGAACCGGCGCGCCGCCGGAAGAATTCTCGTTTCTAAGGACCCGACCGCTTTGTTGTACGCCTGCACACTCCGGCCCATAGCCTGCCCGACGTCGTTCAAGTGTTCAGCCAGCACGGCCATCCGTTCATAGAGATCCTTGCCCAATCGCCCCGCTTCTTCGGCATGGGCCGTCAGTCGCTCCTGCCGCCACCCATAGGCCACCGCCCGCAAGAGAGCCATCAACGTCGTCGGCGTCGCCAACACCACGCCTTGCGCAAACCCGTCTTCGATCAGCCGCGGGTCCTGCTCGAGCGCCGCCCCGAGGAACTGTTCCCCGGGCAGAAACAGCACGACAAATTCTGGCGCCTGTTCAAATTGGTTCCAATAGGCCTTGAGACTGAGTTCATCCATGCGGGAGCGCACCTGCGCCGCATGGCGGCGCAATCCTTCGATCCGACGATCGTCGGTCGTTGCTTCGTGCGCTTCCAGATAAGCCGCCAACACCGTCTTCGCGTCGACGATGATCTGCCGCCCACCGGGCAATTGGACGATCATGTCCGGCCGGAGTCGTCCATCCTCGACAGTCACGGACTCCTGTTCGACGAAGTCGCAATGGGCCACCATGCCCGCCAGTTCGGCGACGCGCTTCAGGGTGATCTCTCCCCACCGCCCGCGCACGGCCGGCGCCCGCAGTGCGCTCACGAGATTTCCGGTTTCTTGTTGCAGTCGCTGCTGGGATTCGGCCAGCGCTTTCAGGTGCTGATCCAGCCCGCCGTACGCGGCTTGGCGAGAGAGTTCCAGCTGGCGCATTTGCTCGTCATAGCGATGGAGCGACTCCGACAGCGGCTTCACCAGTTCGTCGATCGCCTGCTGACGCTGGGCGAGTTCTCCCTTGGCCTCCGCCTGCAGCGTCTGAAACGAGGTCTTGGCCAGGTTCAAGAACGCCTCGTTGTTGTGTTTAAGGGCTTCGCCTGAAAGAGCCTGGAACGCTTCGGCCAACTCGTGGCGTGCCTGCGCCAACAGCGCTTTCTGCTCTTCGGCATGTTTCGTGGTTTCCGAGGCTTTGGTCTCGGCCACCGCACAAGCCCGTGCAGACTCGGCCAGTTCCTGCTGCAGGCGCTGAAGCGCCGCGCGACTTTCGTCGTTCCGGCCGCGCAACTCCTCTGCGAGGGTTTCCGACCGTTGCGCCCGCTCGGCGGTCGCAGCGAGTTGTGTGTGCAACTGGGTCCGCGAACGCACGGCGACGGCAAGGCCAGCCACGACGGCACCGAGCAGAAACCCGATGACGAGACCGACTGTGAGGGCGGTAGGATCAATCATTGATCGTGATCCGCGTCATCACAACGAACAGATTCCGATCAGATGTGTGGTGTTGTCGTGATGAAGACAGGAAACTTTTCGGAGGTTACGGAATTCCCGTCGAAAGGTCAAGCACTTTGGCGGCTAGAGTCGTTCGGCTCTAAGCGCATCTCTTGAGGAATTCTTTTTGGCGCAGGACGAGCCTCCGCATGCGCGCGCACCACGCTTCCGGATTCGGCATCCACGGTGATCGGGTCTCCGTCGGTAAGCACTTGCGTTAACCCGTTGACGTTGGTCACCGCGGGCAAACCGTATTCACGTGCGATGATCGCGCCGTGCGACAAGGTTCCTCCCATCTCAACAACGAGTCCCGCGGCAAGCCCGAAGAGCGGCGCCATGCCGGGATCGATGACCGACGCCACGAGAATATCGCCCGCGCGAACTTTGCTCCAATCTGTCACGGAACGTACGAGCCGCGCCGGGCCGGTGACGATACCGGCGCTGATCGGCAAGCCACGCCACGGTCCATCAGATTCGGCGAATTCGTCGCCGGATTCGCGCGAAGTCTCGTTCCAGTCCCTGATCGTATCCGGCACCGTGACCCGACTCCATTCCTCTCGTTCCGCCTTACGCCGCTCCACCAGGCTGGTCCAAGCCGAGGGCGCGCCAGACGGCACTTCCGCACGCTCTCGCATCGTCAAAAAAAACACGTCTTCCGGCGTGGTAAAGATCCCTTGTTCCACCAGTCGTTGCCCCAGACCGAGGAGCAGATTTCTGACGGCCGCCGAGTAATACATCAAATGGTGCCGATTGGTTTCTCGTAAGGAGAAGAACCGGCACAGCCGGCGATACCACCAACGAAAGACGAGCCATCGGTGAATGCGAACCCCGCAACGCGCGCGAATCGTCGCCAACGCCTGCTCACGGATGGCCCGTTGGCGTGCCGTCATATCGGCGGGTGTCACGTCCGGGCCTTGGAGCTGTGTCCTAATGACCTCGAGCAGCGTTTCCGGACGATCCGCGAGCCGTGGTGACATCACATCCGATTCACCCAATCCCCGATGGCCGTAGTCGTGGAGGTAGCGGTCGAAGGCGGCCAGAAACACCGTGCCTTTCAGCCGGTCACGGACTCGATCCATACGGATCCCGCCGTGTAACGCCTCCGCTGTGGACTGTCCCTCTCGGGCCAGCGTCACGAGTTCGGCCACACGGAGGATTTGCTGGGCACTGATCACAGTCCCCTGCCCCTGCAGTGCGGCGTTCAGAAGACTCCGCCACTCTTGGCCCAACCACCCGGGCAAGAGGGTATTGAACGCCTGGAGGCACTGCCCGACTCCAGCCGCGATGCCCATCGTCACTTCACGGGAACCGAGCCACCGGCCCAATTCGTCCAGATGTCCGGCCAGTTGCTCGGAAGACAATCCTGCGATACGGTCTCGGCTGTAGGTCTCCGACAGCTGCTTCATCTCTGAGAACCAGCCTGGGCCCCGCTTTTCCGCACGCCACATCTCCAAGAGGATCAGCGCGGCAGCTCGCAGCAGTGAGACGCCTCGCATCGGTATCACGGTGGGAGGATGGATCAGGGCCTCACCTCCCAACTGTTCCGACATCAACGAGGTGTCGCCTCCCAATTGTCCAACGATCAAGTGGAAGAGGGTCACATTCAGGTAGGGACGTCCCTTCATCACCCTCACGGACCTCAGTCCGGTGGGGATGCGGCAGCCCAGCCTCAGATAACGCCCAATGATATAGGCGTCCATGAAGGTCTCTAGGAAGGACAGCCCCATCGGACTCGGCAGTTCAGGCATCGTCTCCTTGAAGTTGGCCCGCGACCATTCACAGTCGTCCTCGGTGAACTCACACCTCGGTGAAACCGCGGTAATGGGACGGGCTTGCACAAGCCACCACTGGTGGTCGTCGCGCGCCCACTCCACATCGACGGGGTAACCGAAGGCCCGCTCCACCCGTTTGATCAGTCGCGCCAGTTCCAGAGCCTGGGCGGTCGACAGGGCCAGCGTGACAGGTTCCGACGATACAATGGACGACGCTTGGTTCAGCCTATTGGCCGCCACGGTCTTCCGCAGAGCGATTGGAACGCCTTCGGCGTCCGTCTCGACGACGAACTGATCCGGTGTCGTCCTACCGTCCACCAACGCGGCACCCAATCCGAGGACGGCATCGATCGTGACGCGATGGATGTGGCCCGACACCGGATGGATCGAATACCCGACGCCGGCCGCCGTCGCTTGCACCATCGGCTGGATCACCACTGCCATGTCAGGGAAGGTCACAGCGGTACCAGACCGTTCTTGGTAGGCCCAGACCCGTTCGTCCCAGGCCGAGGTCCACACATCCTTGATCGCGGCTTCGAGATCCGCGGATGCCACGCTCAGTCTCGTTCGATAGAGCCCCGCAAAGCTGGCTCCGACCGCATCCTCGTTCACGGCCGATGAACGGACCGCCCACTTGGCCTCGATCTCGTTCTGAATCTCTGAGAGGGCCACCAGGCATTGTGCGGCCAGACGCGAGACGTCGAGCCGCGCAATAGCACCCCGGATGCTTTCCAGTGCTGCCGGACGGTCCGTGCCGCTCGCACGACGCGCTTGTTGCCATCGCTCTTCAAGATTGCCATCGTGCTCGGC
>FRDC01001459.1_pt1 | contig 10633 bp, 10 predicted proteins | sample 1106171 | NCBI WGS metagenome assembly FRDC01 (sample SAMEA3930566, study PRJEB13176) | freshwater metagenome | biome: Drinking water system; feature: drinking water; material: water | place: Singapore | collected 2014-12-20
GGGGGCAGCGCATGCGGGCTGGAAGGGTGCACTTAACGGTGTGCTTGAAAACACCATTGATGTCATGGTCGGCGAAGGTGCAAAACGCGAACGTATTGTTGCTGCCATTGGCCCGTGCATTAGTCAGGCAAGTTATGAAGTGGGTGCGGATTTCGCGGTAAATTTCTATGAAAAAGATGAGCGGAGCCGGCCATTTTTTATGCTCGGAACCAAGGAAGGCAAGGCACAGTTTCATTTGGAAGGGTATGTCGCCCATCGCCTTGCCTGTGCGGGCTTGCAGCAGATAGAGGCTTGCGGTATGGATACGTTCAGCAACGAATTGCAGTGTTTCAGCTACCGGCGCGCCACATTGCGCAACGAGCGCGACTATGGCCGCCAGCTATCGCTAATCGGCATTTCTGCCATGAAGGAGAAACTATGAGCATGATTCCGTTTGACGACCGTGATGGCTTTATCTGGCTGGACGGCACGCTCGTCAACTGGCGCGATGCCAAGGTTCATGTGCTGACCCACGGTCTGCATTATGCCTCGAGCGTGTTTGAAGGCGAACGCGCCTATGCGGGGAAAATTTTCAAGAGCCGCGAACATAGTGAGCGGCTTCACAAATCTGCCGAAATGCTTGGCTTCAAAATCCCCTACAGTGTGGATGTGCTGGAGCGCGCCAAAGAAGAGGTGCTCGTCGCCAATAAGGCGGTGGATGCGTATGTGCGCCCCCTCGCGTGGCGCGGCAGTGAAATGATGGCGGTTTCCGCCCAGGCCTCAACTATTCATGTAGCGATTGCCTGCTGGGCGTGGCCGAGCATGTTCAAGCCTGAAATCAAAGAAAAAGGCATTCGCCTATGCTGGGCGCGATATAAACGCCCCTCGCCGGAAACCGAGCCGGTGTTTAGCAAAGCTGCCGGCTTATACATGATCTGCACCATCGGCAAACATGAAGCCGAAGCCAAAGGCTACCAGGACGCACTCATGCTCGACTGGCGTGGTAATCTTGCGGAGGCAACGGGGGCGAATTTATTTCTTGTTATCAATGGCGAGATTCATACTCCAACGCCGGATTGTTTCCTCGATGGCATCACTCGACGCACGGTGATGGATCTGGCACGTGCGCGCCAAATCAAAGTGATCGAGCGCCACATGAGACCCGAGGAACTTGATAAGGCGCAGGAAATATTCCTTACCGGCACGGCGGCGGAAATCACGCCGGTTGGCGAAATCGAGGGGCGTATGTTCACCCCAGGGGCGATCACCAAGCAATTGATGGACGATTATGCCAGCGCCGTGCGCGCGCATACGAAACACCAGGCAGCTTAGGAAATTTTCCCCGCGACACGTTTGGTATATTCCACCGCCGAATACGCGGCCAGGAATGCCGACACCAGCAACAATATACCACCAATCGCCTGCACGTCGCGCATGCTATACGCAACACCCCACAGCAACGCACCAATAGCGGCAAGTTGCGTTGCGGTTTTCCATTTTCCGGTTTTCGAAACGGGCATCGGCACTTTTTTTAATGCCATGAACTCACGCAGCCCGCTGACATAAACCTCGCGCAAAATAATCACCAGCGCCGGCAATACCAGCATGCCACCAATGTCGTATTTCAGCAGATACACAAGCATCAGCACCACGAGCAGTTTGTCGCTGATCTGATCCATCATCGCCCCGAAAGCAGAGGTGGCTTTCCACCGCCTGGCGAGATAGCCGTCGAGGTAATCGCTGAGTGCTGCAACGGCAAACAGCCAAAAAATAAGCTCAGAAAATCCTGGCCGGAATACCACAATCAGCGCCAGCACCAACACCATTGCGATACGCCCAAACGTAATAATGTTGGGAATATTTTTTTTGTTGAGCGCGCTACTGATGCGCGAAAGAAAAGCATGAAGCATGGCATGCACCATATTACTGATGGAAAAACGCGTAAATAACTTTTGCAGTTTTTTTCGAGATGCCGTCGACATTCTCAAGCTCGGCAAGGGATGCATTGGCGATCGCATCGCGCGAGCCAAAATGGTTGAGCAGCGCGCGCTTGCGCGCCGCGCCGATGGCTGGAATATCGTCCAGTACGGAGGATTTCATCGATTTGCTGCGTTTTTTGCGATGCCGGCTGATGGCAAAACGGTGCGCTTCGTCGCGAATGCGTTCCAAATAGTGCAAGAGCGGATCGCCCAACGGTAGCTGGAATGGCTCTTTGCCTTCTGTAAAAAACCATTCACGGCCGGAATTTCTGTCCTCACCTTTGGCAATGGCCGCTAGCGTAATGCCGCTAACCCCGCTGCGCGCGCGAACTTCCTCGGCAACAGAAAGCTGACCTTTGCCGCCATCGATCAGCATCAGATCCGGCGCACACCCTTCCTCCTTGATTCGCTGAAAGCGGCGTGTGAGCACCTCGCGCATCATGGCGTAATCATCATTGCTGGCGGCTTCTTTCATGGTAAAGCTGCGATAGCTGCGCGGCTCAAAGCCTTCTTCTGTTGCCACAATCATGACACCCACGGCGGCGGCGCCCATAAGGTGAGAATTGTCGTAGACCTCAATGCGTGTGGGTATGCGTGGCAAGTCAAATAATTGCTGGAGGCGTGTATGGTGTGCCATAATCGCGCTGCGTTTCTGGTTCTCGCGTGCAAGCTGGCTTTTGGCATTCTCGCTCGCATTGGTCACCAGAGTCAGTTTATCGCCGCGCTGCGGTTGTGTGATGCTTATGGCAATGCCTACGTTGTGCTGTAGTGCTTCGGCAATCAGTGTGCCATCCTGTGGCGCTACATTCACCAGAATCTCCGGTGGCGGCGTGTGCGACTGATAAAACTGGGCAAGAAACGCCGCCATGATGGCTGCATCGCTTGCTTCGGCATCATGCGCCGGATGAAAAGACTGATGGCCGAAATGCGCCCCATCACGAAAGAAGAACACCTGAATCACGCTCAGTGCGCCGTGGCGTGCGAGTGCGACAATGTCGGCATCTTTTAGTCCGCGCGCATAGAGCGCCTGCTCCTGCTGTACCTGAGTGAGCGAGCGAATTCGATCCCGCAGTAAGGCCGCCAGCTCGTACTGCATGCTGGCGCTTGCTTTTTCCATTTCCTGCTGCAGCGTCTGCTGCAAGTCGCGGTGTTTTCCTCGTAGAAAATCCTTGGCATGGGCAACGTGCTCGCCATACTGCGCGGCGCTTATGTAACCCACGCAGGGTGCGCTGCAGCGTTTGATCTGGTATTTAAGGCATGGCCGCGTGCGGTTTTTAAAAAACATATCCGAGCAAGGGCGCAGCAGAAAAATTTTCTGTAATAACGTCAGCGTGTGATTGAGTGCCGTTACCGAAGCAAACGGGCCGAAATAATCGCCAGCAACTTTTTGCGTGCCGCGGTGCTTGGTAATGCGGGCAAACACATGATCGCGCGTGAGCAGCAGGTAGGGGAAAGACTTGTCGTCCTTCAGTAGGATATTAAAACGGGGTCGCAGTTTTTTAACCAGTGCGGCCTCAAGCAATAATGCCTCGGCTTCGTTTTGTACCTCCACGACTTCAACAGTGGCCACTTGTGCGATCATGCGGGCGGTGCGGTTATTGGTAGGCGTACCGCTTGCGTAGCTTGCCAGGCGATTAGCAAGCTGGCGCGCTTTGCCGACATAAATTACGTCGCCTTGCGCGTTGATCATTTTGTAAATGCCTGGTGCGGCTGGAACGGTCTTAAGGGCGGCGCGAATGGCCGGCGCGCCGCAGTCAGAACCCACGCTCATGAAATCCTCGCAAAAACAGGAAGGATGCCAAACTGTCCACGAAATCTGTGGATAAGGGTTGGGGTAACGGCTGGGTAAAACCCTCCACTAAAGCAAACCATGGGCAATGGTGCATATGCACAAATTTTAGGCATCACAGTCCATGACGCTGTAGTTTCATAAGATTTTCATCTGCTCTGTATGCAACAGGCCTATGTATTGCCAGCGTGCAGGCGTAGTGGTGTGCGGGCTCCAAATGTAGATAACTTTTACTCATGCGGGCGGAAATCCTCGGCGGAAACTGCGTAAATCAAAGCCATTGGCTAGCGATAGCTGCTGGCCGGTGACTCCCGTTGCATCAAGCAAATACGCCGCCGCCGCACAGACTTCTTGCGGCGTGCCGGTACGCTGCAGAGGTGATTGCCGTGCCAGCATGGCGAAGGTTTGTTGATCGTCCATCACGCCTTCGAGGGTAGGGCCGAGCATCAGCAGGTTGGCGCGCGCACGCGGTGCGAGTGCCGCGGCTAGAATGTCGAGTGCGGCAGTAACCGCATGCTTGCTGATGGCATACGAAAAAAACTGTGGGGCGAGCGACCAGCCGAATGTTGCGTCCCCAAGTAGCACCACACTGCCTTGGTGGCGTTTGGGCAATTGCCTTAAAAACCCTTTGGCCAGCAGCAGGGGCGCTTCAAGATGCACCGCAAGGTGATCGCGCAAGGTTTGTGCCGAAAGGTTTGGCAGCGTGTCGCGCGTGAAAAGCGATGCGTTGTGAATCATCGCATGCACCGGCGGCAACTCATTCCAGAATGTGGCAAGTGCCTTTGCATCACGAAAATCCGCACGTACCAGCGTTACCGTGCTGCCCTGATCGCGAAGTTCGGTTGCCAGTGTTTTTGCCTCGCGCGCACTGTTCGCATAGTGCAATACGAGAGAGTGTCCACAGGCTGCAAAGTGCCGCGCGAGTGCTGCGCCGATGCGTTTTGCTGCACCAGTGATAAGGATTGTCTGTTTATGTTTTGGCATAAACTGGCTATAACACCGCGATGCATGTAACGCCACTACCGGATCTTGTTATTCTACTCGCCTCGGCGGTATTGATTGTCAGCGCCTTTCGTGCCTTTGGCATGAGTCCGGTGCTTGGCTATCTTGTGGCTGGCGCGCTGATTGGCCCAACGGGCGCTGGATTTATCTCGGATCTTAACACAACCAGCGCGATTGCCGAGCTTGGTATCGTATTTCTCATGTTCATGATCGGCCTCGATTTATCCTGGTCGCGGCTTAAAACGATGCGTATCCAGGTATTCGGTGTGGGCTCTACGCAATTAATTCTTACATCGGCGGTACTGCTACTGGTGGGGCTGGTTGCCCAGCTTGATTTCATTGAAGCGCTAATCATCAGTGGCGCGCTAAGCCTTTCTTCCACCGCGCTCGTGCTTGAGGTTTTGCGCCAGCATCGCGAGCTTGCAACGCAAACGGGCAGGCTGTCCTTATCGATTCTCATTATGCAGGATCTTGCCGCGTTGCCGCTGCTTGTATTTATCACCGCGTTAGGTGTTAGCGAATCTTCCCTGATGGCGACGATGGTCGAGGCGGGAATTAAGGCGTTAATTGCGCTGATCGGGCTTGCCGTGGCGGGGCACTTCTTGCTACGGCCACTGTTTCGTGTGATCGCGCGGCTGGATATTCACGAACTGTTCGTCGCCACCATTTTGCTCGTGGTATTCGGCATTGCCTGGATTACGCAAGGCGCAGGATTATCCATGGCGCTTGGTGCGTTTCTTGCTGGGCTGTTTATTGCCGGCACGGAATTCCAACAGCAGATCGAGCTGGATGTACGCCCGTACAAAGGCCTGCTGATGGGGCTTTTCTTTATGACCATCGGTATGCGCATTGATCCGGCGTTTATTTTCGATCATTTCATTGAAATCCTGTTTCTCTCGGTTGGCCTGATCGTTATTAAATCAGGTCTGTTGTTTGCAATTTTGCGCCTTTACCGCTATACCAAACGCACCGCCGCCCACACCGCACTGCTGCTAGCGCAAGGTGGGGAGTTTGGCTTTATTATTTTCGGCATTGCCGCTGAATTCGATGTCATTGCCGGACCTATTGTTGAAGTGCTACTGGTGGTGATCGCGCTGACCATGGCGGCAACACCGGCGCTGGATGTGATTGGCTCGCAGCTTGAAAAACGCTGGTGGCGTTCGATTAAGAATCGCACGCCGGAATCGATCGCCAATGAAACACAGGATATTTCTAACCACGTGATTGTCGCCGGTTATGGCCGCATGGGAAAACTTATCGCCAGTAACCTTGCCGAAGAGCGCATACCATTTTTGGCACTGGATTCTGCACCCAAAGAAGTTTCTGCAGGCCGCCGTGCTCATCATCCGGTTTATTTCGGCGACGCGGCGCGACCCGATGTGCTTGCCGCGTTGGGTGTTGCGCGCGCAAGCGCGCTGGTGATTACGCTGCATGATCCGCAAGCCTCGGAAAAGCTCGCCCATCTGATGCGCGATCGTTATCCCAACCTAGCCATTCTGGTGCGTACCGGCGATACGCGCCACGCCGAAAAGCTTGCTGCACGGCAGATTACTGCTGTTCCCGAGCTACAGGTGGGCAGTATGCGTATGCTGGCGAATTTGTTTGCTGTCCTTGGTCGGCCGGAGGAGGACATCCACCGCATTATGGAACAGGTGCGCCGCGCCGTGAGCTAGTGCTTTACCACGACGTGCGCGCATGTTAGAAGCCCGCGGTATGAAACTTATCGCCGGAAACAGTAACCTGTCGCTTGCCAAAGCCATGGCAGACTATTTGAAGGTGGAGCTTACCAATGCCACCATCCGCCGGTTTTCCGACAACGAGATTTTCGTGGAAGTAAAAGAAAACGTGCGCGGCGAGGACGTGTTTCTTATTCAGTCCACCTCCTATCCGGCCAACGACCACCTGATGGAATTAATGATTATGCTGGATGCGCTGCGCCGCGCATCCGCCAGCCGCGTGACGGCGGTGATTCCGTATTTCGGCTATGCGCGCCAGGACAGGAAACCAGGTCCACGCACGCCGATTTCGGCCAAGCTTGTGGCCAATCTCATTACCGAAGCAGGCGCCGATCGCGTGCTGACGGTGGATTTGCATGCCGGACAGATTCAGGGCTTTTTCGATATTCCGGTGGATCACCTCTATTCCCGACCTGTGGTGGTGGACGATATCAAACAGCATTTTCCCGATCAGAAAAACCTGATGATCGTCTCGCCGGATGTGGGCGGTGTGGTGCGCGCGCGATCGCTTGCGGGCAAGCTGAATGGCGATCTGGCGATTGTCGATAAGCGCCGCGAGCGCGACAATCAATCGGAAGTCATGAACATCATCGGCGATGTGGAAGGGCGCGACTGCATTATGTTCGACGATATCGTCGACACCGCCGGCACGCTCTGCAACGCGGCGGAGGCGATTAAAAAAGCCGGTGCAAAATCCGTTTCGGCCTATGTTACCCATGGGGTGCTTTCCGGCCCCGCCATTGAGCGCGTAGAAAAATCTGCACTCAGCTCGCTTGTGGTTACCGATTCGATTGCGGCGACGGAGGCTGCAAAAAAATGCAAGAATATCCGTATTGTATCCATCGCCCCGCTGCTGGCGGAGGCTGTGCAGCGCATCGCGGAGGAAAGCTCGGTTTCCAGTTTGTTTGACTAAGCAGTGCGCATTTGAAGCGACGATCCTAATAAATCCTTTAAATTCAATATCTAATTGCCGATCTGCGAGCTATTGACATCCCCAGTAAAATCGCTATAGATACCGCCCCTTAAGTAAAAAGAGGCAAAACCCAAAACCACCGCATCGCTTGGCAGTTCGCTGCGATGCACTAAAGGAGTAACGCTCATGAAGGCGGCAGTGGAAATTAAGGCAGAAGAACGCGCGATCGCTGGCAAAGGTTCCGCACGCGCTGCGCGCCGCAACGGGCAGATTCCTGTGGTGCTGTATGCCAATGGCAAACAAAATGTATCGCTCAACGTTGAGGCGCGTGTGCTCTCGAACGAGTATTTCAAGGGCGGATTCATGAATAAAATCGTCGCGCTTAAAACGCCGAAGAAAGAATTTTTCGCCATTCCGCGCGATATCCAGCTCAACCCTGTGTCGGATAAAATTGAGCACGCGGATTTCATCGCCGTGGACGACAAATCGGTGGTTAAAGTATTCGTGCCGCTTCACTTCAAAAATGCTGAGAAAGCGCCAGGTATCAAGCGGGGCGGTGTACTGAACATCGTGCGTCACTCGGTAGAACTTTTATGTCCGGTAAACGCAATTCCTGCGGCACTGGATATCGATGTGGGCGCGCTTGAAATCGGTAGCTCCGTTCATATCAGCGCGGTGACGCTTCCTCAGGGTGTAACACCGGTGATTAAGGGGCGCGATTTTACCCTCGCTTCCATTGCGGGTCGTCAGAAAGAAGAAGAAGCTCCTGTTGCGACAGCGGCAGCTTCGGCGGATTCAGTGGCGGGTGCTGCAGCCCCTGCGGCAGCGGGTGCTCCTGCGGCAGCAGGCAAGGCTCCGGCCGCTCCGGCTGCGAAGAAGTAAGTGCCGATGTGGCTGGTGGTTGGCCTTGGCAACCCGGGAGCCAAATATCAGCAAACACGCCACAATATTGGCTTCATGGCTGTTGATGCCCTCGCGCGTGGTGCGGTGTTTTCCAAAAAGTTTCACGGCGAGCTGGCTGAAATTTCGTGCGCCGATGAAAAGCTCTTCCTGCTGAAACCACAAACCTTCATGAATTGCTCCGGTCGTAGTGTGCAGGCGGCTGCGGCGTTTTACAAAATTCCCCCCGATCATATCCTCGTTTTGCATGACGAGCTGGATCTGCCGCTGGGCAAGCTTCGCATCAAGCGCGGCGGCGGGGCGAATGGCCATAACGGTATTAAGGATATTGATGCTGCCATCGGCGCGGACTATTGGCGCATGCGCCTTGGCATTGGCCACCCTGGCGACAAGGATGCCGTGCATGGCTATGTGCTCAATGATTTTACGAAAGAGGAATTGCCTGCGGTGGAAAAATTCCTCATGGCATTGGCGCAGCATATGCCGCTATTCTGGCAGCATTCGCCCGAGGGGCTGATGAATAAAATAACACGGGAGCTTCCAGCTTCCAGGTTGCAGGTTGCCGCAGATTCTGCCACTGACACCCAAAACCTAAAACCAGGAACCTGATATGGGATTTAATTGCGGTATTGTTGGCTTACCAAACGTAGGAAAGTCGACCTTGTTCAATGCACTGCTGTCGCAGCAGGCGGCGGAAGCGGCGAATTACCCGTTCTGCACGATTGAGCCGAATGTGGGGCGCATCGCCGTGCCGGATGCACGGCTTGAAAAACTCGCCGCCATTGCCGGATCCGCGACCATTATTCCAACGCAGCTGGAGTTTGTCGATATTGCGGGCATCGTGCGCGGCGCCAGCAAGGGCGAGGGGCTGGGCAATAAATTTCTAAGCCATATCCGCGAGGTGGATGCGGTGATTTATGTGCTGCGCTGCTTTGAGGATACGGATATTACCCATGTCGAAGGCACGGTGGATCCATTGCGCGATGCTGAGATTATCGAGCTGGAGCTGACGCTCGCTGATTTGGAGAGCCTTGAAAAACGCATCGAAAATATGCAGAAAAAAGCCAAAGCGGGCGACAAGGAATCGCTTGCCACCATCGCTCTTGCCGAGCCGATTCTAGCGCTGCTGCGCGAGGGCAAGCCGGCGCGCTACCATCAGCCCAAAGATCGCGAGGAAGCAAAACGCATCCGCGCCTTGCAGTTATTAACCAGCAAGCCGGTGATGTATGTGCTGAATGTGGACGAAGCTTCGGCGGCCAGCGGCAACGTGTTGTCGCAACAAGCGCAGGCGATGGCCAAGCAGAAACATGCGCCATCGGTGATTATTTCCGCGCAAATCGAAGCGGAAATGGCAGGGCTTTCTGCAGAAGAAAAGCAAGAATTTCTGGGCGATCTTGGCCTCAAAGAAACCGGCCTTGCAGGCATTGTGCGCAGCGGATTTTCTCTGCTTGATATTCTGAGCTTTTTCACGGTGGGGCCAAAAGAAGCCCGCGCCTGGACGGTGCGGCGCGGCGCGTTTGCACCCGAGGCGGCGGGAGTCATTCACACGGATTTTGAAAAAGGCTTCATCCGCGCGGAAACCATCGCCTACGAGGATTATATCCACGCGGGCGGCGAGCAGGGTGCAAAAGAGCAAGGCAAACTGCGGCTGGAAGGCAAGGAATACCTGGTCAAGGATGGCGATGTGTTTCATTTCAGGTTCAATGTATAAACGGGGTTTCAGCTTTTTCGTTTTTGGTGCTAATCTCGCCGCGCAAAACCTTAAACCTTAAAATCTGCTTATGTTTCCTCGCTGGCTTGGTTGGATATTTTTGCTGTTTCTTGGCTATGTGCTGTATGTGGGCGATTTTCTTGGCGCGCCAACCCCACAGGCCGAGCGTGCGACGCCCTTTGCGGATGAAAAAATCTACCCAAAACTTGCCGAATTCACCGATAAAAATCGCTGGCTTGATGCCGTAAACCCCGATCGTATCAGCGAGCCACGCTGGCGCGAGATCACGCCAGGTTCGGGCAAAGGGGCGGTATGTGGCGAAACGCTACAGGTAAAAATTACCCGTGATGGCAAGGAAGACATTCGCAAATTCACTCTCGGCAACGCGCCGCACCCCATACTCAACGAGGCGCTGATGCATATGCAAGAAGGTGCGGTGCGCGAAGTCAGCGCGCCACCATCGCAATTTTTCAAAAATCCACCAAAAGAAGAAAATCGAATGATCCGCGTGACGGTGGAGCGCCTTGCCACCCAGCAGGCCGCAACAAAATAGCAGGCAAAAAAAACGCCGGCACAAAGGCCGGCAAGTTTTAAACAGGGAGGCAAACGCACCATGGTCGTTGC
>FRDC01004051.1_pt2 | contig 10631 bp, 11 predicted proteins | sample 1106171 | NCBI WGS metagenome assembly FRDC01 (sample SAMEA3930566, study PRJEB13176) | freshwater metagenome | biome: Drinking water system; feature: drinking water; material: water | place: Singapore | collected 2014-12-20
CGCCCAAGGCGCTGCTCGACAAGATCGAGCAGGTCGTGCGGTTGATCCGCTCGAAGGGCGTCGGCATCTATTTCATCACGCAGAACCCGATCGACATCCCCGATACGGTGGCGGGGCAGCTGGGCAATCGCGTGCAGCATGCGTTGCGCGCCTTCACCCCGCGCGATCAGGCGGCGGTGCGCAGTGCCGCCGAGACGTTCCGCGCCAATCCCGGCGTCGATGTGGCGACCGCGATCACCGAATTGAAGGTCGGCGAGGCTTTGGTGTCGCTGCTCCAGCCCGATGGGTCGCCGTCGCCGGTCGAGCGCACGCTGATCAAGCCGCCCGCGAGCCGCGTCGGCCCGGTGACGCCGCAGGAGCGCGGCGTGATGATCCAGACGGATGCGATCGGCGACAAATACGACACGGCGGTGGATCGCGAATCGGCCGAGGAAATCCTCGCCGCCAAGACGCAGGAGGCGGCGGCGTCCGCGGCGGCGGCACGGGCGGCCGACGATGCGGAAAAGGCGGCGGCGGTGCAGGCCAAGCAGGACGCGCAGGCTGCGAAGGAAGCGGCGCGTGCCGCGGCGGCGCAGGCGAAGGCCGAGGCGCAGGCGCAACGGGCGGCGGAGCGTGAGGCGGCGAATAGCCCTTGGGCGAAGGCGATGACCTCTGCGACGCGGGCGGCGAGTTCGTCGATCGGGCGGCAGGTGGCCAACGAGATCGGCAAGCAGGTGTTCGGCACGGGATCGCGACGGTCGTCGTCGTCCGGCGGTCTGGTGGGGACGGTGCTGCGCAGCGTGCTGGGGAATTTGATGCGGCGGTGAGGGGGGGCTCCGGTCGCCCCATCCACCGCGTCACCCCGGACTTGGTCCGGGGTCCACCGGGCCGCGGGGGGCTGGCCTGAACCTTTGACCGTCCCCCTTGCCGCGGAGTGGACCCCGGAACGAGTCCGGGATGACGGGTGGATTGGGGGAAAGACGCGTTCGAAGCGGCCCGCGACTTCTCCTCTTCGCGCGCCTATATCCCGGCCATGCATCTGCGCGCGCCTGCCATCGTTCTCGCCGTTCGCGCGCATGGCGAGCATGGGGCGGTGGTGCGGGCGCTGACGCGCGATGATGGCGTGCAGCCGGGCTATGTCCGGGGCGGTCGGTCACGGCAGATGCGGCCGATCCTGCAGCCCGCCAATGCGATCCAGGGGGAATGGCGGGCGCGGACGGGGGAGCAATTACCGGCGCTGACCATCGAACCGCTGCACAGCCGCGCCGCTTTGCACGGCGAGCCGCTCGCGGCGGCGGCGCTCGCCTGGGTGACGGCGCTGACCGCGGCGGCCTTGCCGGAGGCGCAGCCCTATCCGCACCTGTACGATGGTTTGGGCGCGGTGCTCGATGCGGTGGAGGCGGCGCCGTCCGCGCGTGGCTGGGCGAGCGTGCTGGTGCGCTACGAGCTGCTGCTGCTCGCCGAGCTGGGGTTCGGGCTGGATCTCGGCCGGTGCGTGGTGACGGGCGGCGATGCGGATCTGGCCTATGTCTCGCCGCGTAGCGGGGGGGCGGTGTCGCGCGGCGCGGCCTATGGCTATGAGGAGAAGCTGTTCACATTGCCCGCATTTCTGCATGCCGGCGGGGCGGCGGAGTGGCCGGATATCTTTGCCGGGCTGGCGATCACCGGCCATTTCCTCAGCCGCGACGTGCTGACCGACCGGCACGCCGATCCGCTCGCGGCACGCGCACGGCTGGTCGCCATGCTGAAAAGGGCCGTTGCGTGAGCAAGGCCCGCGCGGCTAGGCAGCGGCCATGGCAATGATCGCTCTCCTCGCCGGTGACGGCATCGGTCCCGAAGTCGTCGCACAGGCGCGCCGCGTGCTCGACGCGCTCGACCTCGATCTCACCTATGAAGAGGCGCTGGTCGGCGGGGTCGCCTATCATCAGGCGGGCCATCCGCTGCCGGAGGCGACGCTGGACGTGGCGCGGCGTGCAGACGCGTTGCTGTTCGGTGCGGTCGGCGATCCGACGTGCGACAGTCTGGAGCGCGGCCTGCGGCCCGAACAGGCGATCTTGGGCCTGCGCAAGCACCTCGGCCTGTTTTCCAACCTGCGGCCTGCGACCCTGTTCGAGGGGCTGGAGGATGCGAGCGCGCTGAAGCCGGAGGTCGCGAAGGCGATCGATCTGCTGATCGTGCGCGAGCTGAACGGCGATGTCTATTTCGGCGAGAAGGGCCGGCGCGCGGGCAAGGATGGCGCGCGCGAAGGCTATGACATCATGTCGTACGACGAGACCGAAGTGCGCCGCATCGCGCATGTCGGCTTCCAGGCGGCGGCGAAGCGGCGTGGGCAATTGTGTTCAGTCGACAAAGCGAACGTGCTCGAAACATCGCAATTGTGGCGCGACGTGGTGATCGAGGTATCGGCCGAATACCCCGACGTGCAGCTCACCCATATGTACGTCGACAATGCCGCGATGCAGCTGGTGCGCAATCCGGGGCAGTTCGACGTGATCGTCACCGGCAATCTGTTCGGCGACATCCTGTCGGATCAGGCGTCGATGTGCGCAGGGTCGATCGGCATGCTGCCCTCGGCCAGCCTGGGTGACGCGGGCAAGGGGCTGTACGAGCCGATCCACGGGTCGGCGCCCGATATTGCGGGGCAGGGCAAGGCCAATCCGTGCGCGGCGATCCTGTCGGCGGCGATGATGCTGCGCCATTCGCTCAGCGAACCCGCGGCGGCGGACCGGATCGAGGCGGCGGTGGCGCGCGCGATCCGCGATGGCGCGCGTACCGCGGATTTGGGCGGCACGATGAGCACCGCCGCGATGGGCGACGCGGTCCTCGCCGCGCTGTAAGCGACGCGCATGAGCACGCTCCTCGAGATCGCGGTCGTCATCCCGACCTTCAACGAGCGCGCCAACGTGCCGACGCTGATCGCGCGGCTCGACCAGGCGCTGGCCGGGCGGCGCTGGGAGGCGATCTTCGTCGACGACGACAGCCCGGACGGCACCGCCGACGTGGCGCGCGAGCTGGCGCGGATCGATTCGCGCGTGCGGGTGATCCACCGTATCGGCCGGCGCGGCCTGTCGTCGGCGTGTATCGAGGGGATGTGCGCGACGGCGGCGCCGGTGGTCGCGGTGATCGACGGCGATTTGCAGCATGACGAAACGCTGCTGCCCAAGATGCTCGACCTGTTGCAGGCGGACGAGGCGCTCGACGTGGTGGTCGGATCGCGTTTCGTCGATGGCGGCGGCACGGGCGACTGGGACCGCGATCGCGTCGCCAAGTCGGCGTTCGCGACCAAGCTGTCGCGCCGGGTGCTGAAGGGCGACCTCAGCGATCCGATGAGCGGGTTTTTCGCGATCCGCACCGCGGTGGTGCGCGAACTGGTGCCCGACCTGTCGGCGATCGGCTTCAAGATCCTGCTCGATTTGATGACGACGAGCACGCGGCCGCTGAACTTCGCCGAGCTGCCCTATACGTTCCGGGTGCGGACGGAGGGCGAATCGAAGCTCGATCACGTCGTCGCCATGGAATATCTGATCGCGCTGTACGACCGGATGTTCGGCCGGTTCGTGCCGGTGCGCTTCGCGATGTTTTCCGGCATCGGCGTGCTGGGCGTGGGCGTGCATATGAGTGTGCTGGGCGTCGCCATGCTGGCCGGTGCCGACTTCCTGTTCGCGCAGATCCTGGGCGCGGTGGCGGCAATGACGTTCAACTTCGCGCTCAACAATGCGCTGACCTATCGCGATCGGCGCTTGAAGGGATTCCGCCAACTGCTCGACGGCTGGGTGTCGTTCTGCGTCGTCTGTTCGGTGGGGCTGGTGGCGAATGTCGGCATCGCCGCCTTCGTCCATGATTTCCGCAACGGCGGGGCGGCGGCGTCGGCGCTGATCGGCATCTTGGTGGGCGCGGTGTGGAATTATGCCCTGTCGTCGAAGTTCGTCTGGGGCCGCTATTAGATCCAGCTCTTCAGCCACATCCACCCGTGGAACGAGTCCGCCCCCTTGAGCGGCGTCGCGGCGAGGATGGGGTAGAAGTGGACGAACAGCACCGCGGCGGCTGCGAGGATGGCCTCGTCCCAATAGCGCAGGCGCGCGCGCCAATGGTCGAAGGCGGCGGCGATGACAACGCACAGCCAGATGCTGGACAGATAGTAATAATAGAAGAAGCCCAGCGACTTGGGGATCAGCGCCCACATCGCGACGCTGGCGATCCACAGCAGCGCGACGCCGCCGGCGCGGACGTTGCCGCGCACCCAGGCGTACAGGCAGGCAAGGACGGCGATCAGCCCGCCCCACATCGCCACCGGATTGCCGAGCAGCAAAATGCCGCGCTGCGCGCCGTCGACGGGTTCGTACAGATACCAGACCGGCCGCCAGTCGAACGCCCAGGTCCACCAGGCGGACTGATAGGGGTGGGGCGGTAAAACCTGCGTCTGACGCGCGTACATGTCGAGCTGGAAGGGAAGCAGCGTCGACAGCGTGAGCGGTTGCGTCCGGTAGAGGAACGCCGGCCAGAAGGTGAGCGCGTAGGTGAGCGCGGCGACCACGCCGAGCGCGGCGAGGGCTGCGAGCGGGTGGAGGCGCGGTTGCGTGCGGTGCGCTAGCAGGAAGGCGAGGCCTGCAAAGCCGATATAGGGCAGCGCGGTCCATTTCGTGCCGACTGCGAGGCCGAGCAGCACCGCGCCGGCGATCCAGCGCCGCCAGGCCTGCCCGCGCGTCTGTGCCTGCATCGCCCAGAGCAGGGTCGCGACGCCAGTGACGACGAAGGCCGCCATATAGCCATCGAGCATCGCGGTGCGCGCCTGCACGAAGACGGTGAAGTTGAGGATGGCCAGCGTCGCGCCGATGCCGGCGGTGCGGACGCGGCCGAACAGCAGATACAGGATCGCGAAGACGCCGACGACCACGGCGGTTGCCGCTAGCGTCGAACCGATCCGCCAACCGAGCGGATCGTCGCCGAACAGCGCCATGCCGGCGGCGATCAGCGTCTTGCCGAGCAGCGGGTGTTCGATGTTCACCGGCCCGCCAAGGTCACGCAGCATGCGCGCGGCGGGGACGTAATGCACCTCGTCGAACACCAACGTGTGCGGCGTCGTGAGCCGCCAGCTGAACAGCAGTTGCGCGATCAGGCCGAGGCCGAGCGCGGCGGGCAGGGGGCGGTGGAACAGGCGCACCAGGGGCTTGTCGGGGCAAGCGGGCGGGTTGGCAAGCGGGTGCTGTCCGTGTCCACCCGTCACCCCCGGACTCGTTCCGGCGTGACGGGGTGGGCGGGGCGGCCGTCTCGCGCAACCGTACCCTGCCCTTGCACCCCCCGTCCGTGTCCGGCAAAGCGGGCGGCATGAAGCGCAAGGCAGGTCAGGACCGTTCGATCACCGCCAATTGGCGCCCCGCGACGCTGGCCGTCCGTGGCGGCACGGCCCGCAGCGAATATGGCGAGACGAGCGAGGCGCTGTTCCTCACCTCGGGCTATACCTACGACAAGGCGGGCGACGCCGCGGCGCGCTTTGCCGGCGAGCAGGAGGGGATGACCTATTCCCGCCTGCAGAACCCGACGGTCGAGATGCTGGAACAGCGGATCGCGCTGCTGGAAGGTGCCGAGGCGTGCCGGACGATGGCTTCGGGCATGGCGGCGATGACCGCGGTGCTGCTGTGCCAGTTGCAGGCGGGCGATCATCTGGTCGGCGGGCGCGCGGCGTTCGGATCGTGCCGCTGGCTGACCGATACGTTGCTACCCAAGTTCGGCATCCAGACCACGATCGTCGATGCACGCGATCCGCAGCAATTCCTCGACGCGGTGCGGCCCGAGACGAAGGTGTTCTTCTTCGAAACGCCGGCGAATCCGACGATGGACGTGGTCGACATCCGCGCCGTCTGCGCCATTGCGCGGGAACGCGGCATCACGACCGTGGTCGACAATGCCTTCGCCACGCCCGCGTTGCAGCGCCCGATGGACATGGGCGCGGACGTCACCGCCTATTCCGCGACCAAGATGATGGATGGGCAGGGCCGCGTGCTCGCCGGCGCGGTGTGCGGGACCGAGGATTTCATCACCAACACGCTGCTGCCCTTCACGCGCAACACCGGCCCGACGCTGTCGGCGTTCAACGCCTGGGTAGTGCTGAAGGGGCTGGAGACGCTGGACCTGCGCATCACGCGGCAGGCAGAGAGCGCGCTGACGGTCGGCCGCTTCCTGGAAGCCCGCGTGCCGAAGATCCTACACCCGGGCCTGCCGAGCCATCCGCAGCACGCGCTCGCGATGAGCCAGATGCGCGCGACCGGCCCGATCTTCGCGTTCGAGGTCGCCGACCGCACCCAGGCGCACGGGCTGCTCGACGCGCTGGCGCTGATCGATATCTCGAACAACATCGGCGATTCGCGCTCGCTGATGACGCACCCGGCCTCCACCACGCATGCCGGCGTGTCGGCGGAGACGCGTGCCGAGATGGGCGTGACGGAGGGCATGCTGCGGCTGAACGTCGGCCTCGAAGACCCGCAGGACCTGATCGACGACCTCGACCAGGCGTTGCGCGCGGTCGGGCTGTAGGGCGCGCATGAAGCAGTTGTTCCCCCATGCCGCGACCACCGATGGCGTGACCGTGCGCGTCGCGGTCAGCTATCTGCCCGAACAGTCGGAGCCGCAGCGCGGGCGTTGGTTCTGGGCCTATCACATCCGGATCGAGAATGAGTCGGACCGCACGATCCAGCTGCTGACGCGCCACTGGATCATCACCGACGGCCGCGGCGCGCGCCATTCGGTGGAGGGCGAGGGCGTCGTCGGCGAACAGCCGGTGATCGCGCCGGGCGGGAGCTTCGATTACGTGTCGGGTTGCCCGCTGCAAACGCCGAGCGGCGCGATGCAGGGGAGTTACAGGCTGATCGACGAGGCTGGGCAGGCGTTCGACGCGTCGATCCCCAGGTTTGCGCTGCTGGCGCCGGCGGTCGAGACGTGAAGCGCACACACCTTCCCCTCAACGGCCTGCGCGTGCTGGATGCGGCGGCGCGGCACCTGAGCTTCACGCGCGCGGCGGACGAGCTGGCGGTGACGCCGGCCGCTGTCGGCCAGCAGATCCGCGCGCTGGAGGATACGCTGGGCGTCGTGCTGTTCCGCCGCACGACGCGCGGACTGGAGCTGACGCCGGAGGCGGAGGCGGGGCTGCCGGCGCTGCGTGACGGCTTCCTGCAATTCGAGGAAGCGGTGCGTGCGATGCAGGCGGGGCAATCGTCCAAGTCGCTGACCATCGCCGCGCCGCGCGACCTGACCGAGAAATGGCTGATGCCGCGCCTTGCCGAAGTGGCGCAGGCGGATACGGAGCTGCGCTTCGTGCTGCTCGCTGCCGATGACACCGGCGATTTCACCGAGGCGAACCTCGACCTGGCGATCCGCTGGGGCGAAGGGCCGGGCGAGCATGAGGGCGAGGCACTCGAGTCGGAGGGTATGGTGACGGTGGCGGCGCCGGGCGGCGGGGACGCGGCCATCGGCTGGCCGGGTGCGCCGGGTGGTGACGGTGCGGCATTGGTGAAGGTCGCCGATGCGGGGCTCGCGATCGATGCGGCGGTGGCGGGACTGGGGCGCGCGACGGTGCCCGAACTGCTCGCGGCGCGGGCGATCGCGGCGGGGCAATTGGTGACGATCGGCGAGGCGCAACCGTCGCGTATGGGCTATTGGCTGGTCGCACCGCTGCCGCAATGGCGGCAGGCGAAGGTGAAGGCGCTGGTCGACGCGCTGACCGCGTGACGCCGACGCTGCATAGCGCGCGGCTGACGCTCAGTCCGCGCGTGGCGAACGATGCCGAGGCGCTATTTCCGACCATGGCGGATGCCGAGGCGATGCGCTGGTGGTCCTATCCGCCATTCACGCAGGTCGAGGATTTGCGCGCCCATTTCGCCGAGGCACATCCCGACTGGCGAGCCTGGGCGGTGACGTGGCGCGGCGAGGATCGGGCGATCGGCTTCGTCGCGGCAGGGCAGCGCCGGACTGGCGTGTCGGAGATCGGCTATCTGTTCGACCGCGCCACGTGGGGACAGGGTGTCGCGCGCGAGGCGTTGGGCGCGATGCTCGACCAGCTGTTCGCCGAGGGGCAGCGGCGGGTGTTTGCCGACATCGACCCCGACAATGCGCCGTCGATCGGGCTGGTCGAGCGGCTGGGCTTCGTGCTGGAGGGCCGCCTGCGCGCCGAGTGGGAGACTCACATCGGCGTGCGCGATACGCTGATCTACGGCCTGCTCAGGGACGAGTGGCGGGCGTAGCAACCAGCGCCAGCGCACGCGATACCAAGGCGACGAAGGCGGCATCGTCGACGCCTGCGTCCGGGCGGTGCCAGTCGCCGACCACTGCATACCAGCGTCCGTCCCGTGCCTGCGCCAGCAGGTTGAGCGTGATCACCCCCGGCTCCGACCCGCCCTTGAACCCGACATAGCGGAAGCGTGCCGCGGTGGCGGGGTCGATGCCCGGATTGATGCCCATGATGCCGCGCACCACCGGTCCCGCATCGCGCAGGTGGGCGAGCAGGCGCGCCATGTCGCGGGGCGATGCGAACCATTCGACGCTGGCGTTGGCGATCGGACCCGAAGAGAACATCAGCGGGTCGATGCGCTGGGTCGCGATTGCGGAGGCCTGCGCGGCGAGGAGGGTGCGGCGGCCGGCGGCGTCAGCGCCCTTCCATGCGGCGATCCGCGTAGGGTCAGCCTTGATCGCGAACGCCTCGCGCGTGGTCAGCACCGGCACGCTGCCGCCGAAACGCGCGGCCATGGCGTCGACCTCCTTGCGGCCCAGCACGCCGATCAACGTGTCGGCGGCGGTATTGTCGCTGATCGAGATCATCAGCGTCGCCAGCGTTTGGAGCGTCACCGGCGTCGCCGCGGGCCAGGCTTGCAGGATGCCGGAGGGGAGGGACGGTGCGGCAATTGGCACCACCTCGTCCCAGCGATGCTTGCCCGTGGCGACCTGCCGCGCGGTTTCGGCGAGCACCCACAATTTGAACGCGGAGCCGAGCGGGGCGGGCTGGGTGTCGCGGACCGCCAGCACGGGCGTCGGCGTCGCGCCGTCCAGTGCGTAGATGCCGAGCCGTGTCGTGCCGGGCAGCGCCGACAGGTCCTTTTCGATCGTCGCCGTGCTGTCGTCGCTGCGGGTGGTGCCCGTAATGCGCAACCCGGTGATCGCATGGGGCGCGGCGGGATCGATCGCGATCAGCATCGTCGCGGTGCCGCGTTCGTAGCCGACCAGCATTTGCGCGGCGTAGCGGCCTTTCGGGGTCAGCGTCGCGATCCGCTGCGGAGCCCCCAGCGAGTCGCGCAACTGCGCGGTGAGCGCCTGCCACTGGCCCAGCGGCACGGCCTGACGAAAGGCGGGGGCGAACAGCGTGTCATATCCCGGACCGCCGTTCAGCACGGGCAGCAGCGCCTCCGCCTGCGCGCGCACTGCCGGATCGGCATCAGCCGCGACGGGAGCCGCGGCGGGCGGCGGCGTCTGGGCGCTCGCCGCGACGGGCGCGAGGCAGCCCAGCGCCAGCGCGACGATCAGTTCTTGAGCTTCCAGCCTTTTCGCAAGAGCACGTAGCATGTCACCCCCAGCACGACGTCCACCGCCAATATCGCGATGCTGCCGACCATGATGGGCGAATCGGCGGTGCCAAGGAAGCCGTATCGGAAGCCCGAAATGATATAGAAGAAGGGGTTGGCGTGGCTGAACGCGCGGAACGCGGGGGCCAGGCGATCGACCGAGTAGAAGGTGCCCGACAGCAGCGACAGCGGCGCGATCACGAAATTGGTGACCGCGGCGGCATGGTCGAACTTCTCCGCCCAGATCGACGTCAGCACGCCGAGGAACGACAGGAAGGCCGCGCCGAGGAAGCCGAACCACAGGATCGCGAGCGGGTGCGCCGGCGTCACATGGACACCCGGATACAGCGCCATTGCGCACCAGCAGATGAAGCCGACGAGGAACGCGCGTGTCATCGCGCCGCCGACGAGCGCCGCGAGCAGCTCCGCGGTCGACAGCGGCGGTTGCAAATAATCGACGATCGTCCCCTGAATCTTGCCGACCAGCAGCGAAAAGCTGGCATTGGCGAAGGCGGGGCCCATCATCCCCTGGCTGATGATGAGGCCGGGCGCGATGAAATCGGCGAAGGGGACGATGGTGCCGCCGACCTGGACCGGGCTTTTCGCGCCGGTCGCGATGGTAAAGACGATCAGGAACAGCAGGGTCGTGATCGCTGGTGCCCATACCGTCTGGAGCTGCACCTTGAAGAACCGGCGCACCTCCTTCACATAGAGGGTCTTCAGGCCGCCCCAATTCACGTTCCGGATCACCGGCACACCGGGTGCGGACCGGATCGCCGATTGGATTTCGCCGATTGGGGGCTGGCTGCTCATGAGCGAAGCGGGTAATCGCCTGCGCAGCCGCCCGCAACCCGGCTGTGAGAATATAGGGAAGTACGAATGTCCTGGACCGACGAGCGGATCGACACGCTCAAGACGATGTGGGAAGCGGGCCAGACCGCCAGCCAGATCGCCGAGGCGCTGGGTGGCGTCAGCCGCAACGCCGTGATCGGCAAGGCGCATCGCCTGGGGTTGCAGTCGCGCCCGTCGCCGGTGAAGCCGAACGAGCCCGCCGCGGCCCCCGCACCGGTGCCGGCCGCGCCCGAGCCCGAACCCGTCGTCGCGGCG
>FRDC01002853.1_pt1 | contig 10629 bp, 15 predicted proteins | sample 1106171 | NCBI WGS metagenome assembly FRDC01 (sample SAMEA3930566, study PRJEB13176) | freshwater metagenome | biome: Drinking water system; feature: drinking water; material: water | place: Singapore | collected 2014-12-20
GATTTACGCCGCGCTGAAAAGCGCATCGCGGGGCCGGGGTATCTCGTTACCCGGCAGTCGAAACGAGAGGAGCGCTACGATGGGTAGGCCACGCGGGCAAAACGGATGGGTTGAGCGCGGCCGTGATGGTTGGCTGGGGCGATATTATCGCTATAGAGATGGTAAGCGAGTGGGGCCGTTGTCCAGGGTGGTTGCACCGTTGTTTCGCGTGGTGTCGGGGCGGCGCTTCTCGGTTGGCAAGCGCGATGCCGAGGAAGAATTGCGCCGATGGCTAGATCTGAATGTCAACGCGGAACGTGAAGTTGTTGCGTGCTCAACGATGGTGGATATTTGGAGTATGGTGGAGCGGCGCATTGCGAGAATGCGAATCGAGGATGATGGCCCGGTTGCGCTGATCGAAGACGGGAGCGCGGCGTAACGCGACGCAGCGCGGGGAAGCTAATGGCGCGACGAATTGCTAAGTATTGGCGGATTTATATTCGGCACGGAATCAGTAGTTTGTCGCGCCAGGAGTGGTTTTTTTAGTTCTTTGGTCTTGACGGCTATCGCGGTACGGCCTATAGTGGTCGTAACCCGCCCAGGGCCCAAGGCCTTGGGGTCAATCGCGAAAGTTGACCGGGGCGCTACCGCAGGCCAGTGAAGAACATGCGGATTTCGCGGCGATTGGGTTCGCAGGAGGGGATTGGTGCGCACCTACAGGGTGGTTGATGTGAACGGCGAGTTGGTCACGACGATGGATGCCGAGGAGGCTGAGGGCTATGTCGAGGCCGGTAAGTTGGTGCAGCGTGGTGATGGTCGACGGCGGCGTTACGAGTTGACTTCCGGCAAGACCGTTCAGGATTATCGCGGGATTAGGCATCGCGGAAATGAGACGACCTACGCGGAGCATTTCGCGCCTGGGCCGAACGGAACTGTCAATAGCCGGGTTGATCTGAAGTTTGTCGACCAGTATGGCCGCTTTTACCGGCCGCCGCGTTCGATGGGGTTCCGTGGTGGGCGTGGAGGCGAGAGGGAGCGGCGGCGTGTCGATGCGGGCTTCTAGGATTTTGCGTGGGCTGATCGCGAGTCCGGAGCGGGTTGGTCGTGAGTGCGTTGCGGCGGCGGTTTCAATGCTGATGAATCAGGAGAGCATCGAGATGGGCTTTGGCTCAGAGCGACGGCGGGCGGCGATCGAGTATCGCGTTGATATGGCGATGGCGGCGCGAAGGATCTTTGGCGGTGTGCGGTTGCGCGTAGCGGGGCTCATGATGGATGGCTGGCGCGTGTCGGATATCGCGCGTGTGGTTGGGCGGGACGGGATCGATACTCGTGTGATCCAATCGGAGGTTCTGGAGGGGTTGGGGCGTGCGGCGATTGAGTTGGGGTTGTGGCCGGTTTCGGATTATATGCGGCGTTCGCGTGGGTGTGCGAGTGGAGCGAGTGCCGGTCCGGCGCGTGGGGGTGTTGGGCGCGTCGGTGGACACCAGGGTTGTCTAACGGCTGGAGGATTCCCGTTACCGGGAGGTCGGGGTGCGAATCCCCGCCCTGGTGTCCTGAATTCATAAAAAGGGGTCGAGTTGGATCATGTTGGTGCGGCGGGATTTCACGGCAGATTCGGCGGCGGATTGGGTGCGGTGGGCGGTCTCGGTGGTCGGCGGCGTAGTGGGGGCATTGACGGGAGTGTATCCGATTTTTACCGGCCTATTGGTGGTTGTGTTTGTGGATTTACTTACGGGGCTGGGGGCGGCGGCGATTGAGAGGAGCGTTAAGAGTCGGGCATATTCGGACGGCTTGATTCGCAAGACCGCGATCCTGGGTGCGTATTTGGCGTTATGTGCGGGGCAGCGTGCGGCGGAGCACGCGATGGGTGTTCAGCAGCTTCCGAATCTCGGGCAGATTCTCGCGGGTGCGTTGATCATCGGCGAGCTTATCAGCATCGTCGAGAACTTGCGCCGGATGGGTGTGCAGGTACCGGAGGCGGTCACGAAGATTTTGCGAGATCGGGGCGCGGGCGGAGTATAGGAGCGGTGCCCCGGCACCCCAGGTGGGCGACTGCAACGCGCACTCCTCCCGGCGTTGATCCGGGGGCGTGGGTTTGTCTCTCCTTCCCTGCGCTCCGTGAGAGCTACTGAGGGGGGTTGAGTTGCGCGGGGTCGCCCTGGTGGTGTTTCCTTTTCCCGTACGCGGTGGCAGGCGGCGCGTACCTGATGCACTGGGAAGATGTTCCGGCGATTAGCGGGACGACCGTCGCGCCATTTTGTTCGCGATTCGCGAATCGAGAATTATGACAATCCACCATCCTGTTTTGGGCAACACGACGAAGCGCTTGGCGGACCTGACCCATGCGGCGCTAGTGCGGCAATCTGGCGAGCGTCGCTGTTGGTGGTGTCATGGGCGTGTCGAGTTGTCGCGTCGGCAGCGGTGGTGTGGTGTCGCTTGCGTTGAGCAGTATAGGGCGGCGCATGATTGGACGTGGATCAGGGGTCAGGTGTGGAAACGGGATCGCGGTGTTTGCGCGCTGTGCGGTGTCGACACGACGGTCGGGCTGAGGTTTCGAATGAGCGCGCGATCGCGTGGGGCGTGGGACGCGGATCATATTCGGCCCCGAAGCCTTGGTGGCGGCAACGAACTCGAGAACTTAAGGACGTTGTGCTTGCCTTGCCATAAGGGCGAAACGACGAGATTACGTCGCGAGGGTGGGGCGTTCGTGGCGGCTAGAAATGCAGATCATCAACAAATCTTACGACCCGGCATGTCCGGTGGACCGGCTGCGGAAGCATGCGCGCAATCCTCGCCGGGGTGATGTGGCGGCGATTGCGGACTCGATCACGCATAATGGATTCTTTGGCGCGATCTTGGCGCGTGAGGGCACGGGCGAGATCCTGGCGGGGAATCATCGGTTTGACGCGGCCGTCGCGATGGGCGCGGGGAGCGTGCCGGTCGTATGGGTTGATGTCGATGACGCGACGGCGAGGCGAATCTTGTTGGCGGACAACCGAACGAACGATATCGCGACCTATGACGACGAGTTGCTCGGTGAGTTGCTGGCGGAGCTGGATTCGCCGATCGGAACGGGTTACGGCGATGATGAGGTCAGAAAGCTGTTAGCGGACGAGCCAGCGGTGCGGACGGGTCCCGAGGTCCTGCTGGATCAGGCGGTCCAGATGGTGCCGACGCGTGAGTATGTGGTGGTGATGTGTGAGACGCCGGAAGAGTTTGAGGAATTGAGGGCGCGGTTGGGGTTGAAGATGGTCCGGCGTGGCGGGTATAAGAAGGGTTCGCAATTTGATGCGGTTGGGGTCGAGCGCGTGGTGACGGCGCGGCGGTTAATGGAGCGGCTGGATGTTGGTAGCGATTCCGTCAAGGGGTAGGCCTGGATTGGTTAAGAGTCAGGCCGTCGTGCCGTCGGCGCGGGTCTATGTCCCTGAGTCCGAGGTTGAGGCCTACGAGCGCATGGGTACGCGAAATGTGGTCGCGGTGCCGGATCGAGTGCGCGGCATAACGGCTACGCGGAACTGGATACTAGATCACGCGACTCATCCGCGTGTCGTCATGGTCGATGACGACGTGACACAGCAGGGATGGGCGCGGGCGAATCCGCATACCTGGACGCACCTGAGGTTGAAAGAACCGGAGTGGTTGGCCGAGTGGTCCAGGTTGTTCGATTTGGCGGCGGATTTGCGGTTTCGGATCTGGGGTGTGGGGACGATGGCGGAGGTCAGGGCGGTTTACCCTTACCGCCCTTTATTGTTCCGCTCTTACGTCACGGCGTCCTGCATGGGTATGTGCGCGGATGCGGACCTTCGATTCGACGAGTCGTTTCCCGTAAAAGAGGATTACGAGTTGACGTTGCGGTGTATTCGCGACGATGGTGGCGTTCTGGCGGCGCGGTATCTCTATTGGGTAAATGATCACTGGACGAAGAGCGGGGGGTGTCGGGAGTACCGAACGCAGGAGATGGAGCGGTTGGCGACTGAGCGGTTAATGAAGATGTACCCCGGAATGATCCGCAGGGTGGTGCGTGGCGGTTCGGAGTTTTCGATCCAGTTGGATTTCTAGGGGGATGGGGTATCGAGGGTGGGGGTCGGGATGGGCGAGGGGGTAAAGAAGCGGGGGCGTGGGCGGCCTAGATTGGTGCCGGAGGAGCGAGACGCGAAGGCCGTCACGGATGCGCTCAGGGCGGGTGCATTTCTCGAAACGGCGGTGGCGTTTACGCGCATCGGTAAGACGACTTTTTTCGAGTGGATGCGGCAAGGCGCGCGCGACGATCAAGAGGGAAAGGATACGCCGCACCGTAGGTTCTATGCAGACGTGCAGCAGGCGGTGGCGAGTGCCGAGGTCCGGTTGCTCGCAATCGTGAATCAGGCGAGCTCGATGCAGTGGCAGGCGGCGGCATGGTTGCTAGAGCGCAGATGGCCAGCGAAGTACGGAAGGCGGCACGTGGTCGAGACACCGCACCCATCGGGTGGGGGGAGTTCGACGTAATTGATTGGGGTAGCGCGGGGGAAGAGTTTGAGCGTTTCGCGCGTGCGGCGGCGGCGGACGGGGTCTTGCCGTGGCGGGCGGGTTACGAGCCGTGGGACTCACAGGAGAGATTTCACGCCCTACCCGCGAGGTTCAAGGGCTTTTCCGGGCCAGTCGGGTCTGGTAAGAGTGCGGCGTTGGTTCGCGAGGCGTTACGTCTCGCGATGGCGAACCCTGGTTCAACTGGCCTGATTGGTGCTCCTACCTACCCGATGTTGCGCGACGTGACGCGTCGCGCGTTTCTCGACACCTTGAATGAGGTTGGGTTGGATTACCAGTTCTGGGCTGGTGAGAATCGGGTGTTGTTGCGCGCGACGGGTTCGCAGGTGTTGTTTCGTGCGCTCGAGGAGGTTGAGCGCATTCGCGGAACCAACTTGGCGTGGTTTGGTGTTGACGAGCTGACGTATTGCCGCGAGGGCGCGTGGGAGCGACTAGAGGCGCGATTGCGTGATCCCGGCGCTCGGGAGTTGTGTGGGTTTGGTGCTTGGACGCCGAACGGGTTCGATTGGGTGTGGCAGCGTTTCGTTTCAGATGAGCGCGTTGGCGGGTATGGGGTCGTGATGGCCCCACCAGGGGAGAATAAGGCGTTGCCGCCTGACTTCTATGAGCGGTTACGCGCGTCGTATGACGAGCGATTCTTTGCGCAGGAAGCGCTGGGCCAATACCTCTCGGTGTTCGCCGGTCAGGTTTATTACGGGTTCGACCGCCAGACGCATGTAGTAGATCGGCTTGAGTGGCGGCGCGGGCCGGTCATGTGGTCGATGGACTTCAACGTTTCGTTTATGGCGTCGGTATTCTGTCAGCAAGAGCGCGATAGCCTTAGGGTTCTCGACGAAGTAGCGGCGCGCAACTCCAATACGTTCGCGGTGGCGGATATCGCGGCGGAACGATTGCGCGCCGCGCGTGCGGAGATGATCCAGGGCGGAATGTTGGATCGTGACGAGCGGCTCGTGTTGCGGATTTATGGCGACGCGACGGGTGCGCGGCGGCAATCGAGCGCGGACAGGTCGGATTACGAGATTCTGCGGCAGTGGGCGGGGCGAAATGCGGACTGGCTGGATTGCTCGTTTCACGTCCCGCGAGACAACCCAAGCGTGCGCGATCGGGTGGCATCTGTGAACGCGATGCTCAGACCGGCCGACGGTGATGCAAGGGTTAGGATTGCGCGGCGGTGTGGGGAGTTGATCAAGGACTTGGAGCGCGTGGCGTGGGAGCGGGACGGTGGCGGGATCGAGAAGAACGCGAAGGAGCTGGAGCGGACGCATATCTCCGACGCGTTGGGCTATGTGGTTCATCGCGAGTTTCCGGTGCGGGCGTTTGAGCGTGAGATCAGGAGGCGTTAGCGGGTGAGTAACGAGGTCCTTAAGAGTCGCAATACGGTGTGGTCGAATGGCGTCCCGTACTGGCGGTACTACCGCGACCATTACGAATCCGGGCCGGATTACGCCGCGAAGCTCGACCCGTTGGCGTTGTCGGCGCTTGGTTTGGGCGGGGCCTCGGTGCGGTACGTCCGGAGTTGGCCGCTGGAGCGGGTCGAGGATTATTTGCGAAGGTTAAGCCTTTCGTGCGCGATCAATGTCACGGCTCCGGTTGTTGATTTCTACACCGCGAGCATTGGGCGAGCTGAGAACATTGTGCTGGACCTGCCAGAGGCGTTCGCGCCGGTAGTTGACGATTTCGATGGATTCGGCCAGGATCTACGGGCGGCGATGTCGTCGATTCGTAGATCCGCTATGATCGCGGGGCTGACGTTCGCGGTGGTCGACGCGCCCTCGTTTGAGGGTGTCGTGAGTGAGGCTGACCGGCGCGTGAAGGGCTTGAAGCCTTATGTCTACGAGGTCCGGCGTGAGGACATGCTGGATTGGCGGCTAGATCAGCGCGGCAAGATCCGCGAGGCATTATTTCGTGTCCGGGCGGATGAGGATGGCTCGATCGGCGGTTCGGTGGACGAGAATGAGCGTTGGCGATTTATTCTGATCACGCCTCTCGAAATTCAGCAATGGACGGCGCGGCATGATGGCGATGGGGCGGAGTTCTTGCGTCGTGATCCGAACCTGATCAAGGAAGTCCCGATCGTACCGGTTTATCATCGGCGCGAGGGCCCGATGCGGGGACAGTCGTTGCTGCGCGGTGGGGCGAAGATCCAGCAGGCTGTTTGCAATTGGTATAGCTCGATGGGATCGGCGATCGAGAACCAGATGTTCGCGATCCCGGTGTTGACCTCAAGGCAGAAGCCGACGGATGTGGGCGTGGGGGTCTCGACGGTTTTGCACCTCAATCCTGACGATCAGGAAACGTTTGGTTTTGCCTCTCCGCCGACGGCTCCGTTTGAGGCGGTGTTGTCGATGATTTACCGGTCGATCGCGTTGGCCAATAAGCATCTTGGCATGGCTCCGACGGCGATCTCGGAAGCGGGGCCGTCGGAGCAGAGCGGCGCGTCGAAGGCGTGGGATTACCGCGAAGCTGTGGAGATTATGTCGGAGCACGCGCAGGGCGAGCAGGAGTCGCTGAAGCAAGTCCTATACTACGTTGGCAAGTTCCTGGGTGTGCGGGATGGGTGGCTGGATCGGGCGCGCGTGGAGTACGTCACGCAGTACGACATGAACACGATTGACGATCAGGTCGCGCGCGTGATCCAGGCGCAGGCGGCGGGCTTGCCGGAGTCGGCGATGCGGGAAATGCGGCGTGGTTTGGTTGTGAAGTTGATGCCTTCGCTGGGTGTGGACATGATGACCAAGATCAATGAGGAGCTGGAGCACGGGCCGCATCTTCCGGATAGTAGTGAGGGCGCGGCGGATAGGGACAAAGGAGACGATGGCGATGAAGACGATCAGGGCGGCGGGAAATGATCGCGCGAGGGCGGAGTTTGCCAAGGTGGCGGAGGCGGTGGTGCGCCAGACGGAGGGGCGAATCGGATCGGAGGTTGACAGTTTGCGGTACGTCGATCCCGATGCGGCTCGCGCGTTGCGCAGGCGGGCGCGTGAGGTTCGGTTGACACCCAGGGCGGGCCGAGGGGGTTATCGGCGGCGATGAATAACATGGAGCGGTTATTGAACTTCATGCGTGCTCGGTTTGGCGATGACTGGTGCGCGGAGGGGCACGAAATAGATGCCATCATTTCGTTCGCGATGGAGTGGGCGAGCGAGGAGGTGGCGCGCCGGAGGGCGGCCGAGGCGCGGGTCCGTGAGATACAGGCCCGGTTAGGGATGGCGGGAGTCTGGATGTGATTGATGACGAGCTGTTTCCGATGGGGGCCTTGACGGCGTTATGCGAAACGTATTGGGCGAATGTCCCGAGGGTCGCGATACCGGAGCCGGTAATTCGGGCGGCGCGGGCTGGGGAGGAGATCCCGAGGGGCTTGCCGGTGCCACGGCGGGGCGAGATCCGGTTACTCGTGAGCGATTACGTTGCGAGGCTGAACTCGAACGGATAGAGATCGAGATGCGAAGTGCTGGGCGGTTGAGTGACGGCGATCGGCTGGGCTTGTTCCTTGGCTGGGCGGACTGGAGCGCGGAGCTACTCGAGATTAAACGGAGCCAATAAAAAAGTGCGCGATGTGGTCGAGATTGTCAAGCGGCAGAACGAGGCGCTGGGGCGTACGTCGGCTTGGTTCGAGAAGGCATTGCGGCGCGTTGCGCGAGAGTTGGCGGACGACTTGATTGCTATTTCGATCGACGGCGTGGCGGATGCGGTGACGCAAGATCGGCGCGATCTTTTGCTAAGGCTGGCTGAGCAATACACCGCAAGGTTAAACCAGAGCGGTTATGAGGCGTTGGCTCGAGAGTTCGGTGAGCGTGCAGGTGGGGCGGCGGAGCGGACGGCGATCATGTTGGAGGCGGCGGGCGTGGATGCGCCTCGGATCTACGAGGTGACGCGCCGCTTGAGTGGTGGGGTGTTGCGCGAGTTGGCCGTGCTGGATCTCCAGGCGTTTAGATCGATCGGTCAACGCGCGATTGCCGACATCTCGCAGGCGGTGGTGCGGGCTGTGTTGGGTGGGTTAGGCCGGAGGGAGATGATCCGTGAGATCCGCGAGCGTGTCGGCGGGCAATTCGCGGCGCATGGGGCGACGTACGCGGATACGGCGTTGTTCACAAGGGACCGGGTGGCGCGATTCGAGGGTGCGCGGCTGGCGGGGTTTGATCGGTTCCGCTACACGGGGCCGCGCGATATCAAGAATAGGCCTTTCTGTCGGGCGCGTGTGGGTAAGATCTACACGGCGGAGCAGGTCGCGAAGATGCGGAATGGGACGGGGCTTGAGCCGGTTCGGCAGTACGGCGGGGGGTGGAATTGTCGTCATATTTGGGTTCCGGTGTCTCAGGGGATGGGTTGATTGGTGGCGGCCGGTGGGTCTGGAGAATCGGGGCGTCGCGGCGTTCGCGGTTGTATTTCGTCGTCCGGGTGTTTGAGACGAAGCGCGCGATGCATGAATGGGCGCGCCTGGGTCCCAATCCACGGCGCGGTCTGGGGCGTCGCTATTACGGCTTGTGTTCGACGTGGGGGGTGAAGAGAGGCGAGCGGGCCGGGGTGGAGGTTGGCGAGATCTTGCTCTGGGGGAAGGCGCTGGGTGTGGAGATCGTGACGCACGAGTGCTGCCATGCGGCGCTGGGCCTAGCGAGGCGGCTCGGGGTTGATGTTCGTGACGGCGGCGAGGGTGTTATCGGCGGCGGCGAAGAGCGGTTTTGTGGATGGGTCGGTGTGATGGTGCGGCGGATCTATCGGCGGCTTTATCGGCACAAGGTCATCTAGGGGGAGGGGTTGGGTGTGTATATTCTGGATTTCACGGATGGTTCGGATACGGGGTTTTGTGACGGCCTGCCGGGGTTGATTGAGCACGGCGGCGCGCCAGTCCTGTTCTTGCTGCATGGCTATGGCGCGCGCGCGGGAGCGCTGAAGGCGTACCGGAAGATTGAAGCCGTCATGCCCAGCGGGGTTGTGGTGGTTGGGGTGTTGTGGCCGAGTGGCGGGATCTTGCGCGAGTTGGGGTCGTTTTGGCGTGCGCTGGGCCGAGCGAAGGGGACGGCGTTACGTCTGGCAGATTGGATCAGGGCGGCGGGGATGAATGGCGTGATGATCTTACAGGGCCATAGCGCGGGCGCGGCCGTATTGGAGGAGTTAGCCAAGGCGCTGTGCGTCACGGTGGGCGTGACGTTTGTCGCGACGGCGGGCGCGATCTCGCGCGGCGCGTGGTTGGGTCGCGATGGCGTGGCCTATTGGTCTAGACGCGATGGTGTGTTGCGATGGCTCTATGGGGCGGCGTTCGGGTTTCTGAGACGCGCGATCGGTGAGGCGGGGCCGTCGTCTGGTGCGATCCGGGGGGTCGACTGCACGCCCTATATCGCGGGACATAGCGATTACGTCGATAGCGAACGGTGGTTGCGTGATCTCGCGTTTCGCGTTCGTGAACGCGTGAACGGAGGACGGGGATGGCATTCGCATTCGCTAGCCTGACGGTGCGGGGTGTCGGACGGATCGAGATTCCGGGCCTTGGTGTTGGGGTAATGCGCTCGATCGGCGCGACAGCGGAGCAAAGCATCCGGGAGCGGATCGCGAGCGGCCGGAATTTCCGGGATGCGGCGGCGAAGCCTTACAGCGCGCGAGGGCCGATCTATGTGCCGGTGTTTGGTGTCGACAGGCTGGCGTCCGGGTTGCGGCGAACGAAAACAAACCTCGGTGGCGTGTTCGGCTTGAGTCGCCGAGAGGCTGGGTTGGTGGTCCGGAGTGGCGCGGGGGAGCGGAAACGCGGCGCGAAGTCGGTCAAGTTCGAGGATTATGCGGCGTTCAAGCGCGCGCTGGGGAAGTCCGGGCGGCGCGATCTGGAACTGAGTGGCGCGATGATGGCGGCTTTCGGTGTGTTGGAGGCGGACGAGCGCGAGGTCTGGCTCGGTTTCCTGAATCAACGGGATGCCCGGAAGGCGGAGGGAAATGAGCGGATTGAGCGGATGATCGGATTTTCGCCGCGCGATGTCGACGCGATTGTCCGCGCGGTCCGGACGGNNGATCGGGGCGGGAATCAGGGTCCGCTAAGAAGGTTTGATTCGGGAGAAACAAAGGAGCTAGGGACAAGATGTTTAAGTGGTGGATGCGGGGGCCGTTGCGCGATGAAGAGGGTGGCGACGGCGGCGCGGG
>FRDC01001183.1_pt1 | contig 10625 bp, 20 predicted proteins | sample 1106171 | NCBI WGS metagenome assembly FRDC01 (sample SAMEA3930566, study PRJEB13176) | freshwater metagenome | biome: Drinking water system; feature: drinking water; material: water | place: Singapore | collected 2014-12-20
GGCGGCGATGGTGAGGCGGGCGCTCATGGCCGCATCTCCCGCAGGACCTTGCGCATGCGCTGGTGCTCGCAGAGCTCCCACGGCAGTACGTCCGGGCAGCAATGCGGCGGGATGTGGGCCGGACCAGTGACGCCGCCCAGCACCGGCTCGGCACGCGGACGCTCCACCTTGCCGCCGACGTGGCGGTGATAGCGCCGGCTCATGCCGCCTTCCTCTTGGACGCCGCCTTGCGCGCGTTGAGGCGCGTGAACAGCGCCATGGCGAACCGGCGCAACTCGCCGACCTGCTCCGGCTCCGACCACTTCGCGATGGCCCGCGCCGCCCACTGGCGCTCGTCGGGGTTCATTTCCGACTCGCGGCGGTTGATCTGCTCAATCAGGTTGAGGGTTTTCGAACTGGGGGACGGCATGACGTTGACCTCGCACGCTGTTCGTGTAGCGTAAAGGTAGCATGCTGTCCCTCGGGATAGCGATACAGGGCCGCCCCAGCCGTCACACTCACAGGGGTCGCCGCGGGCTACCAGCGTCAAGGGAAGCTCAGCCAGTCGGGTTGGCCAGGTGTCGGCTGCGGATCAAGCCGCGGAGCGCATAGCCGGTTGACCGAGGATGTCGCTGCTGCGCGCTAATCCCCGTACCACACCACGGGATACGATTCGCAGCCCCAGAGCTCAAGTTCAGCCCCGGTCACGGGGGAACAGGGGAGAGGGGAATCCTTTTCCCGAAGGATCTTCACCCCTCCCCCTCAGCCACCTTCCGGATCATCGCCAGACGAGCCTCCTCGGCCTCGTACAGCACGGTCATCGCGGTGATCTGACCCCACTGGTCCCGGACGTTCAGCCGGTGGATGTCCAGGGCCCAGCGCTCGGGGATGTAGCCTGCACGCCGCCAGTTCATCGGGTAGTTGTCGGGACACGACAGCGCCTTGCAGAGTTTCCCGTAGCTCCCGTGAATCTGCTTCAGCCTCTCGAGCAGAACAGGCTTCAGTTGCTCTTTTCCGGCTCCCATGTGGCGATTCTCGCTCGTTTCCTCTTTCGATGTAGGGACTATAGGCTGTTTTCGGGGGAGAGGGGGATGGGACCCCAGCGCCGAGGGGCGGCGAGGGTCGGCCGAACCGGTGGCCGGCCTGGTGCGCTGCGGTAAGTCGCTGATTCTGAAGGGCTCGAGGGCCGGCGGCGGACCGCAGTAGACAGCGCGAATACTCGAAACGCAGCGGAATCAACGGCTTAGCGCTGGTATCGGCTGGATCTGGGGTCGAGGCGGGCAGGTTGCCCAGCCCGGCAGCGCCCCGGATGGTCCCGAACGGGCTCGCGAAGCCCGGCGGCCATGGTTCGCCACCCTCCCCCCAACCAGCCACCAATCAGCCCGCAGACTTCCGAAACGCCGCGTTTCGATTCTCCAGGTTCCCGGCATCGGCGACGACGAGCCCGGACCGTGACGACGAGCGACAGCACGACGACGAGCGGCGGCGCTGCAGGATGCGCGACGGGAAAAATTCCCTATGCAGCATGCTTGACGGCAAGATAGTATGTCATCACGCAATGACATTGCGTCGAGCCCGGCAAGGGTGGAAACCATAGGAGCACACGACAATGATTGAATCGATTGAGCTTTTCGAAGCGGACGGCGAGCTGTACGCATGGATCACGGAAGGCGACCGCGTCAACGCGCTGCAGTCGCTGACCATGCCGACGGATGACGGCGACGAAGCGACCGACGGGAGCGCGCTGTGATGGGCACGCAATCGGATCTCTATCAGTCCGTCACGGACCGTATCGTCGCCGCGCTCGAAGCCGGGACCGTGCCATGGGTGAAGCCGTGGCGTAATGACCGCAGCGGCGGCGCGCTGCCGCATAACGCCGTCACTGGTCGCGCCTACCATGGGATCAACGTCGCGCTACTGTGGATGCAGGAAGCGGCCGCAGGCTACGCGTCGCCGCAATGGCTGACGTTCAAGCAGGCGGCCGATCTGGGCGGCAACGTGCGCAAGGGCGAGAAAGGCACTCAGATCGTTTTCTGGCGTTTCCGGGACGTGAAGGACTCGCAGACGGGCGAAGTCCGCAAGATCCCGATGCTGCGCACGTACTATGTCTTCAACGTCGCGCAGTGCGAGGACATCGAACTGCGAGCGACCAAGGTGCGGCCCGCCATCGGCCCGACCGAGATCGATGCGCTCGTCGACCGGACCGGGGCGGCCATCACGCACGGCGGCGACGCCGCTTGCTACTTCCCGGGACGCGACGCGATCAACATGCCGCACCGGGCCGCGTTCAAAACGCTGCACGACTATCATTCGACGCTACTGCATGAGCTGACGCACTGGACCGGACACGCCAGCCGATGCGCTCGCGATCTGTCGGGCCGCTTCGGGAATCAGGCCTATGCAGCTGAGGAGCTGATCGCGGAAATGGGATCGGCTTTCTTGTGTGCCGCGCTCAATGTGCCGCATGAGCAATTGCAGCATGCCGATTATGTGGCGAACTGGCTGCAGGTGCTGCGCAATGATAACCGGGCGATCTTCACGGCCGCCAAGGCGGCGCAGGTTGCCGCCGACTTCATCCTGCAGGCTGTCGGGCTGGCCGATGCGCCGGACGATGCAGGCGACGACGACGACACCGAACAGCTGCAGATCGCAGCGTAACCATGGGAGCACATGACATGCATTCGAACATCACAAGCGCGACCGTTGAGCATCCCGGATACCTTGAGATCCGGATGGCCGACGGCGGCACGGTCGTGATCGGATCGGCTTCGATTGAATACTACGCGCCCGACACCGCGCCGGACGGCGACGAGTCCGCGCGCTGGGCCGACTTCGACGACGCGTTCCACTTCGGCGACGCCGTGATCGATTGCGAGTGCGATCACGGCGGCGGCAACGTCTACACGGATTACGTCACTACCGATAACGGCGCTTGCATTGCCGTGACCGCTGAAGGCGTCTATGTGTTCGGCAATGTCGACGAAGCGCACGATCCGGACTGCGCGCCGCTGCTTTCGCTCGAATTCAACGCGTAGCGCGCAGCGTATGCGGGATCGGCTTTCGGTCCCGCATGCCGTGCACGTTGCACGACAGCGCCGGCAAGCGCTTAACCTTGGAGCACTGACGATGGAAACCTTAGAAGCCACAATTGATCAGATGCACGCGCGCCAGCGTGCGACCATGCTGGCCGCGCTGAAGTATTGGAAGCGCGAGGGCCGTTTATCCTACGGGATTGAGCGCGACATTGCAGAGCAGGCGGGCCCGGCGCTGACTGGCTATGAACTGGATCAGCTGGTGCAGCTGGTCGACGGCATGCCTGACTCGAAGATCGTGACGCTGCTGCGTGACGTTGCCGAGCTGCTGCCGCACGCCGCTCGCTTGCATCCTGACGACTTGCGCGAACTACAGGGGCGCGTGGTCGAAGCGGTGCGCATCGCCGGCGGTGCCGCATGAGTGCCGCCGACTTGCCGCCCGTCCGATGGTTATCTTGCGCGTGCTGTGGCGAGCGCTGCCGTGGCCGGCAATGGTGGAACCGGGACACCGGCTGGGGACTATGCGCTGCGTGCATCGACTACACGGCCGAACGCGTGCCGCCGGAGGAGCACCGCAGCTGCTACGGGGAGCGCGGCGTGCATTACGACGTTGCCGAAGGATGAGAACAGGCGCCCCGCCCGGCAAGGCCTGCGGTCGAACCGCTAGGGGCGCCGCCATCCCATAGGAGCACTATCGGAGGGATCGGGAGAATACCATGAAGATCGAGGAATTCGAGCGCCTGGCGGCGCGTGTACGCTTCAGTGCGCGCGGCCGCGAGACAGCCCGGGCCGTGCTCGTCGACGGCAAGCGGCAGGCCGACGTTGCCCGGGAATACGGGATCCCGCGTCAATACGTCCAGGTATCAGTGCGGGCCATCCTGCGCCGACGGCGAGTGCTGGGCTGCCGCAAGATGCCGCCGGGCTGGGTGTCGGTCACGGTGGTGGTGCCCAAGCCCATCGCCCGGCAGATCAAGGGAATCGAGAAAGAACAGATGCGCATCCGGCCGCCGCTCAAAGCCGGGCGGAAGCCGAAGCATAAGCCGAAGGCTGCGAAGCCTGCGCCGCTTCAGGTGCCCGATCTGACCGGCGTGGCCGGCATTGCTCGGGCGCTGCTCGGGCTCAGTCCTTCGAAGCCGCCGGAGGCTTGACAGGCCAGACGGCGAGCGCCGCCCGTTTATCGGCCGAACACTCTCGCAGGCGAGCTATCAGCTCGTGCGCGTAGTCCTCGAGATCGCCGTTGCTCGCGCCCGCGTACTCAGGGATCGGCGTCGGCCCCAGCACTGCCACCGGGGGCGGCGCCACTATCCAGTCCGTCTGAACCACCGGCGGCAGCCTCTCGCAGCCCAGCAGCGACGCTGTCAGGGTGAGGAGTGCCAGCCCATGCCCCCAGTGCCGGATCGGCCGTCCTGGCTGCTCTGCGTGCGTCCTGCCCAGCCTTGAGTGCTCCGGCGATGGTTCGATAGTCCCGATCACGTTGCGCATTCGCTTCCTCCACTGCGGCCAGCTGCGCAGATAGCGCCTGGTTCGCTGCGTTCGACCGTTCGGCCGCTGACTCGAGAATGCTCGCGCGCGCCTGCGCGGACTCGAGGTCGCGCCGCATGTCGTCGACCCACCACCAGCCCGCGGCGACGACTGCCAGCACCAGCAGGTACGGCAGGAACCGCGCGAGGAGCAGCATCAGAAGAACCGTTCGACGGTGGTGTCGTTCGGATCGTCGACTCTCGGCGCCGGCGGCGCGGGCGTGTCGTTGCCCACCGGCGGCTTGTCGCCCGGGCGCCTGGTGGGCACCTGGATCCGACGGTGAAGCTCCGGGAACCATCGCGACGCCGCGCCCATGAAGACGGCCATGATCAGCGGATACAGGATCGCGGCGAGCCAGCCGTGCGTGATGGCGTGCTCGATGTCCATGCCGAAGATCTTGTAACCGACGACGGTCGTGATCCCGCCGGCGAACAGGAACGCGAGCCCGCGCACCATCCAGTTCGGCACGCGCGAGGCGCCGCATTCCCGGCGGGCCATCTTGATCGTCTGGATCAGGCTGAACGCGCCTGCGCAGCCGATTGCCCAGCTGGCGAGGATCGGGAAGTAGGTTTCGATGTAGTCGGCGGTGGTCATGTGTGCTGCAACTTCTCGCCGAGCGCGGCCAGATAGGTCTGCATCTGCCTGACCGGTCGATCGATGCGCTCGAGGGTCGTCGACATCAGGCGGACGTCGGTTGCCAGCTGTGACACCTGGCGGTCGATGCGGTTGATGTCGGCGCGTGCCCCGTTCAGGCTTGCGATGGCGGCCTCGACGTCGCGCGAGAGTTGGCGGAATTCGGTGATGAGCGTTGCCAACTGCCCGCGCTCGTCGGATGGCAAGGCATGGGGATCAATCGCGATCTTCGTTTCTTCGTCGTAGAACGCGTCGAATCGTTCCGTCTTCTGGCTGTCCGGCATCGGCCCTGCTCCTGGCTTCACGCCGGTATAGCATATTGCACTTTCCGGTGCGATGTGTGGTGATCCACGTACCAATAACGCCGGGGATTCGAATCATGAAACGCTGTCACGACTGCGGAGTTGAGAAGCCTACCAGCGAGTTCTATTCGCTCACCCACACCCGCGACGGCCTGAACTACCGCTGTATCTCTTGCCAGAACGCCTACAACCGTGACTACAACTGGCGGCGTTCGTCGGCTCGCGCGGACCCCGAGGTGCTCGAGACGTTCATGCGACTGGCGCCCACAAAGCGTGACGCATTGCGCTTGGCGTTGAAGGTGCGCCGCGAGGGTGAATGCTGGATCTGGACGGCCAACAGGCACCCGGAGACGGGTTACTCACGAATCTGGTTCGGCAGGCACGATGATCGACTGGCTCATCGCGTGGCCTACGAGTGGGCTCGTGGTCCTATCCCGGACGGCCTGACGATCGACCACCTGTGCCGACGCCGGCCCTGCGTGAACCCATGGCACATGGAGCCTGTGACCGCCGTCGAAAACGTGATGCGGGGCGAGAGCGTGTGGGCCATCAATGCCCGTAAGACGCACTGCCTGCGCGGTCACGAGTTCACGCCGGAGAATACCTATCGGCACAGCGGCACACGCTCCTGCAAGCAGTGTGCTGCATTCAGGAAGGTGGAACGCCGAGCGCGGCTAGCGCGCGAGCGTAGTACTCTTCCCGGGCTTCCAGACCATTCAGGCCACCATTCACACGCCGAGTGATCTTGCGAATGTCTCGTGTGTCGGCGACGGCGTTCATCTTGTTGACCTTCCACCACCAGGTCGATACTCGGGCCGCATAAACCGGCAGTTCCATCAATGCGGGACTCCCCACGAAGTCGACACCAATTCCGTCAGATGCTTTGGTGTACCAGTAGCGTCCTGTCACCTGTATCAAGCCGCGCCCCTTGAATCGCACGCCGTCGCCGGGCTCCGTGTTCCCCAGGTCCTTCCGGCCCTCGTAGGCCTCGCCAGACGCGAGCTCGCGCACCCAGCGCAGTTCGCCGGACTCGTGCGCTATCTGCGCCAGGAACGCCGCAGCCCGGACGTTCGTGTCGATGCCGTCGGCCGCCATGGCGCGATTCAACGGCTCGAGGAACAGCGTCGCCCTGCGAGACGCGCGCGGCATGATCTCGAGCAGTTGCGTCACGGAGATTCGCATCGTTCAATCCTCATGATTTGGCGGCCGATCGCTTCCGGGAACTCGGGCGTGACAGCGTTTCCCAATCCTCGTATTCGGTGAATCCGGTCCGGAAACCCATCAGCCACTCGCACCATTCCGGGGATAGCCGGCCGTAGAATCCGCTCGGGGTCGGTGGCGTGCACAACGCGACCACCACAGGCAGATCGGGAGCGATCTTCAATCGCCTTTCGAAGTAATGACGGTTCTTCGTGTATTGCTCTGCGTCGCTGGCCTTCAGGGTAGGCCACAAGCCAGAGTCGGTCGCGACTCTGGGGACAGCCAAGCTCGGCCGCTGATACACAATCCCATTCCGCATCGTACCGGAGCGCGGCCAGGTCGCTGAGAATACGGCCGAGGCCTCGCCAGCGCAGGGCTGCGACGTTCTCCAGGATGATCCAGCGCGGTCGTAACTCGCCAATGAGGCGGGCAAACTCGAACCACAGCCCGCTGCGATGCCCGTCGAGTCCTTTTCGCTTTCCGGACTCGCTGATGTCCTGACAGGGAAAGCCGCCGCAGATGAGGTCGACGGGCTCCACGGCGTCCCCTCGAACAGATCGGACATCGCCGAGGTTCGGTACGTGCGGCCAGTGCTTCTTGAGGATCGCCGCGGCATAGGGGTCGATCTCGGACTGCCAGACGACGCGCATGCCGGCTCGCTCGAGGCCAAGATCGAATCCGCCGATCGAATGCCTGAGAACAACGAACCAACGGTAAGTGTTTCAGGCACTGGCAACCTCCTTACGGCGAAGGTTGCGCACCTTGCCGTCGAGGCGGTGATGACACGAACGGCACAGCCGCTTGTAGTCCCACGGGTCTTGATAGTTCCCGCTCAGATTGGCCCAATCGAACGCCTTGGCTGTCTTAGTCCCGCACGTTTCACAATGCGAAGGCTTCCCGCGCAGCGTTTCAACGCGAATGTGCATGGCCTAATAACCCGCTGCGTCGCCCTTCCACCCGGAATTCTTGGCGCCTCGCTGGTCCCGCTTGGCTGCGCGCCGGGCCTTGATTCCATGGCGTCGCATCACGCTGTGAACGATCTTCTGCGATGTGCTCAGCGCGCGCGCGACCTCGGACTGAGTCATTCCGGATTGATACAACGCACCCACCTGTGCGACTAGCTCAGGCGGGTACGTCTTAGGCTTTGCACCACGAGGCATCGCGCTTATCCGTGAGCGGCGACCCGTTCCTGCTCGTCGAGTTCTTCGTCGGTGAAGTCGCTACCCGGATCGTCGCGCGTGTCGACGTCGCCGAGCAGATCGGCGTTCTCCTTGCCGATACCCGGCAGCTTCGCCACGTTGTCCGCCGGCGCTTGGTCGGCGAACAGATCGGGCTGGAAATGCCAGCCGTGGGCGTCGTAGATGATCGCCTTAGTCTTCTCGTAGTCGAACCGCTTCTCCTCCTCCATCTTCAACATCGCGACGGCGTGCTTCACGGCCTTGCGGTTCAGGTGGTGCTGAGTTTCGAGGTTGTCGTACTCGGCCTTGATCTGGCTGCTGATCGAGTCGCGCTGGATCGCCAGGTTCGCAATCTTCTCGAGCGTCGCTTTCACGGCCTTCGCGCGCTTCAGGTGGTCAGACTTCGATAGGGGTTCACTCATCGGGGTTCTCCTTTCGCGCCTCAGCGCGTGATGTGTTTCACGGCCCACATGACCGCTTCTTCGATCTTCGTCTGCGCCAGCGAGAGTTCGCGGGACGCCTGGCGCTCGCCGGTCGGATCTGTGTTGCCGATTCCATGCAACAGGTACACGAAATCCAGCCCACAATTTTTCAGCGCCTGCATCAGCCACTTCTCGTCTTCCGACAGCACGCGGTACTCGTGCCGCATGATGTTGTTTATGACGCGCTGATCGCTCGTCGATTCCATCGTTTCACTCATCGGGATTCTCCTTCAGGGGGATGTAACGCAGGACATCGTCGGGGTGCCTCGCGATGAAGCCGATCCCGCCGAATTTGTTGACCAGCTGCAGGAACGCGATCTGATCGTCGGTCGCGTCACCGGTGGTGGATTTGCATTCCACAGCGAGAAACGCTCCCGCCGTCTCGCCCGTGCGTGGCTTCATCTGGCCGAGGATGTCAGCGCAGCCTTTGAATGCCATGCGCATCGGGCGGAAGCCTGTCTTCGACTTGCGATCTGGCACGTCGAGCATGCGGCTGTTGAACCGGTGCGCCCATGCCACGCGAGGATGCTGACGAAGCAACGCGAGCACCGCGCGCTGCACGTCGGCCTCGAGCAGACGATCGCCGCGGCCGTGCTTCTGCCCCGGGACTGGCGTGTCGGCGGCGAACTGCAGGGGACGCTGTGTCGCGCGCCGGCGGCCGCTGGTGGTGAAGTGCTGGGCCATCACTTCGGCCCCTGCGCCTGCTCGGCGATGTACTGCGCGTGCGGGACCCACGTGCCATCGACCCAGAAGCCCCAGTTGCGCCACGTGGGCCCGGTGATGAAGATCGTCACGCATCCGGCGGTCTTCGTGACCATGTGCGCAATCCGGGCCGGGCGGTAGACGATGTCACCAGCCTGTCTCCGTGCATGCGTCGTGATCATCTGCGCGACAGACGGTGGCAGGTAATCCTCCTCGTACCATCCATCGAGCACTAGGCTCAGCGAGCCGCTGCGGTGGTCGTGCAGATGGCGGCCGAAGTCCTCGTTCGCGAAGAAGTGCACGTACAGCGACAGCACAGGGTTCGGCGGGATGATGTGCCAGCGGTAGAGGTAGACTAGATCGTCGTCCTCGAGGATGAAGTCTGGGTTCCTGCTGCTCGTCACGTCGTAGGCCCAGCTGGCGAGACGCTTACGGATCCACTGCGGCAGTTTCATTTCCCACTCCTCGCTTTCCAGTCGGCGACATAGGCCTTGAACTCGTCGACGTAGGCCTGGCTATGGACGGTCGCGGCCGCGGCGTAGAACTTCACCCGGGCCGGCATCATCAGCCGCGCGACGTAGCGCGCTGTGCAGGCCCTGCACGCGCTGTTGATGAAGCCGCCGCCCTTGGCGCAGGCCTCGCAGTTTTCGATCGCGTGCTCGGGGATCACTCGACACCCCCGAACACCTTGAGGAACGGCATCGTTCCCCTGCCATGCTCGCCGAGGTACTGCAGCGTGCCCTTGTGGAACCAGAGCAGGATCCGGCCTTCCCATTCGCCATGGCGTTGCTTCGACACGGTGATGACGGTGTCGGGCTGCTTCGCGAGATCGTCGCTCTCGTCGCCTTCCTGGCGTTTCCGCTCCTTGTCGCGGTTGCGCCAGACGCCGAAGACGTTGTCGGCCATGTCCGTGATCTCGGACGCGCCCTTGACCGCGTACTGGTCCTCGCCGGCCTGCTGGCCGCTGGATTTGCGGTTGTGGCACACCAGGTGAATGTGCGCCCCGGTGTCCTTCGCGTAGGTCGAGAGCTTGTCGATGAAGCGCTTCTGCGCCTCGAGGTCTTCCGTGCTGACGCCGCACTTCATCAGGCTGTCGACGACGATGTGATCGCTTTTCCACGCCTCACGGGCGCAGCGGATGACGCCGAAGATGCGCTGCGCACTGACGGTGCCGACCTGGTCGTACAGCCACAGGTTGTGGCCGATGCCGTCGAGGAACCGATCGACGTCCATCGGCGACGGCACGGCCTTCTCGGTGCACTGCCGGCACATGCGGGCCAGCGTCTGCACCGGCGTCATTTCCATCGACGCGATCAGCACGGGGATGTTCTGCAGGCAGAGGCTCATCATCACCTGGCCGAGCACCTGGCTCTTGCCGGAGCCGTTGCCGCCGTGCCAGACGGTGAGCTCGCCGGGACGCAGGCGGACGAGGCTGTGCGTCTTCGACCAGGGCAGCGGATCGCCGCGCTGCTCCGCGGGCAGGTTGAAGTGGTCGACGAGGTCCTGGCGCCAGACCTTCGCCGTGTGCACGTGCGCCTCGTCGCCGAAGTCGGCCTCGTACCTCGCGAGGTCGTCCGGTGTCAGCGTGTGCGACTC
>FRDC01003201.1_pt1 | contig 10616 bp, 11 predicted proteins | sample 1106171 | NCBI WGS metagenome assembly FRDC01 (sample SAMEA3930566, study PRJEB13176) | freshwater metagenome | biome: Drinking water system; feature: drinking water; material: water | place: Singapore | collected 2014-12-20
TGGTCGTTGCCGTCACACTGGCGTATGCGGTCGGGGCCTGGATAGGGACATGGCCGGTAGTCGTCCGTCTGTTGACGTCTCCGGCTCGCCTGCGACACAAGGTCGCGCTCAGAGCCGAGCGGGCATTTGTGCAACATGCGGTCTCGCAGACACGCGAGGCGACGGGTGTGCTGATCCTGCTGTCGATGTTGGAACGGCAGGTCTATGTTCTGCCGGATCCATCGTTGGCGAAACTGGTGCCGGCGGAACGATGGAACCGGGTCGTCCAAGCGGCGGTTGAACCCCTGCGAGGCGGCGACATTGCCGGGGGGCTCTCTCGCGCGATACACGCGTGCGGGGTCGTTCTTATCGATGCGTGTCCGTCGCGCTCCGGCGATAACCCCAACGAACTGCCCGACCACGTCATCGACGAACGGTAATGGTTCATTGATGGACGCCCTGTCGTTGTTCCGCTAGAATCCGCCTCCATGTCTGAATCGAGCACACCCGCAACCTCCGCGCAATCGGCCGCAAGCGATCAACGTTCGGTGGTGAAAGCCGCCGGGATCATCGGCATCGGGACTTTTGCCAGCCGGATTCTCGGATTTATCCGGGACATGGTCATGGCCGGTTTGTTCGGTGCCACGGCGGCAGCCGATGCATTTTACGTCGCATTCCGGGTGCCCAGTCTGTTGCGTGAGCTTTTCGCCGAAGGCTCCATGTCGGCGGCGTTCATTCCCGTCTTTACCGAGTATCACCAACAGAAGACCAAACGCGAGGCGTGGGAACTGGCCAGCGCCGTCTTCACCACGCTCCTGACGATCGTGACGGGGACCGTGCTCATCGGCATTGCCGTGACTCCCGCCATCGTCTGGTATCTCGCGCCGGGTTTTCACGGCGATCCCGCCAAACTCACCCTGGCCGTCGTGCTCTCACGCGTGATGTTTCCCTATCTGTTGTTTATCAGCCTCGCCGCGCTGGCGATGGGGATTCTGAATTCGCTGCGGGCCTTTGCGGCCCCCGCGTTTTCGCCACTGTTTCTGAACGTCTTCATGATCGGCTGTGCGCTCTTTCTGTCGCCGCATCTGCCGGAGCCGATTATCGGCGTCGCCATCGGTGTGGTTGCGGGCGGTGCCGCGCAGTTTGTGATGCAACTGCCGGGATTGGCTCGCCGGGGGTTTCTCTTCGGCTGGCGATTTGAACCGGGACATCCGGGTGTCAGGCGGATCGGCCGCTTGATGGTGCCCTCGCTGCTGGGACTGTCGGTGACGCAGGTCAATCTGACGGTGAGCACCATTCTCGCGTCGTTCTTTGTGGGAGGTCCCACGTATCTGTTTTACGGGATGCGGCTGATTCAGTTTCCGCTCGGCATCTTCGGCGTGGCCCTGGCGACGGCGATCCTTCCGACGCTGTCTGCGCAGGCGGCGCGGGGGGCGATGGACGAGTTGCGGACGACCTTCGGATTCGGGCTCCGGATGATTCTCTTCATCATCCTGCCAGCGATGGCGGGGTTGATTCTCTTGCGCACTCCGATCGTGCACTTGTTTTTCGAGCACGGAACCTTCTCGGCCCACGATACGTCGGAGACGGCGCTGGCAGTCCTGTGTTATGCCGTCGGCCTTTGGGCGTTCGGCGGGGTGCGGATTATTGTGGCGGCATTCTACTCTCTGCAGGATACGAAGCTTCCGGCGATTTCTGCGGCGGTCGCCGTGACCGCGAATATCCTGTTCTCGCTGGTGTTGATGCCGATGCTTGGCGCCGCCGGCCTGGCTCTGGCGACGGCACTCGCGGCCATGATCAACGGGGCCATTCTGATCATCGTCTTGAATCGCCGCCTGGGCGGCATCGAGTGGGGCTCAGTGGGGCGATCGTCCCTCAGAGTGGTGCTCGCCTGTTTTCCGCTCATCGTGACATGTTTCCTGGCTGCGAGCGCTTCGCTCTGGACACATCCCGGGGAGTGGATCGAGAAAGCGGTACTGCTGGCCGTTGCGATTGCCTTCAGTGTCGGGGGCTATGTGGGCGTTCATCTTCTGTTGAAGTCCGACGAAGTGGATGTGGTGTGGGGCATGGTCAAAAGAAAACTCGGTCGAGCAGCCGGCCGGTAAGGATGCAGATGCGACGGGCAATCGTGTTCAAGTCACGCTGGGGTTGGATGGGGATCAGCGAATCCGGAAAGGGAATCGACCGGATCGCGTTGCCGCAGACATCGAAGCAACGGGCCCATGCCGCACTCCGTGAGCAGGCGTCCGGGGTGCTGGTCATGGAACCCTCTTCACAATTGGAACAAGCGCAGGCGCAAGTGCTTGACTACCTGGCCGGCAAACGGCAGACGTTTGATGTGCCGTTAGACCTCTCGCAGGGGACCGCCTTTCAACGACAGGTGTGGCGGACACTGTTGCGAGTGCCTTATGGCAAACTTCGTTCGTATCAATGGGTCGCGACGCGCGTCGGGGGCCGGCAGTACGCCCGCGCGGTCGGGAATGCGGTGGGAGCCAACCCGTTGCCCATTGTCGTCCCCTGCCATCGGATTGTGGCCCACGACGCCACCCTGGGTGGCTTCTCCGGAGGGCTGCCGACCAAGCGCAAGCTTCTGACCCTGGAAGGCACGCTGGTTCAATTGCAGCACGGACGGACCTGATCGATGAAGGCGATTCTGCAGCGGGTGACCGGCGCATCGGTTGAGGTGGACGGAACGGTGGTCGGGCGGATCGGAACGGGACTGCTGGTGTTCGTGGGCATCGCCAAGGGTGACGGAGAGGCGGATTGCCGCTATCTCGTTGAGAAGCTCCGTACGTTCCGGATCTTCGCCGATGAGCAGGGGAAAATGAACCGGTCGCTGGTGGATGCGGGCGGGGCGGTATTGCTGGTCTCTCAATTTACGTTGCTGGGCAGCACGACGAACGGCCGCCGGCCGAGCTTTGACGAGGCCGCGCCGCCGGAGGAGGCCAAGCGCTGGTACGAGCAGGTGGCTGCCGATCTGCGGCGGCAGGGCATTCCGGTCGAAACCGGCGTATTCGCCGCTCATATGAAAGTCGCGCTTGTAAATGACGGGCCGGTGACTTTCGTGCTGGACAGCCGCGACAAGCCTGCTTGATGACGCACGCTCAAGTCCGGCCGTTCACAACCGATAGAACGGATAACGCGTGAGTCGGAGAATAGATGACTCTGCTATACTGAACTTGTGCGGCTGTGGTTAACCCGATGAGGTGGAGATGGGAACGGCGGTTCCTCCACAACATCCGCTCCGGCAGCTGTTCGGCGCTCTGACCGAACGGAGTTTCACCGAGCATCTCGGGTGGCCCGATCTGAACGTGGCGGGCTATGTGTCCAATCTTCTCGTCGACTTTACCCATACCGACCAGTTGTATAAGATTCGTACGGCGCAGGACCAGCCTGTCGACAGGGTCGTGGATTTGTTGTTCGAATCCGAGGTGGTGCTGGATGCGCAATCCTTCGAGCGTCAGCGGGAGGTGCACCGGCATATCGGAGACTTTACGCTGTTTATGGCCGGACTGTTTCCCGAATATTTGCGGCGGCTGAAAACCGCCGGATTGATCTATCATAAGGATTTTCTTGTGGACTATATGAAAACCGGCAAACGTTCCTACGGCATCGTGGCCGAATTCGGCGCGCACGGGGCCGAGGTCGACCCTCCGCTGTTCCGGAAGCTCTCCGATAACTTTGAGCTCTGCGTGGCCGGGCTGGGATTTGTCCGGTCCGATCTCGATCGCATGAGCGATCCCGCCTACCGGCGCGTGAAGGGTCTGTTGCTCAATTGAAATCGTCCCGTCCTGTGCTCCTTGTCCATGGCGGTGCCGGTCTGCGCCGCATGACCGCGCCTCAATCCGACTGTCTCACGGCCGCACTGGAAATCGGATATCAGCTTCTGGATCGCGGCGCACCGGCGCTGACCGCGGTCGAGCAGGTGATTTGCGTGCTGGAACGGAGCGGTCTGTTCAATGCAGGCCGGGGCTCGCATGTTCAGCTCGACGGGGTGCGTCGCATGGATGCCTCGATCATGGAAGGGCGTGACCTCCAGGCCGGGGCCGTCGCGTCGATCGAAGGAATCATTCATCCCATTTCAGCCGCGCGATCGGTGATGGAGCAGACGACGCACGTCTTGCTGGTCGGGAAACCGGCGTCGGCTTTTGCCCGGCACTGCAAGTTGGAGCGGCAGCCGGTTCGGCCGTCCGGCCACGCTGTGCGCACAGCGACAATGACGAAGACCTGGTCTCCAAAAACGCTGGCGCTCTACCGGGCGATGATGTCGAGCGGACCGGCGTTGCGGAAGCGGGCCGGGAAGGAAACCGTCGGCGCCGTGGCGCTCGATCGTACCGGGACCGTCGCGGCCGGCGCCTCCACCGGCGGCATCGACCTGATGTTGCCGGGGCGCGTCGGCGACACGCCGATCATCGGTTGCGGGGTCTATGCCGATAACGAGAGCGGCGCCGTATCCATGACCGGGCTGGGCGAGGGGATCATCCGGATCGGGGTGGCGAAAGAAATTTGCGATCGCCTGGAACAAGGAGAGCGTCCGGTGTCAGCGGCGAGATATGTCCTGCAAAAACTGGTTCGACGGATCAACGGTGCCGCGGGTTCCCTTGTGCTGGCTCCGGACGGTCGGTTCGCGATTACCCATGTCACGCCGCGGATGGCCGCCGGCTGGTGGGACGGGAAAAGACGACCCACCGTGCGGGATTCTTTCCGATGAGCCGCAGTCTCTTTCACCTCGCCTTTCCCGTTCATGATCTCGCCGCTACCAAACGCTTCTATGTCGAAGGCCTGGGTTGTACGCTCGGGCGCGAATCGGCCACTGCCGTCACATTGGGGCTGGGCGGGAACCAGCTGACCGGGCATCTTGAACCGGAAGAGACTCCGGTGCAGCGGGGGATCTATCCGCGCCACTTCGGGCTGGTCTTCTTCGAACGATCGGACTGGGAGGCGCTGGCCGAACGGGCACGCCGGCAGGGGCTTCCGTTCTATCAACAGCCGCGCGTGCGTTTTCCCGGCACACGCATCGAACATCGCACGTTTTTCCTCCAAGACCCTTCTCGAAATCTGCTCGAATTCAAACAGTATACCCATGAGTCGGCGGTCTTCGGCGAGCGGGATCTTCGGGAGGTCGGCGACTCTGGCGATCCCGATTGACGGTCAGTACTCGGCCCGGATTCCTCCCATGATCAGCAGCGGGCTCCCCAGTGTTTTCACGGGACCGGTTTGGGTCGCGATGTAGTGCCGGTCGGTCAGATTCTCACCGTTCAGCATGAGGTGAAGGCCCTTGCCGATCCGGTGGCGGAGCGACGCATCGAGCACGACAAAGTCGGCGACCGGCTGGGTGTTGAGATCGTCGACGAACTGGCGGGAGAGATACCGTGCCATGAGTGTGGCTTCAACCCAGTCAGGCCGTCCGATCGTGGCGCCGACGGTCGCCTGGTGCCGCGAGACGTTCGGAATCCGCTTTCCTTCGCGATCCGGACTGCCGGGGGAACTGTTGATAGATGAATCGACGTAGGCATAACCGAACGTCACGGAGAGCAGCGGCGTCACGCGATAGGCGAGATCCAGCGCGCCTCCGGTCGACAAGGTTCTGCCGATGTTCTGGCGTTGAGCCGCCAGGGGGCCTTGTGTCACAAACAGAATCTGATCTTTGACTTCGTCTCGATGGACCGACAGGCGCCAATGGAGGGTCTGTCCGTCCAGCAGCTCTCCTTCGGCTTTCAGCTCGGTTCCGGTCAACCGCTCAGGGCGAAGTTGATCGTTGGGCAGGAACGAGAACCCGCCGAATCCGAATCCCCGGTAAAGTTCATTCAACGTCGGCGCACGAAACGCCTGGTAAACGGATGCGCCCAGGCGCAGTGTGTCCGTGATCCGATACAGAGACGAGAGCTTCGGGTTCACGACGTGGATGACGTTGTCCCGGAACAGGGTGGATCCCGTCGAGGTTTCGCTGCCGGCGTTGAAGTTCTTCCACCAGTCGGCGCGGACGCTCGGGGTGACTGTGAGGCGGTCGATGAGTGGAACAATCCATTCTCCGAACACGCCGCCGCCGAGCTGTTGCCCTTTGGTCAGGGTCCGGCCGGTCGGCGCGGATGCCGAGTAGAGATCGTCTGAGGATTGCGCGATGATCGTTCGCGCATCGGTGCCGAGCACGAGCCGGTCGGTGTCCAGGAGGCTCCCGGTCCACTGCAGCGATCCGCCGAAGTCATTGCTGGGGATGATCTGCACGCGGTCGCGAAATTCAGCAAGGCGGAGGAGGGAGGAAGGCGTGATCTGCGAGGTCAGATTCTGAAAGGTCTGCCACTGGCCGAACAGTTTGCCTTCCCACACGCCGGCTCCTCCCTGATCGCTACGGAGTCCGAGGGCGAGGTTCCCGATCGTTCTCGAGGCCTGGCTGAGAGTAGTTCCGAACGTCCGGTCTTCACGGAACAGGCTTCCGGAAAGGTTTATCGTCGTGGTGCTTGACGGGATCCAGGCCAGGTTGCCGTTGAATAACTGGTGCCGGGAGTCATCGGTCCGGTCCACGGGCCCACGCTGGTAGGACGGAACGGGGATAAAGCCGTTGGTATGAAACCACCGGTAGCCGAGGGACAGGCGGACATGGTCGGTGCCGTAACGCGCCCGTATGGCCTGTTGATATGTATCGAGCGTTCCGGCCTGGCTGTCTACCGTGAATCCCGACCCGCCGGCCGGCGTGCTCGTGATGACATGGATGACGCCGCCCATCGCCCAGGCTCCATACAGGTTCGACGCCCCGCCCGGAACGATTTCAACCCGCGCAATGTCGTTGGGGATCAATCCCCAGTTTACCCATCCTCCGAATCCGTCATTGAGCGGAACGCCGTCGAGCAGGACCAGCGTTCGGCGAGCTCCCAGGCCGTTCAGCGTGACGGACTGCGCGGTGGGATGATTGTAGCGGCTGCTGAGCGTTGCCGGCTGCACGCCGGGGACCGACCGGAGCAGATCGTCGAGTTGATGTCCGCCGGGATAGGGAGAACGGTCGATCTGCTCCTTCGTGACGACGGTCACGGATGCGGCGCTCTGCCTGGCCGGTTCGGGCGCTTTCGTTGCGGAGATGACGATCTCGTCCGTGGTCAGCTCGAGGCTCTCACGGTCTACGTGGTCCGATCGTTCAGCGGCGGCAGCAGTCACGAAGAGACAGGAGGCAAGGAGACCGCAGAGTCGAGCGACGCGACGAACAGACACGTCCTTATCGCTCATTCGCATGGGGCTGATGCCGAGTGACTTGCTTCATCCGATGGAGGATGCGCTCGTAGCGATGGGTCAAGGCCGCGGTTTTCCGCAACGGGTCGTACCGGCGCGGGGAGGGAAGGATGGCAGCCAGCCAGGCCGACTCCTCTGCCGTGAGATCCTGGGCGGGTTTCCCGAAATGATGGCGCGCCGCCGCTTCGGCGCCGTACACGCCGTTTCCCCATTCTGCGACATTGAGATACAGCTCGAGAATGCGCTCTTTGGTCAAATGGTGCTCCAGCGACCGTGTGATCAGGGCCTCGCGGGCCTTCCGTAAAAGCGAGCGCTCGGTCGAAAGATACAGATTCTTCGCGAGTTGTTGCGTGATCGTGCTGCCGCCCCGTTTCAGTTCCCCGGCTTCCAGATTGTGGATGGCGGCATCCTTGATGCCTTCCCAGTCGAAGCCTTCATGAATGAAAAACGACGCATCTTCCGCCGCGACGACCGCATGTTGCAGGTTCCGCGAGATTCGGGAGAGCGGAACCCAGGTCCACTGTTGCGGGACCGGATGCCGCTGGGTGTGAGCGACAGCCTGTCGATGCTCCATCAAGGCGGTCGGGCCGGGATTGGTCTTGGCCAGGAGTGTCACATCCGGGAGCGTCAGCAGCCAGATCAACGCCAGGGCGCCCATAGGAATCCCGAACAGCACGGTTGCCCAGAGGAGCATCCGAGCGAGGGGCCGTCGTTTTTTGGCTTTGGGCATAAGAGGGGGGTGTTACTCGCGCGTCATTCTGTTACTGTGTGCGTGGTGGCCGTCGTTGAATCAGGGGTTGGTCGACTACAATGAAAATTCTTTCGTCCGAGTTTATCAAAAGTTGCGCATCGGCAGAACAATTTCCTCAGGGAGAGCTCCCCGAAATTGCCGTGGCGGGACGATCGAACGTCGGTAAATCCTCGTTGATCAATTCGCTGCTCCATCGAAACGGGCTCGCCAAAGTCAGTAAGACACCCGGCAAAACCAGGGCCGTGAATCTTTTTCGGATTGCAACGTCGGACCCTGGACTGGCGGCGTTTTATCTGGTCGATCTTCCGGGCTACGGCTATGCGAAGGTCTCCAAATCTATCCGAGCAGAATGGGGGCCGCTCATCGATTCCTACGTGGCGCAGCAACCATCGTTGCTCACGGTGATCCTGCTGGTGGAGTGCCGGGTCGTGACGGAGCAGGACCGCCAGACGGTGGCCTGGCTGCGATCCATCGGCCGCGAGCCGCTGGTCGTGGCGACGAAGGTGGACAAGCTCAGGCCGAGTGAACGGGTGCGGACGCTCCGTCAAACTCACCGCGATCTCGGGTTGCCGGAAGGGCAGCAGCTTATCCCCTATTCTGTGGTGACCGGGGAGGGGCGGGATCACCTCTGGGGAGTGCTGCGGGATCTGGTCAAAACTTGATTTCGATGTAGGCCTTGTTCTTCAAGTCGACCAGCCATGCCTGGAAGACGTCCTCGCTCTTTTGCTGAAATACCAGCGACTGGATTTCGAACTTCACTTCCTCAAACGGGCGGAACTGCTTCGGCGTTCGCTCATCCACCCGGACGATATGAAACCCGTCGGACGTTTCGACGATCTCGGAGATTCCGCCCGGCACCAGCGGCGCGATGGCGCGCTCGATGGCAGGGAGGAGTTCTCCCTGCCTGACGAGTCCCAGCCGACCGCCGCGGGAGGCGTTCGGACCGTCTGAATAGCGCAGCGCGGCATCTTCGAACTTTTCCCCCCGCTTCAATTCCGCCATCACGATCCGCGCTTTCTCCAAGGCTTCTGCGGCGGTATCAGCCGAGCGGGGCTGAATCAAAATCTGGCTCAGCGTATATTCTTCGGGGAGCGCAAAGCGCGTCAGGTGCTCCTTGTAGTACCGTTTCATTTCCGCGTCCCCGACCATCACGCCGTTTCGCACTTCCCGGTCGACGACCTTGAGCAGCGTGAGCTGATCGCGCACGTTGCTGAAACTGACCGGGTCTTTCTCATCGACTTTCTCGCCCTCCTGCTTCATCTGCTGGATGGCCTGCTTCACTTCCTGATCGGAGACATCCACGTTCTTCGCTTTGGCTTCCTGCAATTGCAGCCGCCGCTCGATCATTTTCGTCAGCGCCATGTATTCGGCCGCTTTCAGCCGCTGTTCCAACTCCTCGCCGCGGTATTGCTGGCGAATCCGTTCCTGCTCGGGGGCCAGTTCGCGCCGGACGTCGGATTGCATGATGAGGTCGGTATTCACGACGGCGACGATCCGGTCCTCCAGTTGGGAGGCCGACAATGCCGGGGGGACGGATTGCTCCCAGAGCAGGACCGTCAGCAGGACGAAGGAAAGCGGGAGGATTGTGCGGGATACCGGATTCACAAGCACGGGCGCGATGCTCCTCGATGAGGGCGTGAGTTAACCGGAGGATTGTACACGAAACGAAGGGGTCTTGAGGAGAAGGAAGCGCGGGCGCTACGGTTTTCCCGTATCCTCGGTGATGTAACGCGAGGCGTCGGCAAGACGGACGGTGGCTTTGGTGCGAATGTCGGAGATCACTTCTTCGAACTGCTTCCGGCGTTTATCCGCCAGAAGCTCCTGGCGCAGCCGCTCACGGGTGGCCAGGTCCGCCTGGATCGTTTCTTTTTCCAGCGGACTGACCTTGACGAGATAGTAGCCTGCGTCGGTCTTGATGGGCTCGCTGATGATACCCGGTTTCAGGGTCTGGACGACAGCGTCGACATCGGGATTGAGCAGGCCTTTCCGGTACGGGCCCAGATCGCCGCCTTTGGATTTGGTTTTGTCGTCGATGGAATAGCGCTGGGCGAACTTGGCGAAATCGCCGCCGGTTTCAATCTGCTTCTTCAAATCTTTCGCCGCCGGATAATTGTTCAGCAGCATCTGGGAAACCTGCACTTTGAGCGGGGCCAGCAAGAGGTGAGCGTGCTTTTCGTAGTAGGCGTCCAATTCGGCCTGGGACAATTCGACTTTGGTCCGCAGGCGGTCTTTCAACAGCTCGTCGAGCACCAGCTGTTCTTTATAGCGTTGCGCACGATCGCGAATCGCGTCGTTCTGGTCCAATCCCTGGCGACGGGCTTCCTGCATGAGCAGTTCGCGGGTGATCAATTCATCCAGAAACCGCCGCTTGCCGCCTTCCTTGTCATACCGGACGCGGGTGGCATCGGAAAGCTCGTTCCAGCGGACGTCAAATTCATATTGCGTGATGGCACGGCCGTTGACGAGCGCCAGCACCGGCTCTTCCTGGGGCGGAGTGCAGCCGGTCAGGGCCCACAGGGAACCGGAAAACAGAGCGGCGAGTGCGAGCGGGAAGCGAGAATTGCGCATGGGCGAAGTTATATTTCCAGTGATTACGAGAGCGCGGCGTGGTTCAGGCGCTCGATTTCGGTCGTGTCATTGATTTGTTGGTATCACAGTGTCCCAG
>FRDC01004408.1_pt2 | contig 10609 bp, 7 predicted proteins | sample 1106171 | NCBI WGS metagenome assembly FRDC01 (sample SAMEA3930566, study PRJEB13176) | freshwater metagenome | biome: Drinking water system; feature: drinking water; material: water | place: Singapore | collected 2014-12-20
ACCCCCACCCGCGCAACCCCCGCGCTTATCGCGGACCTTCCGCCGGCACGCCGCGCGCCCGCCCTACTCCTCTTCCGCACGAATCTGGATTCCCGCTCGCCGTCGGCCGATCCCACCCCGGTACACTTTTCCGCCGCGCTGTCGCAGCGCGCCCAGGGGCTCAAAGGCCATGACCCGCAACCCGCAGCGCATCGTCGGGATCTTCGGCGTCCTGCTCGGCGCCTGGGTGCTCACGTTCTGGCTCTACCAGCCCTCCGAGCCACCCATCACCTACGACGCTTCGCCCGGCCCGATGGAGACCGCCCCCCTCGCCGCCGTCGACCAGTTCACCGCGCTCCCGATCACGCCGAGCATCACCACCGCGCCCGCTTGGAGCACCGCGCCGAGCACGCCATCGCGCCCCGCGTTGCCCGTGCAGGCCGTCGAGGCCCCGCGCTTCCGCGCCTACATCGTGCAGCGCGGCGACATCTCCTTCCAGGCCATTAGCCAGCGTGTCTACGGCACCACCGCCCACGCCGACGCCGTCAGCCGCGCCAACCCGCTCGTCACGCCCGACCGCCTCGTGCCGGGCCGCACCGTGCTCAACATCCCGCTCGACCCCGGCAACATCCAGGGCCGCGTGGTCTCGATCTCGCCCACCGGCACGCTCGCCGCCGAGACCGCCGCCGCGACGCCGCGCACCGCACCCGCCGCCGAGGCCAGGCCCGCCGAGAAGACCTACGTCGTGCAGCCCGGCGACACGCTTTCGGGCATCGCGAAGAAGGTCTACGGCTCGTCGGCCCAGTGGGAGCGCCTCGCCGCCGCCAACCAGGACCGCCTGCCCGACCCGGCCAAGCTCCGCGCGGGGATCACCCTGCGGGTCCCGGCGCCGTGACGCCGCCCGCGCCGCGAACGTTGCGTGAAGCACGCGATTCCCGGTCCTGACGCGGCTCGTCGGCCGCGTTGCCGTTCCTACCCTTCCGCCCTCACCGAGCAGCCCTTCCGGAGCCAGCAGCCGTGTCCAAGGTCAAGCGCATCCTCGTCACCGGCGGCGCCGGGTTCCTCGGCTCGCACATCTGCGACCGCCTCGTGTCCCAGGGTCACGACGTGATCTGCCTGGACAACCTCTTCACCAGCCAGAAGAGCAACATCAGCCACCTGCTGGGCAAGCCCAACTTCGAGTTCATCCGCCACGACATCACGCACCCGCTATGGCTCGAGGTGGACGAGATCTACAACGCCGCCTGCCCCGCCGCGCCGGGCCACTACCAGTACAACCCGATCAAGACCATGAAGACCAGCGTGCTCGGCGCGATCAACGTGCTGGGCATGGCCAAGCGCTGCCGGGCCAAGGTGCTGCAGTTCTCGACCAGCGAGGTCTACGGCGACCCGACCGTGCACCCGCAGCCCGAGAGCTACCGCGGCAACGTGAACCCCATCGGCATCCGCGCCTGCTACGACGAGGGCAAGCGCGCCGCCGAGACGCTGTTCTTCGACTACCACCGGATGAACAAGGTCAACATCCGCGTGGTGCGGATCTTCAACACCTACGGCCCGCGCATGCACCCCTTCGACGGGCGCGTGGTCTCCAACTTCATCCGCCAGGCGCTGCTGCACCAGGACATCACGATCTACGGCGAGGGCCAGCAGTCGCGCTCGTTCTGCTTCGTCGAGGACCTGGTCGAGGTGATCATCCGCATGATGAACGGGCCCGATGATTTCATCGGCCCGGTCAACATCGGCAACCCGCACGAGTTCACCATCCGCCAGCTCGCCGACATGGTGCTGGAGCTCAGCGGCAGCAAGGGCAAGCTGATCCAGAAGCCCATGCCCGAGGACGACCCGACGCAGCGGAAGCCGGACATCACGCTGGCCAAGCAGAAGCTCGGCTGGGAGCCGCGGATCCAGTTGCGCGAGGGCCTGACGCGGACGATCGCGCACTTCCGCGAGCACGTGCTGCCGCGGATCGATGAGTTCCGGGCGCCGACGCCGAACTATTGATTGTTACGTGGTTGTTGTAAGCTCATGATTCCAGCCGCGCGGTGTGGATGGGGCGGTGCTGCGCGCCCAAAGGCGTCAGTGTGCTGGCGATCAGGCTCACATGTTCCACGTGGAACATCGGGGCGGGGCTGTCCGGGCGCGCGCACCAGGGGCCGGCGGCGGGCGGGGGCGTGGACTCGGGGAAGCGGCACAAGGTCAGGTGCGGGCGGAAGTTGTCGGGCTTGCCGGACCGCTTCGGGCGCGCCAGGCGGATCGCGAGGCGGCGCTGGAGTTCGAGCAGCGCGGGCGGCGCGTCGGTCTCGGCGGCGATCAAGCGCGGCGGGGCGGTGGGCGGGTGGTCGGGGATGGTGATGAGGCCGGTGGCGGTGAGCGTGAAGGGCGGGAGGCCGGAGGCGGAGCGGTCGACGGACTCGGTGACGGCGCGGAGGTCGCGCGGGTCGGTGTCGCCGATGAAGACCAGCGTGAGGTGGACCTGCTCGGCGGGGACGACGCGGTGCGGCGGGAGATTGAGGGCGGGCAGACGGGCGAGCAGATCGGCGGCGACGTGGGGCGGCGGGTAGAGGGCGGCGAAGAGGCGGAGGGGGCGGCCGCGGGGCATGGGGGAGGGTAAAGGGGAAGTGGTCGAGTGGCCGGGTGGGTGGGAAGTAGGCAAGAGGCGCACCGGCGGGACGCCGGTGCCACTGGGGGTGTGGGGGTTACACTGCGGGTCGCACCGGCGGGACGCCGGTGCCACTGGGTAGAGCCACTGAATGGAGCTTCCGATGCGCGGTGAAGTGCGGCGTGCGGCGTGGGCGGTGTTCGCGGTGGCGGGGCTGATGGCGGGGACGCCGGCGTGGGGCCAGTTGGACCAGTCGCAGACGCCGTCGGCGGCGGTGGCGGTCGAGCCGATTCCCGCGGGGCCGGGCGAGGTGATCGGGAAGGGGATTGCGCGGTACTACTTTGGCGGGAGCGGGCCGGAGAAGGTGCTGCCGTCGTTCGCGCTGCAGAAGCCGGTGCCGAAGATCGGCGAGGTCGGCCCGGAGCAGAAGGCGCGGCCGGCGTTCGCGAAGCTTAAGGACGGGCGGTTCGAGGCGCGGGTGGCGATCGACGAGGGCACGAGCCTGTACGGGACGGGCGAGGTGCCGGGGCCGCTCTTGCGGAACGGGCGGCGGGCGGTGACGTGGAACACGGACTCGTACGGGTATGCGCCGGAGTGGCCCAGCCTGTACAAGAGCCACCCGTGGGTGCTGGCGGTGCGAGCGGACGGGACGGCGTTCGGCGTGCTGGCGGACACGACGTACCGGACTGAGATTTTGACGGGTTTTGAGGGGGCGATCGTGTTCCGGGCGGAGGGGCCGGAGTTCCCGGTGATCGTGATCGAGCGTGAGAGCCCGCAGGAAGTTGTCAAAGGGTTGATTGAGTTGACGGGGGCGATGCCGATGCCGCCGCTGTGGGCGGTTGGGTATCACCAGTGTCGGTATTCGTACAACCCGGAGTCGCGGGTGCGTGAGGTGGCGAAGGGGTTCCGGGACAACCGGATCCCGTGCGACGTGATCTGGTTCGACATTGACTACATGGCGGGGTACCGGGTGTTCACGTTCAACCCGGCGGAGTTCCCGGATCCGAAGAAGCTGAACGAGGACCTGGGCAAGGACGGGTTCCACCGGATCTGGATGATCAACCCGGGGATCAAGGCGGAGGACTCGGCGTCGGCGAACGACCCGAAGGCCGAGGAGCTCTCGGCGGCGGGGAAGCAGGCGGCGTGGGACGCGGAGATGGCGCGGTTCCGGGCGATCCGTGGCGAGGCGCAGGCGAAGAACTACCTGGTGAAGACGGCGGGTGGCGAGGTGTACAAGGGGGCGGTGTGGCCTGGGCTGTGCGTGTTCCCGGATTACACGAGCCATGACGTGCGGGCGTGGTGGATGGGGCTGTTCAAGCCGTACATCGCGCAGGGCGTCGACGGCGTGTGGAACGACATGAACGAGCCGGCGATTTTCAATGTGGCGACGAAGACGATGCCGGAGGACAACGTGCACGTGGGCGGGAAGTGGCGGTCGCGGCCTGGGATGCCGGAGGTGACGGTCCCGGGCGGGAATCACGCGCGGTTCCACAACGTGTACGGGATGCTGATGGCGCAGGGGACGTACGAGGGGATTGCGGCGGCGAACCCGGAGAAGCGGCCGTTCGTGCTGACGCGGGCGCAGTACCTGGGCGGGCACCGGTACGCGGCGAGCTGGACGGGGGACAACTCGGCGACGTGGACGGACGCGGAGCAGTCGGTGGCGATGGTGCTCAATCTCGGATTGAGCGGGCAGGCGTTCACGGGGCCGGACATCGGCGGGTTTGTGGGGAACGGGCCGGGCAAGGACAAGGCGGCGAAGGGCGAATTCTTCGCGCGGTGGCTGGGCTTTGGGGCGTTGATGCCGTTCAGCCGGGGTCACACGGCGAAGGGCGCGGACAACAAGGAGCCGTACGCGTTCACGGAGGAGACGACGAACGTGAGCCGGATGGCGCTGGAGCGGCGGTACCGGCTGATGCCGTACTTGTACACGCTGTTCCACGAGGCGGCGACGGTGGGGCTGCCGGTGGCGCGGCCGGTGTATTGGGCGGATGTGAAGGACGCGGCGTTGCGTGCGGAGGACGATGCGTTTTTGCTGGGGGACGCGGTGCTGGTGGTGCCGCAGATGCAGCCGGATTTTTCGCGTGAGCCGGTGCTGCCGAAGGGGATCTGGCGAGAGGTGTCGATCGTGGAGGGGGACGATCACCGGTGGCTGCCGAAGCTGAAGGTGCGTGGGGGCTCGATTGTGCCGCTGGGGCCGGTGATGCAGTACACGGGGGAGAAGGCGGTGGACCCGGTGACGCTGGTGGTGACGCTGGATGAGAAGGGCGAGGCGCGGGGGACGATGTACGAGGATGACGGGGACGGGTACGACTACTTGCAGGGGGATTTCCTGCTGACGCACTACGTGGCGAAGCGCGAGGGGGACCGGGTGGTGGTGACGGTGGAGAAGGCGGAGGGTCAGCGGGCGCGGCCGCAGCGCGGGGTGGTGGTGCGTGTGACGACGGGGACGGGGACGTATGCGGCGACGGGGATTGATGGGCAGGCGGTGGTGGTCGCGGTGAAGTGAGGGGTGGGGAGCCGCGCGAGAAGGGGTGGGCGGCGGGCTGGGAAGCCCGCCCCACTGGATGAAGAGCGGATGAAGGCGTGCGGCCTAGGATCGCGGCGTGGACGATGCGTGTCGATGGCGGCGACAGCGACCGGGCCGGCGCGGGGAGCGCGACGGCCCATGGGCGGTGTTTTGCTGGTGAATCGGCGTGGTTCACGGAACAAAGCGGTAGAGTGCGGCGGGGTGGCCGCGGCGGCGGGCTTTGATCGTGGTGATCGGGCCGGCGGCCGGGGTTGGTGGTGAAGGTGAGCCCAGGGTCAGCATTGGCGGGACCGATGCGCAGCGAGAACGGAGCGAGCAACATGAGCCTGATCAAGTCGCGTTTCGAGGCGATTGCGGCGGCGACGGGGTGGCGTGAGGCGGCGGTGGACGCGGATGCGCCGCGGGTGGACGAGCTGTTCGGCGAGGACGTGTTCAGCCAGCGGGTGATGAAGGAGCGGCTGCCGAAGGACGTGTACAAGCGGCTGATGGGGACGATCAACGCGGGGGAGCGGCTGGACGCGGACCTGGCGGACGTGGTGGCGAGCGCGATGAAGGACTGGGCGATCGAGCACGGGGCGACGCACTACACGCACTGGTTCCAGCCGCTGACGGGGCTGACGGCGGAGAAGCACGACAGCTTCATCTCGCCGGACGGGCAGGGGCACGCGCTGATGCAGTTCAGCGGGTCGGCGCTGGTGCAGGGCGAGCCGGACGCGTCGAGCTTCCCGAGCGGCGGGCTGCGGGCGACGTTCGAGGCGCGTGGGTACACGGCGTGGGACCCGACGAGCCCGGTGTTCCTGAATCGCAGCGGGGCGAACGTGACGCTGTGTATCCCGACGGCGTTTGTGTCGTGGACGGGCGTGGCGCTGGACAAGAAGACGCCGCTGCTGCGGTCGATCGAGGCGCTGAGCGTGCAGGCGATGCGGATCCTGAAGATTTTCGGGAACGACAAGGGCGTGACGCGGGTGAACACGACGCTCGGGCCTGAGCAGGAGTACTTCCTGGTTGACCGGACGCTGTACTACGCGCGGCCGGACCTCTTGACGTGCGACCGGACGCTGTTCGGCGCGAAGCCGCCGAAGGGGCAGCAGCTTGAGGATCACTATTTCGGGTCGATCCCGCACCGGGTGCTGTCGTTCATGACGGAGGTGGAGCGGGAGCTGTTCCGGCTGGGGGTGCCGGTGAAGACGCGGCACAACGAGGTGGCGCCGGGGCAGTTTGAGATTGCGCCGGTGTTCGAGAACGCGAACGTGGCGTGCGACCACCAGATGCTGTGCATGGAGACGCTGAAGCGGGTGGCGCCGCGGTACGGGCTGCAGTGCATCCTGCACGAGAAACCGTTCGCGGGGATCAACGGGAGCGGCAAGCACAACAACTGGTCGATCTCGACGGACACGGGGGTCAACCTGCTGGACCCGCACGACGACACGCACACGAACATGCAGTTCCTGACGTTCCTGGTGGCGGTGATCCGGGCGGTGGACCTGCACGCGGACCTGCTGCGTGCGGCGATCGCGTCGGCGAACAACGACCACCGGCTGGGGGCGAACGAGGCGCCGCCGGCGATCATCTCGATCTTCCTGGGCGACATGCTGTCGGACATCATCGACCAGCTGGAGAGCGGGGCGCCGAAGCGGACGCTCAAGGGCGGGAAGCTGGACCTGGGTGCGCGGAGCCTGCCGCAGTTGCCGCGGCACAGCGGGGACCGGAACCGGACGAGCCCGTTCGCGTTCACGGGGAACAAGTTTGAGTTCCGGGCGGTGGGTTCGTCGCAGGCGAGCGCGTGGCCGATGACGGTCCTGAACGCGGCGGTGGCGGAGAGCCTGGACTTTGTCGCGACGACGCTGGAGAAGGCGGTCGGGAAGAACGGGAACCCCGGGAAGCTGGAGACGGCGGTGCGGGACCTGCTGAAGCGGCTCATCAAGGAGCACAAGCGGGTGATCTTCAACGGCGACGGCTACAGCGAGGCGTGGCACAAGGAGGCGGAGAAGCGCGGGCTGCCGCACCTGCGGGACAGCGTGGAGGCGCTGCCGGTGCTGAAGAGCAAGAAGGCGGTGGACCTGTTCTCGAAGTACAAGATCCTGAACCGGGACGAGACGACGAGCCGGGCGCTGATCTTCGTCGAGAAGTACGTGAAGCAGGTGACGATCGAGGCGGAGACGATGCTGTCGATGGCGCGGCAGATGATCGTGCCGGCGGCGCTGCTGCACCAGACTCGCCTGGCGGAGGCGGTGGCGGCGACGCAGGCGGCGGACGTCGACTGCGAGGATCAGCGGCAGTCGCTCGAGGAGTTCGTCGACCTGGTGGGCAAGTTCAAGGTGGCGGCGGACAAGCTCGAGCACGGGCTGGAGCACCACGGCGGGGACGACCCGTTCGCCCACGCCAAGCACGTGAAGCAGCACGTCAAGCCGGCGATGGCCGACCTGCGCGAGCTGGGCGACGAGCTGGAGTCGCTGGTGTCGGACGACCTGTGGCCCATGCCCAAGTACCGCGACCTGCTGTTTATCAAGTAAGCGTCGGCCATCCGGCAGCGATCCGCGGCGATGACCAGTCATGCAGGACACGACGGCCGATCCGGCCCGGGGAAGACCCCGGGCCGGATCGGTGTTCTTTTCGTGTGCCTGGGGAACATCTGCCGGTCGCCCACGGCGAAGTGGATCTTCACGCACCGGGCGAGAGAGCGCGGCGTGCTGGAGCGGTTCGACGTGGATTCGGCCGGGACGGGGCACTGGCACGTGGGCGGGCCGGCGGACCCGCGGTCGGTGCGGGTGGCGGCGGCGAAGGGGCTGGACACGTCGCACACGGCGCGGCAGTTTGACGGGGTGAACGACCCGGCGCGGTTCGCGTACCTGATCGCGATGGACCGGAGCAACGCGGCGAACATGATCGCGCGGGGGGCGCCGCGGGAGCGGGTGCGGCTGATGCGGTCGTTCGACGCGACGCTGCCGGCGGGCGAGCGGGAGCGGGCGGAGGTGCCGGACCCGTATGAGGGCGGGCCGGAGGGGTTCGAGCAGGTGTACCGGATGCTGGAGCGGGCGTGTGATGGGTTGATTGAGGAGGCGCTGGGGGAGGGGAGGGTGCTGCCCCACCGGCGGGACGTGGGGGCGACTTCAGGTGCGGAGTCGCCGTCCCACCGGCGGGACGCCGGTGCCACTGGGTTTACGCTGATTGAGTTGCTGCTGGTGATCGCGATCGTGGCGGTGCTGGTGGGGTTGCTGCTGCCGGGGCTTTCGGGGGCGCGGTGGGCGGCGCGGACGGTGGCGTGCCAGGCGCGGATGCAGCAGTTGGCGGTGGGGCTGGGGCAGTATCTGGAGGATTCGAAGGGGGCGTTGCCGCAGGCGAAGGCGGATGTGGGCGGGGGGAATCTGGCGGTGATCGGCGCGCTGTTTGGGGGGAAGAAGGGGACGCTGCCGGCGTACGGGATCAACACGTGGGGGGCGGAGCGGCGGCCGCTGAACAAGTACGTGCACGATGGGGCGGTGCCGGCGGACAGCGAGGCGGGGACGGTGGAGCTGCCGGTGTTCCAGTCGCCGGGGGATGCGGGGGGCGTGGTGCCGTTCGTGGGTCGGGTGGCGTCGATGTATGAGTTGGTGGGGAGCAGCTACACGCTGAACGACCACGCGCTGGACGGGGAGGCGGCGTGGACGCTGGTGCCGCCGGGGGGCGGGAAGATGCCGCTGGTGGTGATGCCGACGCGGGTGTGGGTGCTGGGGACGCACACGATCTACAACCACCAGGAGGGCGGGGACCGGGGGATGCGGTGGTTCGGGCGGAAGGGTGCGGCGGCGAACCTGGTGTACGCGGATTTGCACGTGGGCGGGCTGCACGAGGTGCCGCCGGGTGTGGTGAACACGACGGAGCGGTACACGTTTTTGCCGCGGCCGGATTGGGCGTGGTGAACGGCGGGCTGGAGCTTGGAGGGGGCGGGGCGAGGGGGGTCAGTCCTTGCGCCACTCGGTGCGTTCGTTGGAGCGGCGCGGGGCGCGGAAGAGGTTCCAGCGAAAGGACTGCTCGAGCTGCGCGACGGGCGGGTTGGTGGTCCAGCCCCAGAACATGGGCGCGCGGGCCTGCACGGTGGTGGGCGGGTGGAACTGGAAGGCGACGGGGACGACCTCGCTGAGCTCGTCGTGCGTGCCGAGGTATTTCCAGGGGCGGTCGAGGTCGGGGGCCTTGGTGTTGTTGCGGCGGAGGCGAGCGATATCGATCGGGATCCAGATTTCCTTTTTGTCGAAGGGGTCGACGAGGCAGAACTCGGCCCAGGAGCGGAGGGAGGACGTGGCGTTGCGGGTGAGGCCCTCGCGGGTGTTGCGGCCGGTGTCGATGCCGATGACGACGCGAGCGGGGAGGCCGGCGGCGCGGTAGACGGCGACGAGGAGGCAGACCAGGTCGTGCGGGCTGCCGCGGCCGTCGGAGGCCATGGCGCGGGCGCCGCGGAGGTCGAAGCCCATGAGCGAGCCGCTGGGGTTGGCGATCAGGCCGGTGCCGATGGGGACGTAGAGGTCCATGACGCGGGCGGCGAGGAACTTGGCGAGCTCGACGGGCTTGATGGTTTTGGGATCGGCGCCGTCGGTCCATTTTTTCACGAGTTCGCGGATCTCGGGGCTTTCGTGCTCGATGAAGAGCTGGGGCGCGAGGGCGGACTGGGCGACGGGGGGCCAGCCGTTGGGCCAGGGGATGGTGGCGGCGAGGTCTTCGTCGAAGAGGGTGTCGAAGCAGTCGACCTGCCAGTCGAGGGCGAGCGAGGCTTTGACGCCCTGGACGTCGCGGATTTCGAAGCGGGCGAGGCGAGCGCCGGCGGCGTAGCCGTCCTGGACGGCGAGACGGGCGTCGGTGGGTTTTTCGTTCCAGGAGAGCTTGCCGGCGAGGATTTCCTGGTTGGGGGCGCTCCAGGCGATCTGGCTGGAGGCGGTGCGGCGGAGAGCGGGGAAGACGAGGGCGGCGGAGGCGAGGTTGAAGCCGCGGGGGACTTCCTGTCGCTGGCCGCCTTTGAGGTAGGCGGTTTCGGAGCCGGCGTCGATGTCGACGGTGGCGGTGATCTTCCAGGTGATGGGGCGGTCGTGCTTGAGGACCTGGTCGGCGATGGGCGCGGTGGGCGCGGGCGCGGCGGCGGGCTGGGCCTTCTGGGCGGCGGCCTGCTTGGCGGCGCGTTCCTTGCGTTCCTTGTCGCGGTCCTTGCCGAGCTGGGCGGGGGCGCTCGAGGCGGCGAGCGCGAGGGCGAGGACGGAGAGCAGGAGTCGGGCGGGCGTGGCGGTGAGCATGAGGGGACCCTGTTTGGAGCGGGGCGACCGCGCGAGCGTACCGGAGGCTGTACGCACGGGGAGCGCGGGTGGAGGCAGTGATCTGGGGCTGGCGGCGGCGGCCGGAGGGTCAGGCGCGGGGGGTGAGGTCGCCCGTGGAGGGGAGGTCTTTGAGGCTGGAGAGGCCGAAGAGCTCGAGGAACTGGCGGGTGGTGGCGTAGAGCATGGGGCGGCCGAGTTCTTCGGCGCGGCCGGCGATGGTGA
>FRDC01003745.1_pt1 | contig 10607 bp, 7 predicted proteins | sample 1106171 | NCBI WGS metagenome assembly FRDC01 (sample SAMEA3930566, study PRJEB13176) | freshwater metagenome | biome: Drinking water system; feature: drinking water; material: water | place: Singapore | collected 2014-12-20
GCTCCGCTGCCGCCGCCGCGCGTGCTGCTCGCGGCGGTGCCGCCGACCGACGCGGCCCTGAGCGCGCTGCGGGCCCAGATCGAGGCCGCCGGCGGGCGCGTGACACTCGAGGCCCTGCCCGCGGCACTGCCGATCGACCTCCCGCGTGACCCGCTGACGATCCTGTGGTGGACGCTCCCGCNNCCGAGGCGTGGACGCCGCCGGTGGCGGTGCCGGTGCTGGCGGAGTGACGAGGGCCGTGACGGAACGAAGTGGTCAAGTAATCGAGTGGCTCAACACCTGACCACTCGACCACTCGACCACTCGACCACTTCCGCCCACCCCCCCGCCCGCCTCACACCACCAAGTTCACCAGCTTCCCCGGCACCACGATCACCTTCTTCACCGGCTTCCCGCCCAGCGACTGCTGGATCTTCTCATCCGCCAGCGCCGCCGCCTCAAGCGCCTTCGCGTCGCTGCCCGCCGGCACGGTGATCTTGCCACGCAGCTTCCCCAGCACCTGCACGGGGATCTCGAGCTGGTCGTCCGCGGCCAGCCGCTCGTCGGCCACCGGGAACGGCTCGAACGCCAGCGACGCGCCGGACGCCCCGCCGTGCCGGACTTTCGCCCACAGTTCCTCGGCCATGTGCGGCGCCAGCGGCGCGAGCATCAGGATCAGCGGCTCGGCCACCACCCGCGGCACGCCCGCCAGCTTGCCTTCCGGCCCGGCCACGCGCGTCAGTTCGTTGTTGAACTCGATCAGCTTCGCGACGGCCGTGTTGAACGACAGCGCCGCCATGTCCTTCCGCACGCCCGCGATGGTCTTGTGCAGCGCCCGCAGCAGGTCCGCCGAAGCCTCGGCGTCGATCACCCGCGGCACGCCCGTCTGCTCGTCGACCAGGTTCCGCCACACGCGCTGCAGGAAGCGGTACGCCCCGGCGATATCGCGCGTGTTCCACGGTTTGCTCGCTTCGAGCGGACCCATCGACATCTCGTACACCCGCATCGTGTCGCAGCCGTACTCGGCGCACACCGTGTCGGGCGAGACGGCGTTCTTGAGGCTCTTGCCCATCTTCCCGTACTCGCGGAAGACCGGCCGGCCCTCGTGGAAGTACCGCGTGGTCCGCCGCAGCGGCTCGCGCTCGCCGCTGGGCAGGTCCAGCGCGTCGACCTCGATGGTCACCTCGTCGGCCCGCTCTTCAACCTCTTCGGCCGGCACATAGAACCCGCGCGTGTCCTTGAACGCGAAGGCCTGGATGTACCCCTGGTTGAACAGCCGGCCGAACGGCTCGGGCGTCGAGACGTGGCCCAGATCGAACAGGACCTTGTGCCAGAACCGGGCATAGAGCAGGTGCAGCACCGCGTGCTCGACGCCGCCGACGTAGAGGTCGACACCGCCGATGTGCGGCGTGCCGTCGGCCTTCCGCGAGTTCATCCAGAACCGCTCGATCACCGGGTCCACCAGCGCCCGCTCGTTCGCCGGGTCGAGGTACCGCAGGTAATACCAGCACGAGCCCGCCCAGTTGGGCATCGTGTTGGTCTCTCGCGTGAACCGCCGCGGGCCGCGACCGTCGCCCAGGTCCAGCGTCGCGTCGCGCCACTCCGCCGCCCGGTCCAGCGGCGTGCGCACCGGCGCCTCCGGGTCGTCGCTCGACTCGGGCTGGAAGTTGTCAACGTGCGGCAGCAGCACGGGCAGCATCGATTCGGGCAGCGCGTGCGGCAGGCCCTCCTCGTCGAACACGATCGGGAACGGCTCGCCCCAGTACCGCTGCCGCGAGAACAGCCAGTCGCGCAGCTTGTACAGCACGTGCGCCCCGCCCCGGCCGATCGACCCCAGGTACCCCGTCACCGCCTTCTTCGCGTCCGCCGTGGGCAGTCCGTTGATTGAGAGGCCGTTGCTGGCCACGCCCTCGGGCGGCGAGTTCACCGTGAACCCCTCGCCATTGGTCGCGCCCCCCGTCTGCCGTGCGAAGCGCCGGTCGGCGAACACCGCCCGCAGCTCGGCGAGCGTCTCAACCTTCAGATCGTCGATCGCCTCCAACCATGAGAGCTGCACCACGCCGCGCGTCGGCTGCCCGGCCCGCGCGGGCGTCGGGGCGGTCGCGGGCACGGTGTCCTGGTTCCGCCGCGTGCGCACGGTGTGCAGGCACGCGGCCATCTCGCTCTCGCCCGCGTGCGACGTGGTCACCAGTCCCAGGAAGTCCGCCAGCCGAGCCCGCCACAGCGGGCCCGACTCTTCCTCCGCCGTCGCCGCCCCGCAGAAGTACCGCATCGCCAGCGCCGCGCGGTCGTACACCACGTCCACGATCGGCAACCCGACCGCCTCCGCGAACTCAAAGTCCCGCTCGTCGTGCGCGGGCACGGCCATGATCGCCCCCGTGCCGTAGCCCGCGAGCACATAGTCCGCGATGAACACCGGCACCCGCTGCCCGTTCACCGGGTTCACCGCGTACGCCCCGGTGAACACGCCCGTCTTGTCCTTGCCCTCGGTGCGGTCCTGGTCGCTCTTGCCCGCGGCGTAACGCCGGTACGCCGCGACCACCTCGCGGGGCGACGCCCCGGCGTCGAGCAGCTCGCGCGAACCCGGGAAGATCGCCGCCGTGAACGCCAGGTTCCCGTACTTCTCCGTCACGATCTGATCCACCAGCTCGTGCTCGGGCGCGAGGACCATGTACGTCGCCCCGAACAGCGTGTCGGGCCGCGTGGTGAAGACGCGGATCCGCCGCGTCGAGCAGTCGAAGTCGACGTGCGCCCCCTCGCTCCGCCCGATCCAGTTCCGCTGCATCAATTTGATCGGCTCGGGCCACGCCAGCGGCGCCAGGTCGTCCAGCAGCCGGTCCGCGTACGCCGTGATCCGCATCATCCACTGCTTCAGCGGCCGGCGGTAGACCGGGAACCCGCCGCGCTCGCTCTTGCCGTCGATCACCTCTTCGTTGGCGAGCACGGTGCCCAGCTTCGGGCACCAGTTCACCGGCACCTCGGCGAGGTACGCCAGCCGGTGCGCATCCAGCGCCGCCCGCTTCACCTTCGCCGGCAGCTGCGACCACGGCCGCTCCTCGCCCGGCACGCGCCGCTCGCCCCGCTCGAACTGCGCCACCAGCTCGCCGATCGGCCGCGCCCGCCCGCGCCCGCCGTCGGCCTGCGCGTCGTACCAGCTGTTGTAGATCTGCAGGAAGATCCACTGCGTCCAGCGGTAGAACCCCGGATCGGTCGTCGCCACGCTCCGCCGGTCTTCGTGCGCCAGCCCCAGCCGACGGAGCTGCGCCCGCATCGTCGCGATGTTCCGCTCGGTCGTCACGCGCGGGTGCGTGTTGGTCTGCACGGCGTACTGCTCCGCCGGCAGGCCGAACGCGTCGTAGCCCATCGCGTGCAGCACGTTGTGCCCGGTCATCCGCAGAAAGCGGGCGTAGATGTCGGTCGCGATGTACCCCAGCGGGTGCCCCACGTGCAGCCCCACGCCGCTGGGGTACGGGAACATGTCCAGGATGTACTGCTTGGGCCGCGACGGATCGAACCCGGGCTCGCCCGGATTCGGCGCGCGGAACGTCTGCTCCGCCGACCACCGCTCCTGCCAGCGCGCCTCGATCTGGTTGGCCAGCCCGGCGGTGTAGCGGTGCGGCGGGTGATCGCCCGTCGCCGGGCGCGCGTCGGAGGCCGGGCGCGAATCGGGCGCGGGGCGCGAATCAGATTGGTTCATCGGTTCGGGCATGGCGGCTTCGGGAAGCGGGCGAAATCAGACGAAACCCAAGAGTATCGCCTACCGCTTGCCCGCCCGCGCCGCCAGCCGCTCGGAGATCCACCGCTTCGCCTCGCCGCACACGTAGAACGACCCGGTGATGCACACCACGTCGCCCCGGCCCACCGCCCGGAACGCCAGGTCCAGCGCCTCCGGCACGCTCTTGGTCGCCTGGCTCATCTTCCCCGCCAGGTCGTTGTACCGCCGCTGCAGCTCCGCCGCCGGCAACGCGCGGGGCGAATCCGCCTGCGTGAAAATCACCTTGTCCGCCGCCATCGCCAGGCTCTTGAGCATCGCCCCGGCGTCCTTGTCGCGGGCGCAGCCGAAGACCACCACCAGCGAGTCGTACGGCAGCACCGCGCCGATCGTCTTCACCAGCGCCGCCACGCTCTCCGGATTGTGCGCCACGTCCAGCACCGTCCGCGGCGAAGAAAGCACCTGCTCAAACCGCCCGGGCAGCGACACCTTCTCCAGCCCCGCCAGCACGCCGCTCGTCCCGATCGCGAACCCGCGCTCCCCCAGCTTGTCCAGGATCGCCAGCGCCAGCCCGCAGTTGAGCGCCTGGTGCTCGCCCTTCAAGGGCACCGGCACGTGCTCGAAGTCGTGCCGCTCCGTCGTCAGGTTCACGCGCCCCACCGGCCCCACGCCCGGCTGGTGCTCCACGCGGTGCGAGAACTCGATGTCGTCCCCCACCACGAACAGCGGGCAGCCCACCCGCTCCGCCGTCTCGCGGAACACCTTCACCACCGCCTTGTCCTGGTTGAGCGCCACCGCCGGCACGCCGGGCTTGAAAATCCCCGCCTTCTGCGCCGCGATCTCCGGCAGCGTCTCGCCCAGGATCTCCGTGTGGTCAAACCCGATCGTCGCGACCGCCGCCACCTCGGGCACGATCACGTTCGTGCAGTCCAGCAGCCCCCCCAGCCCCACCTCGATCACCGCCGCGTCCACCGCCTGCTCGGCAAAGTACAGGAACGCCATCGCCGTCATCAGCTCGAAGAACGTGCACGGCCCCTCCGCCCGCCGAAGCTGCTCCTCCGCCGCCGCCAGCCGGCCTGCCAGGTCGACAAACGCCCCCTCCGCGATCGGCCGGCGGTTCAGCCTGATCCGCTCGCGGATGTCCACCAGGTGCGGGCTGGTGTAGACCCCGACGGCATAGCCGCAGTGCTCAAGGGCCGCCGCGACCATCTCGCACGTGCTGCCCTTGCCCTTGGTCCCCGCCACGTGCACCGACCGGAACTGCCGCTCCGGATGCCCCAGCAGCTCGCACAGCGCCCGCATCCGGTCGAGCTTGTACTCCGCCTCGCCCCGCGACGCCGGCCGCGCCTCGAAGTTCTGGTGCCCGTACAGCCACTCCACCGCCGACGCCAGGTCGTGCACCGACGGCGCCGAACGCGCGTCCGCGTCCACCGACACCGGCCCCGTCCGCCGCTTCACACCGCTCGCCGAAGTGCTCTTGGCCATGAACCCGCTACCGCCCGCGCGGCCGCCCCGCGCTCCACATCCACACACTCGGCCGCGATCCACGCCGCGCGGCCACGCACACCCCGCCCCGCGACGGGGACAACAGTACCGCGCTCGCCGCCTCCGCCCAACCCCAAAACCTCACCGTTTCGCGGGGCCAAACACCACCCAGCCCCCAACCCCGCACACCGCCCCGCCGAAACCGCCCCGCTTCACACCGCCCACCGCGCTCGCTTCACCTCGCCCCGGCTTCACGTCGTCATCGTGCTCGCCGTGATCGCCGCCGTCATCAACCCCACGTCCATCCCCGCGCCCTCACGCGGCTTCAACCCCGCCAGCCCCGCCACCGCCTCGACCATCTTGCCGATGCCCACAAAGATCTCGTGCGGCGTCGCCCGCCCGTACATGTACGCCGGCGCGGTCGCCACCTTCGCCTTCGCATCCACCACCGCCTCGTCCACCGCCGCCACCACGTGCGTGCTCCCCCACGCCGCCACCGCCTTCGCCGCCCCGGCGTCATCCCCCAGCGTCACGCGCACGCCCGGCCCGCCCCCCGCCGTCCCCAGCACCTTCGCCGCCAGCACCGGCGCGATGCAGCACAGCCCGATGGGTTTGCCCGCCGCGTGGAACTCCTTGATCACCCGCTCAACTTCGGGCAGCACCGCCATCGCCTCACCCTTGCTCGCGTACGTGCACAGGTTCTTCGCCGCGCCAAAACCACCCGGGAACAGCACGCCGTCATAGTCCGCCGCGTGCAGCGTCCGCAGGTCCCGGCTCTCGCCCCGGCTGATGCGGGCCGACTCCACCAGACAGTTCCGCGTCTCGCCGCTGGGCTGCCCCGCGTGGTGGTTGATGACATCCGCCTGCGGCTGATCGGGCGCGAAGCACTGGTACGCGTGCCCCAGCCGCGAAACGTGCACCAGCACGCTCACCGACTCGTGCACCTCCGACCCGTCGCCCCGCCCGCACCCGCACAGCACGACCGCGAACTTGGCCATACGTCCGCTCCTTCTCGATGGAGGTTCTTCCCGTCCGCGGCTACGGCCCGCTCGCGCCGGTCGCCCCGGGCGTGTACGCCGCGTCCTCAGGCAGCGTGAGGTGGAACTGGTAATCGCGCGTCTGGGCCTCGCCCGGCGTGATCTTGATGTACTGCGACGACCCGCCGATGTACGTCACCACCGCCTTGTTCACGTCGCCAAACTCGCCCATCCAGTCGCGCCGCTGCGAATCATTCGCCACCACGTCCGCCGTCTGGTCGTAGAGGAAAATCATCCGCCCGCTCGCGAACTGATCCGCCAGCATGAACCGCCGGTTGCCCTCCGCGGCATACGCCTTCTCTACGCCCCCCGACGGCCCCGACCGCGCCTCGCGCCACTTCGCCGTCATCAGCGACGTCACCGGCCCCAGCCACTTGATGTTCATGTGGTACGACGTCCCCACGTCGTCGTACGACGACCGCGTCGGGTCCGCCGTCGGGAACGGCGCGTTCTGCCCCTGATACGTCACCCGATCCCCCGGCGAGCGGAACATCTCCGCCTGCTCCTGCGCCCGCACCCCCGGCTCCACCGGCGGGTCACGCAGCGTCGGCCGGTCCGTGAACGTCCGCTCGGGCACGGCGTATTTGTTCAGCGGCCGCTGCGGCGGCGCGAGGTCGTACAGCCCGAACGTCCGGTCCGCCCAACCCGCGTCGCAGTGCTTGCCCCCGAAAAACCACGACGCCCACACCGCCACGCTCCCCGGCTTGTTGAAGCGGATCGGCAGCCACTGCCGGTTGTCCTCGCGGTACGCCATCGTCGCCACCCACAGCGACCGGTTGTTGCTCAGCGACTGCGTCATCCGCGCCGCCTCGCGCACCCCCCGCAGCGCCGGCAGCGTCAGCGACACCAACACCGCCACGATCGCGATCACCAGCAGCAGCTCGATCAGCGTGAAACCGCCCACGCCGACGCCACCGCCCACGCCGACGCCACCGCCGGCGCGCCGCGCCAAAGCTCGGACTGAAAGACGCCCTTTCATCGCTGCAACGCCGCAACCGTCCACCGCGAGCCGGGCGGACCCATCAGGGTATTCGGACCTTCCCCGAACCGGGTTCGCGAAACCACGCCAGACGCGCGATCAAGCCCCCCACGCGGCGAGGTGCCCGCATCACCCCCGCCCCCGCCGAATCCCGAACATGCAACACCCCGCCGCCCGGCCGCGTACCCGTTGGTACGATCCTCGCCCTTTCGGGCCCCGGCGCGCTCGCGCCCCAACCGCACTCGGCACCCTCGGCCATGCAGAACGCCCCGCGCATCCCGATGTTCACGCCCGCGCCCGGCCGCGCCACGGAGCGCGCCCAGTGAGCCGGGTCCCCGGGAAGCCCGACCTCTCGGAAACCTCCCCCATGGACCCGGCCTCCAGCCGCGCCGGCCGAGGCGACACCCGCGCCATCGCACCCGAGGCCCTCGCCGCCGGTCTGCCCCCCGTCGCCCCCGCGGGCCAGGACCCCAAGGAAAAAACCCGCAGCGGCTCCAACGTCGACACCATCATGGCCCGCGTCGTCGTCGACCAGGGCCTCGCCACGCCCGAAGAAGTCCAGCAGTGCCTCGAGCTCCAGCGGGCTCTCGTCGAGGACGCCAACCAGCGCTCCCTCACCGACCTGCTGGTTGAGAACAGCTACATCACCGAGCGCCAGGCCAAGCGCCTCCGCGAGTTCGCCGAGGCCGAGCGCAGCGGCCAGCAGATCCCCGGCTACAAGATCCTCGGCAAGCTCGGCGCGGGCGCCATGGCCACCGTCTACAAGGCCAAGCAGCTCTCGCTCGACCGCCTCGTCGCCATCAAGGTCCTGCCCAGCAAGTACAACAGCAACGGCCAGTTCATCGAACGCTTCTACGCCGAGGGCCGCGCCGCCGCCGCCCTCAACCACCCCAACATCGTCGCCGCCTACGACGTCGGCAAGGCCGGCGACCGCCACTACTTCGTCATGGAGTTCGTCGACGGCCGCACCGTTTACGACGACATCGTCAAACACAAGCGCTACAACGAAAAAGACGCCCTCGACATCACCATCCAGGTCGCCGAGGCCCTCCAGCACGCCCACGACCGCGGCCTGATCCACCGCGACGTCAAGCCCAAGAACATCATGATCACCCGCGAGGGCGTCGCCAAGCTCGCCGACATGGGCCTCGCCCGCGCCATCTCCGACAAGGAAGCCGCCGAGGCCGAGCAGGGCAAGGCCTTCGGCACCCCCTACTACATCTCCCCCGAGCAGGTCCGCGGCGAACTCAAGATCGGCCCCGCCTCCGACATCTACTCCCTCGGCGCCACCCTCTACCACATGGTCGTGGGCAACGTGCCCTTCGACGGCAAGAACCCCTCCGCCGTCATGCACAAGCACCTTAAGACCGATCTGGTCGCCCCCGACCACGTCCGCCCCGATCTCTCCGCCGGCATCTCCGAGGTCATCGAGATGATGATGGCCAAGGACCCGCGCCAGCGCTACGCGTCCTGCAAGGACCTGATCGGCGACCTCCGCGCCGTCCGCCAGGGCCAGGAACCCCCCATCGCCCACCAGGACATCGCCGGCCTCGAGATGGCCACCCTCGCCCAGGCCGAGGCCGCCGCCCCCGCCGAGCTCGCCGAGGACAAGTCCGGCCCCCCGCCCAGGACCGTCTCGCTGCTCATGTTCCTCGTGATGTGCGGCCTCTTCGCCGCCAGCCTCATCGTCAACGCCCTGCTGGTGGCCTTCCGCTGAGCAGCCCCGCGGCCCGCGCGGCGTGCCCCGCCACCGGGCTACCCTTCCTGCCCGCCGCCCCGGCGTTCCACGCCCGCGGCCCGTTCACCCCCTGGAGACGCTCGCATTAGCCGATTCCCCCCCCGCTCCGGCCCCGGCGGCCCGCCCCGCACCCGGATCAACTACTTCATCAAGATGTCCCCCGTCCGCGTCATCGGCGCCGACGGCTCGCAGGTCGGCGTGGTCGAAACGCCCCAGGCCATCCGCATGGCCGAGGAGCTGGGCCTGGATCTCGTCGAGATCAGCCCCGACACGCGCCCGCCGGTCTGCAAGATCATGGACTACGGGAAGTTCAAGTACGAGCAGTCCAAGCAGACCAAAAACAAGGGCGCCAAGGCCAGCGAGCTCAAGGAAGTCCGCCTCGGCCGCTCCGTCAAGATCGACCCCCACGACGTCGACATCCGCGTCAAGCAGGCCCGCCGCTTCCTCATGGACGGGCACAAGGTGATGATCACCCAGAAGTTCAAGGGCCGCGAGATGGCCCACCGCGAGCTGGGCATCAACCGCCTCCGCGAGATCCGCGACAAGCTCAGCGACATCGCCAAGTGCGAGACCGAGCCGCGCTGGATGGGCCCCCAGGCCAGCATCATCATGGCCCCCGACAAGCACAAGGCCGAGGCCGCCAAGCGCGCCGAGCAGAAGGCCAAGAAGGCCGAGGAAAAAGCCGAGCAGCGCGCCGAACGCCGCATGGAAGACGAGGCCGCCCGCCTCGCCGCCGGCACCGACGCGCCAGCCCCCACCTCGGCCCCCCAGCCCGCCGCCGACCAGACCCCCGAACCCGCCCCCGCCCAGCCGCACTGACCGCGTGGCGGCCAGCAAGTGGCCGTGCACAAAGCCAGCAAGTAGCCGTGCACAAAGGTGGTGGGGCCGGCTTCCCAGCCCGCCGGGCTTGGGCCCGCTGGCCAAAGACGTGGTCGAGTGGTCAAGTGGCCAAGTGGCGGACCGCCACCACCCACCGCTCCGCGCCGATTGCCGAATGCCGATTGCCGATTGCCGATTGCCGGTTCCCGAATCCCGGCCCTCACCGCCCCGTCAAGTCATACTCCGCCGGCTCCCGCTCCGGCCGCTGCCCAGCCGCCGACCCCGGCCGCACCTTCCCGCTGGGCCAATACCGCACCGGCGCCGCCGCCGACTCCGGCGCCGGCCGCAGCGCCACGTCGATCCGCCGCGCCGTCGCCGGCGGCACGCTCACCCGCTTCCCCGGCGCCCCAAACAACTGCCCGGCCTCAAAGTCGTCCCACCGCAGAATGTCCGGGTTGAGGTAGTCCGCCGCCCGCGCCGACTCGCCCTCGTAGAACTCCATCACCAGCTCACGCCCCACCGGCACCTCGTACGACCACACCGTCTGCCCCGTCCGCGTGTCGATCACCGACACCGTCTTGGGCTGGTGCTCCGTCGAGATGTACGTGAACGAATCCCCGCTGTACCCGCGCCCGCCCTCGATCCAGCACCCCGGCACCGCCAGCCCCGCCGACAGCACCGCCGCCAGACCCACCCCACGCCGCCACCCCGCTGACCGCTCGCCGCTGCCCATGCCGATTGCCTCCGCCCGGCTCTGGCGGGCCCGCCGATCGCCGGAGCGCGAGTGTATCGGCCCCGCACCACCCGGCCCCGAGCAACCCGCCCCACCCCCGGGTGAACTCCCCCCCGCCGCCCGCT
>FRDC01001521.1_pt3 | contig 10602 bp, 6 predicted proteins | sample 1106171 | NCBI WGS metagenome assembly FRDC01 (sample SAMEA3930566, study PRJEB13176) | freshwater metagenome | biome: Drinking water system; feature: drinking water; material: water | place: Singapore | collected 2014-12-20
CCAGCGCTTCTGCAAATAGGCCCGATTTGAAGAAGGCCCAGCCCAGACTGTCGACATAGTATCCGTTCTCCGGCTTCAGAGCCACGGCCTGCTTGGTCAAGGACAGTGCTTGATCGATTTTGACGCCACGTTCGGCATAACTGTAGCCGAGATAGTTCAACGCGTCAGCGTGATGAGGATCCAGTTTGATCGCCGCTTCCATGACTCGAACGACATCCTCAAAGCGATTCAACTTGTCGTAGGCTGTGCCAAGATTGAAATGCAGATCCGCGTTCTTAGGATTGTGGCGAATCCCCTCTTCAAACACTTCCGCGGATTTTGTGAACTGCTCCTTTTGCAGATATGCCAATCCGAGAACGATGTAGGCTTCAGGCTGCTTGGGATTCAGCGACACGGCTCGCGTCAAATGATCGATGGCCTCAGAGAACTGCTTGAGCCGGTATTGCAAGACACCGAGGTGGAGATGCCCTTCGAAGAACGTCGGCTCCAATTGCACGTTGAATGAGTACGTCTCCAGGGCTTTTTTCGTGTCTTTCGATTCTTCGTACAAATACCCCAGATAGTCACGTACTTTGAGTTCAGCCGGACGGGCCTTGAGGATCTCGCTGAGACTGGCAATTGCCTTACCATACTCCTTCTGTTCTCCGTAGATCAGCGCCATGCGCAGCTGCGCGTCAAGATCGCTCGGATCCTCGGCCAGCAGCGCCTCCAACTCGTTCATCGCACCTTGGTAGTCTTTGGCTTCGACGTATAGACGCACCAAGTGATGGCGAATGTCCCGATTCTGGGGGTTGACGCCTTGCAGATATTTCTTGAGCACCTTCGCAGCCTGCTCCCGGTCTTGCCGCGTTTCATATACAGACGCCAGGGCAAGGTAGGCTGGTTCAAACGAGGGATTGGCCGTCATCGCCCGTTCCAAGCTGGCAACGGCAGCTTCTTGTTTGCCCGCTTCGAGCAAGACCCGTCCCAGGTGATAGTGTCCAACTGCGGAGTCGGGAGCACGAGTGATGCCCGCCTTCATGGACTGTTCGGCCTCTTCAGTCCGCTTCAAATTCAGCAGCAATAGTCCTTTCGCAAAAAAGGGATCTCCCACGCTTGGATCTTGCTCGATAGCCTGATCCAGAATCGCCACCGCTCGTTCCGCCTGTCCAGCTCCGGCAAAAATCCCTGCAAGTTGAATCAGCAAGTGAATGTCTTGCCCCTGTCCGCCTACTGCCTCTTCCGCATATCGCAATGCCGTCGGCATATCCCCGAGTGAAAAGTACAATCCCGCAAGCCTCGCCTTCACAGAGTGGGAGGTGGGGTCGGTCCTTAGGGCGGCTTGGTATTCCTTGATGGCCCGATCGCTGTCTTGGGCTAACTCGGCCTGATAACCGAGCATAAAATGATACGCCGCAGCAGCATCCGTGGGCTTTTGCGGACTCGCGACCTTTACTGGAGGTGGAACAGTCGCAGTTTCAGCGGCGAGGTTCGGCGCAGTTCCGCAGCCCGCGAGCAGCGCAAGCGTCATCACGAACACCCCTGTTGGCGGGCGACGCGCCTGACGCCTCGCGACTGGAAAGACAGCAGTCGACATGTCTGGAGAGAGCCCCGTAATAACTGAGCCGTTGATATTGAGGATTATACGAAGCGATTCGGGCAGGGTCAAACGACTTCAGGTTTGCTCGCGGTCGGAGAGATCGGCGAACTTGGCGAATCGGTCGTGGAAAAACAACTCTCTTTTCCCAATTGGACCGTTCCGGTGCTTACTGACTAGGATATCGGCAATCCCCTTCCGCTCAGAATTCTGGTCGTAGACTTCCTCTCGATAAATGAACATGACCACATCGGCGTCTTGTTCAATGGCACCGCTTTCACGAAGATCCGCAAGCATGGGGATCGGAGGCTTTCTGGCCTCGACCGCACGGCTCAGCTGAGATAGGGCGACGACCGGTACGTTGAGTTCCTTCGCCAGTGCTTTAAGCGACCGCGAAATGTCGGATATTTCCTGCTGTCTGGATTCCGCATCGCTTCGTCCCTGCATAAGTTGTAGATAATCAACGATCAGCAAATCGAGCCCCCGTTCGGCCTTCAGACGCCTTGCCTTCCCTCTCATTTGCTGCACAGTGATCCCACCGGTATCGTCGATATAGATGGGCGCCTGCTCCAATCGCCCGGCCGCCTCGGCCAGTCTCCACCAATCTTCCTTTTGCAGTTTTCCCGTGCGCAGCGCGTGCGAATCGACTTGCGCTTCGGAACTCAGCATCCGGAGCACGATCTGAGGTTTCGACATTTCAAGACTAAAGATACCGACGGAGGAGCCTGAGTGAAGGGCCGCATGACTGGCCATCCCCAGGACTAAACTCGTCTTGCCCATGCTGGGGCGCCCGGCAATTACCACCAGGTCGGAAGGCTGAAGCCCCGCCGTCAGGTCGTCCAGATCGTAATATCCGGTCGGCACACCCGTGACATGTTCTTTACGTTTCGACAATTTGTCGACGAGATCCAGACTCTCCTTAATGATTTGATTAATGGGACTGAACGAGCGATCCAGTTTCCCCTGAGCAATGCCGAACACCGATCGCTCAGCGAAATCCAGCAACTCATCGATGGGAGCCGTGCCTTCATACCCTCTGGTCAGCACTTCAGTCGAGGTATGGATCAACTCTCGTAGAAGCGCCTTGTCGCGAATGATCTTGCTGTGATACCGAATGTTGGCGGAACTTGGCACCAGCTGGACGAGCTCAGCCAGATAGGCGGCACCGCCCACCGACTCCAACTCCCCCTGCGCTTTCAATCGCTCGGTCAACGTAATTTGGTCGATGACCTCTCCCGTCTCAGACAGCTCCAGCATGGCGTGGTAGATCTTGCGATGTGCCGTACGATAGAAGTTCTCCTCGGTAATCAGTTCCATCGCTTTGGCCATGGCCTGATTGTCCAACAGGATTGCGCCCAACACCGACTGCTCCGCCTCCACATTCTGCGGAGGCAGCTTCGGCTGTGACAGGTCGATATCAGGCATGGATTTCATGTTCGGCCTTTGGGCTTGCGGCGAGGTGACACGTTCAGTTTCAGCAACCCGGCCAAACCCATTTTTTTAAAGGACAGCCGCCGTTGGCGACCGTTTCTGCTCAGATCTCCGGCACCCCGGAGACAATCACCGACCATCAATTCGTCGGCCGAGAGGCCGGGAAGACCGACAACAACCACCGTCCGTGCACGCTGGGCTTGTGCTGCCAGTCCCGCCTGTTGCAGTAACATTTCGTCGCGGCCCTTGGTGATTTGCTGCACAACGCGCTGTTGCCGGTTTCGTAGCGTTCCCGCTATTTCAGAGATTCGTCGCATTGCCCGTTTGGGACCGGTCACGAGGTAATCGAGGCGAGGATCGGCGCCGGTCTCTTCCGGAAACCGCGCGGCTCGGAACAACCGATCGACATCCAAGGCGAATCCGGTTGACGGCAACGGTCGTCCGAACCGGCCCAGGAGGTGGTCATACCGTCCACCACCGCCCAGTTCGGCGCCCACTCCCTCGGCAAAGACGTCGAACACGACGCCATCGTAGTAGTCAAACCCTCGAAATTCTCCCAGATCGAGGAGAATCGAATCGCCGTATCCTGCGGCACACAAGAGTTGATACAGCTGGCCCAGCCGATCGAGCGATGCCAGCAAATCAGGATCATTCGACGCCAGAGCCCGCCCCCGTTCCAGGACTTCCTCTCGCCCTGCCAGTTCGGGGGCTTCGAGAATGGCCCGAGTTGCAGATTTGCCAACGCGCTCGTCGGCCAGGATCTCCTGAAGACGAGGAAGGTCCTTCCGGGCCGCCGCCTGTTCCGCGCGCTTTTTGGCCTGCACTGACAGACCGGATCGGGTCAACAATCCTTTGATGAATCCGACGTGGCCGAGTGCAATCGTGAACGAGCCAAGTCCGATTGCCCGCAGGCACTCAATGAGCATTGTCACGACCTCGGCGTCACCCGAAACGTCGTCGACCCCGATCAACTCGGCTCCAACCTGTAAAATCTCCCGTCCTCGGCCGGCATGCTCCGGCTCGTACCGGAACACCGACGTCCGGTAGCAGAGTCGTTGCGGCATGGTGTCTCCGGTCAAACCCATCGCAATCGTCCGCGCTACTTGCGCGGTGGCGTCCGGACGGAGCAGCAAGGTGCGGCCCGTCGTACGGTCGATGAACTGGTAACATGTTTCGAGCAGCTCCGCCTCCAGACCTGGCGCCAGCACGTCCAGATACTCGAAGGTGGGGAGAATGAGTTCGTCATATCCCCAATTCCGAATCCTGGCGAGCAATGTCCGCTCAAGTGCACGAACCTGCGCGGTCGCGTCCGGGAGAATGGTAGCCATACCGACAGGAATCAGCGAACGTTCACGAGACGACGGCGCAGGACCTGAAGAGGTACGAGACCTCGGGGGAGAAGACAGCATAAGGAACCGATGAGTTGAGCGGACGTTTGGCTAGAACCTGGATTAGGATAGTGCTGCGACTTTGACCGACAGAATATCTTTGCTCGACTTGATGGTAGTCAGTGCTGCACCGGGGAACGCCTGATCCGATCCGATGATGAGCAGGGCATTGCCTCCGCGCCGTTCAAGCGCGCACTGCATCCTGACGATGTTGATGTTACTGTCTCCCAACACCTTCCCGACCATCCCAATCACACCCGGACGGTCGATGTTGTGGATGAACAGCATATGTCCTTCGGGAACCACTTCGACCTTGAATTGGTCGATTTCCACGACCCGAGGATCCTTCTTATGGTAGAGGGTACCGGCAACCTGATGGGATTTCTTCCCTGCCTCCACGCGCACCCGGATCAGGCTCGTGAAATCTCCTGCGTCGGAACTCCGCACTTCTTTGACCTCGATCCCGCGTTCCTTGGCCACGATTGGTGCGTTGACGTAGTTGACCGGTGCTTCCATGATAGGTGTGAGCAGGCCCTTTAGTACGGCGATCGTCAGGGCCGCGACGGACAGGTTCGCCACTTCGCCGCTGTACTCCACGGTGAGCTGTTCGATTCCTCCATCGCACAATTGTGTCTGTAACTTCCCCAGCTGTTCAGCCAATGAGAGATACGGCTGCAGCCTAGGCAACAGTTCTGGCGAAACAGATGGGATATTGACCGCACCGCGCGCGATGCCTTTAGTGAAATAGTCGACAATCTGCTCCGCAATCCCGACGGCCACATTCTCTTGCGCCTCGGTCGTCTGAGCCCCGATATGCGGCGTGCAGATGAAGTTGTCTAGTGCCAGTAAGGGATGGTCGGGCTTGACCGGCTCTTCTTCGAAGACATCGAAGGCGGCTGCTGCGACTTTCTTACTCTTCAGCGCCTCGACGAGATCGGTTTCATTGATGATGCCACCTCGGGCACAATTCACGATCATGACACCTGGCTTCATGGTCGCGATCGCCTGGGCGTTGATGATTCCCTTGGTCTCAGGTGTCAACGGCGTGTGAACGGAGATGATATCGGCTCGTTTGAATACTTCGGGTAGCTCCATCATCGTCACGCCCATTTTTTCAGCGCGCTCCGGTGCCAAGTAGGGGTCGTAGGCAATCACCTTCATGCCGACCCCTTGCGCCAGCTTGGTCAAATGCCCGCCGATCTGCCCGACACCAACGATGCCCAACACCTTATTATGGAGCTCGACGCCCATGAACTTGTCTTTTTCCCACTTGCCAGCCTTGACGGAGGCCGTTGCCTGAGGAATCCGACGGCTCATCGCGCAGATCATCGACATCGTGTGTTCGGCGGTGGTGACGGTGTTCCCACCCGGCGTATTCATCACGACGATGCCTCGACGGGTGGCAGCCGGAGTATCAACGTTGTCTAGTCCGGACCCTGCACGGCCGACGACCTTCAGCCGTTCGGCAGCAGCGATCAATTCCTCGGTCACCTTGGTGCCGGATCGCACGATCAGTCCGTCGGCATCCTTGATTTCTTTGAACAACTCGTCCTTTGGCATCTTGGACTTCACGACCACCGTGAATCCCGCCTTTTCGAGCTGCTCCACGCCCTGCTTGGACAAACTATCGCTGACCAGAATCTTCATGAGAGCCCGCCTATTTCGCCATCAACAGTTCTTGCGCTCTTGCCACACCGCTGCCCAATTTCACCGCATGCCCCAATCCTTTCAACACCATTTCCGTAGCGGCCACCGCTGTAATGACGTCGAAGCGATCCGCATACCCCATGTGAGAGAGTCGGAAAATCTTGCCCTTGAGATGATCCTGCCCACCAGCGGCGGTAATGCCGTACTTGACGCGAAGATTCTTGTAAACCGCCTGCCCATCCACACCTTCAGGCGAGCACACGGCCGTCAGCGCATCGCTGGGAGACTCCTTTGGGAACAAGGCGAGCCCGGCCGCTTTCATGCCCTCACGCATGGCCTGAGCCAGCTGGCCCTGACGCTCGAACATGTTTTCGAGCCCTTCGGCCTTCATCATCTTAAAGACCTCTTGTAAACCGATGATGAGCGACACCGTCGGGGTGAAGGCCGTCTGATTCTTGGTCTGATTCTCCCGTTCTTTCTTGAAGTTGAAGTAAAAGGCGGCGTTCTTGGCCTTGTCGGCCATCGCCCAGGCCTTGTCGCTCACACTCACGAACGCCATACCGGGGGGCAGCATCAACGCCTTCTGCGAGCCGGTGATGACAACGTCCAGGCCCCACGCGTCCGTCTTGATGTCGAAGACCCCAAGTGCGGTGATCGCATCAACCACCAGAATCGTATTCTCGTGATTCTTGACGATCTCCCCCAGCGCTTTGACGTCGTGTGAAACTCCCGTAGAGGTTTCGCTCGCTTGCACGTACACAGCCTTGATGGACGAATCTTTCTTCAACGCGTCTGCCACTTGCTGAGGATTCACCGCATGGCCCCATTCGACCTTGATCTCGGTGGCCTGAACTCCGAATGTTTTGCAGATTTTTCCCCAGCGCTCCCCGAACTTGCCGCCATTGATGCAGAGCGCTTTATCTCCGGGGGACAAGAAATTCGAAATCGAACCTTCCATACCTCCCGTACCCGAAGCCGCCAACATCAACACGTCGTTTCGCGTTTGGAACAACCACTTCAACCCCTCGCGGACTTCTGCAAAAATAGGATCGAATTCCGGCGCCCTGTGATGGATCATCGGCCGCGCCATCGCTAAGAGCACTTCGGGCGGGACCGGCGTGGGACCGGGGGCCAATAGATACCGCTTGATCATTGACGAATCCTCCTCGCAATGAACGGGGAAATGAGCGTTGGGAGGTCGGACGATAGCATTGCCCTCGGAAGAGTGTCAAGGCAATGGAGGCCTTTCCCTCACGACGGAGAGGTCGGACCACTCATCGGCCTTCTTCCCCGGCGGATACAGCAACGTTCACCCTCCGGAAGTGGCACAACCTGAGCACCAAACTCCCTCGAAATAGGTGTGTTTACGCCATGCATTTTCTTGACAAGTTTTGCCTCGATCGATAGTCTACCTTCACGCATGAATGAAAAGTGAACGGAGACAGGAGCGGAAACCTCCCTATGGATGCGATAGACGTTTCATACACAAGACCCCGATACCTCCTACTCACAACTTGCCTCTTGGCCGCGTGCCTGACACCTACAGTCTTTGCTTATGGAGCCACGCAGGACGCGGAGCAGGTGAACCAGGGATCACCGGTCGTCGCGCTCGAGGAGCAGGCCAGCGACCCGGCAGATGAACCGGATGCCAACCTTGTTCCACTCGATACCGATGCACCGGCCGACGACAGAGCCATTACCTCTCAAGAGAACAGCATCGTCCCCCGGGCGGAAGACATCATCAACTTGAATCCGATGAGCAGTTCTCCGGCAGCCCGATTTACTGACTCACTCAATCCTCCGGTGGAACTGACGCAGGGCGCAGACTTCTCGAGAGTCGAAAGCGAGCCGGCAGCATACAATGTACCGATCGTGCTGGACTCTTCCGTCCAATCCCACATTCGCTATTTCAATACCTCGATTCACAACCGCTTCGAACAGTGGTTGCTCCGCCTGAGCCGTTACCGCCCGCTGGTCGAAAACATTTTCGCCGAGTTTCATCTGCCGAGCGACTTGGTGTTTCTCTCGCTGGTCGAAAGCGGTTTCAACCCCTATGCCTACTCTCGCGCCAAAGCGACCGGGCCCTGGCAGTTCATGAAAGGAACCGCCAAAGTCTACGGATTGCGTGTCGATTCGTATGTCGACGAACGCCGGGACCCCATCAAGTCAACGGTCGCAGCGGCCCGTTATCTCCGAGATCTGTACGACCTGTTCGGCACCTGGCCTCTGGCTATGGCCGCGTATAACGCCGGCGAAGGCAAAGTGATGCGCGCCTTGCAAAAGGCACAGGCGGAAAGCTTTTCGGACATCTCAAAAACCCGTCTGATCAGGCGGGAAACGAAGGAATATGTCCCGCGCTTCATGGCCGCGACGATCATCGCCAAAAATCCGGACCGTTACGGGTTCACACAGGAAACGAGTGAGCCTCACCAATTCGAAGAAGTCGTGGTCAATCGGCCGCTTCACTTCCACGCCATCGCCAACACGACCGGAATTCCCTACGAGGAACTCCGTTTGCTGAATCCCGAATTGCGGAGAGATGCCACTCCTCCGGGAGGCGAACTCTATCACTTGAAGGTGCCCGTCGGGACCAAATCGAAAGTGGAACAACTGCTTGAACGGATTCCCAGCCACAAGTTTCCGGCACTACCGGCCAAAGCGCAATTCGCTTCGACCAACTCATCGTCCCGCTGGTATAAGGTTCGTGTCGGCGATACTCTGGAAAAGTTGTCCAAGCGGTTTCACATTCCCCTCAAGACCCTCAAATCCAAAAATAGTCTGACCGGCCCGACCATTAGGCCGGGGGACTTCTTGATCATCAGTCGTTAGGATAAGAAAGCAGCCGCTGGTCGGTAGACCGTTCGCCCGTTTATGGTTTTCGGGGAGCGGAGGGTTGAGCCCCGGAAGGCGGAGTCGTCTCGTTGGGTTTCTTGGTGTCCAGAATGCGCGTTCGGATCGTGGCCTCACTGGCAAACGGCGAAGTGGGATACGACTTCATCAGCTCTTGATAATGCGCCAAGGCCCCCTCTGGTCTGGATTGCGACTCCTCTAATCGAGCCAACTCGTACAACGCTTGGTCCTTGTTCAGCGCACCCGGCAGTTCGAGAATGCTCGTGAAGGCTTTGGCTGCCTGCTCGCGATCTCCCTTCAATAGATAGGCGTAGGCCAGCCGCTGCTGAGCCAAACCGACCATCGAGGGTTGGGATGCGTAGAGCAACACAAACCGCTGGTAGGCCTCAATGGCCCCCGGCAAATCGTTGGCCTGGACCAGCGCATTCCCGAGATGAAAGAGTGCCAGAGGCGCGGTGGGAGTGCGCGGATATTGATCGGTCACCTGCCGATACTGTGAAATCGCCTGTTTGAGCATCTCATCCGATTTCTTCGGATCCCCGATTGGCCGTGACATGAACAGCTTGGTCGCTTCCCGCTCCATCTCCAAGGCCTTTTCCGAGGCCTGGCGGTCAAACCAAAAGACCCCGAGGACGATTCCGGCGGCCAGTAGGAGAACGCCGATCCCGACCCCTAACGGCTTCCGGTACTCTTGGAGCCGCACGAGCGTATGCTCGACGCCGCTCAGGAAGTGAGCTTCGTCAACCTGCAACGTTCTGGCGGGAACCTTGATGCGGTAGCTCATGTCGTGTTGAAAGGGAGGCAGGCGAAACCCGTTTCCTCCTTACGCCCGCTCGCCTTATACTAATGAATCGACGAATTTGTCAATGAGCCGAGCCGCTCCGAACGGCGTCGTCGCCGTGGTGTGAGGGAACCGCTTCCCATGTTCGAACAACAATTGCACGACATGGAGTTGCTCCACTTACGGCGCCGAATCACCGAATTGGAATCGGGTGTCGGACCGACCGTGCAGATCGACGGACGTCCGCTCATGTTGTTTGCCTCCAACGATTATCTGGGATTGGCTCGACATCCATCGGTTGTCCAGGCCGCGGTCGAAGCGACTCGGCAGTTTGGGGCTGGTGCCGGGGCAGCCCGTCTGGTCTCCGGCACACTCCCGCCGCATAGCGAATTGGAACGGGCCCTGGCCCGCTTCAAAGGGGTCGACCGGGCGTTGACATTCGGCTCGGGCTACCTGACGAACGTTGGGGCGATTCCAGCACTGATCGGAAGAGGTGGGCTGATCTTGGCCGATCGCCTTTGTCATGCCAGCCTGATCGATGGGTGCCGGCTCAGCGGTGCCGACCTTCGCGTCTACCGCCACCGAGATATGGATCACCTTCAGTCTTTGCTCGTCCGTCGTGAACGATCCCGAAAAACGCTGGTGGTCACCGACGGCGTCTTCAGCATGGACGGAGATCTGGCTCCGCTGCCGCAGTTGTCGAAGCTCTGCAGGGATTACGAAGCGCAGCTGTATCTCGACGACGCGCATGGGACGGGGGTGATGGGTGCAGGCGGGCGAGGGACCACCCAGCATTTTCACATGGAATCGGACCTCCCGTTTTGTATGGGGACGCTCAGCAAGGCCTTGGGGAGCAGCGGAGGGTTCGTCGCAGGCTCCGAATCACTGACGCAATATCTCTTGAATACGAGCCGTTCATTTCTCTTCAC
>FRDC01004945.1_pt2 | contig 10601 bp, 9 predicted proteins | sample 1106171 | NCBI WGS metagenome assembly FRDC01 (sample SAMEA3930566, study PRJEB13176) | freshwater metagenome | biome: Drinking water system; feature: drinking water; material: water | place: Singapore | collected 2014-12-20
GCGATGGGCAGCTGGGCGAAGTCCTCCGCGCGGGCGTAGTTGCGCGCGACCCGGACGGTGTAGTCCTTGTCGGTGGACTCCAGCGAGCCGGCGGGCAGTTCGATGTTCTGGCTGGTCAGGGCCGTCTCGACGTCGGTGACGGTCAGGCCGCGCGCGCCCAGCTTGGCGGCGTCCAGCCAGATGCGCATGGCGTAGCGCTGCTCGCCGTAGATCTGCACCTGGGCCACCCCAGGCACGGTCGAGAGGCGGTCGATCAGATAGCGGTCGGCGTAGTCGGTCAGCTCCAGCCGGTTCATGCTCGACGAGCGCAGGAACAGGATGATGATCGGCTGGGAATCCGAATCCGCCTTGGCGACTTCCGGCGGATTGGCCTGGTCCGGCAGGCGGCCGACCACGCGCGAAATGCGGTCGCGCACGTCATTGGCCGCCGCGTCGATGTCGCGATCCAGCGAGAACTCGATGTTGACGCTCGACCGGCCGTCGCGGCTGGTGGAGTTGATGCGCTCGACGCCCGAGATGCCGGCGATCTGCTGCTCGATGGGCTCGGTGATGCGGCTCTCGATCACCTCGGCCGAGGCGCCGGGATAGCTGGTGTTCACCGACACGATGGGCGGGTCGACGTCCGGCAGCTCGCGCACCGGCGTGAAGAAGANNAAGAAGAAGGCCGCCAGCCCGACGACGCACAGCACGATGGCCGCGACCGCCGCGAAGACCGGGCGGCGGACCGAAAGGTCGGACAGCATCATGGGTTGGGCGCCTGCCGGCCGCCCCGACCGCCGCCCTCGCCCGCGACCCGCACCGGGGCGTTGGGCTGGATGCGGTTCAGGCCGCCGGCCACCAGTCGATCTCCGGGCGCGACGCCGGACAGGATTTCGACGAAGCCGCCCTCGACCGCGCCGGTCTCGACCTCGACCCGCTGGGCGGTCTGGCCGCGGCCGCCCGTGGCGATGCGATAGACGAAGGCTCCCTCGCCCTCATACTGGACCGCCGCCTCGGGCACCGCCGGCGCCTGACGCAGGCCCTGCTGTACGCCCACGCGCAACATCATGCCGGGGCGGATGCGGCCGCCGGGGTTGGCGAACTCGGCCCGCGCCGTGGCCGACCGGGTCTGTTCGTTGATGCGGGTGTCGATCAGGGCGATGCGGCCCGAGAAGGTTTCGCCCGGATAGGCGTCGGCCACGGCCGTGATCGGCACGCCGGGACGCAGCGACCCCAGGAAACGCTCCGGCACGGGGAAGTCGATGCGCACGCTGGAGATGTCGTCGAGCGTGGCGATCACCGCCCCGGGGTTGATGAGGGTGCCCGGCGTGACCGTCGTCAGGCCCAGGACGCCCGCGAAGGGGGCGCGGATCATCCGGTCGCCGCGCCGGGCCTGGGCCGCCTGAAGGCCCGCCCGGGCCTGCTCCAGAGCCGTCGCCGCGTCCTCGGCCATCACGCGGGGCGCCACGCCCCGATCGGCCAGGGTCTTGGTGCGGTCATACTCGCGCTGCGCCTGGGCCAGCTGGGCGCGGGCCTCGATGATCCCGGCGTCTTCCTCACGGGCCTGAAGCTCCACCAGCGGCTGGCCGGCCGCGACCCTCTGGCCGTCGGCGAACAGGACGCGCGTGATCAGTTCGCTGGTCGGCGAGGTGATGTTGACCGACCGGCGGCCCCGGGCGACGCCGAGCACGCGGATTTCGTCGGAGAATTCGCGCAGGCTGACCTGGACGGCGGCCACCGTCTGACCCCGACCGCCACGCCCGCCGCCGGGCCCGCCCGGACCACCGCCGCCCGCCTCGTCTTCGGCGAAGGCGATGCGAACCACCGCCGCCACGACCATCAGGACCACCAGGGCCGCCGCCGCGACGAGGAAAAAGTGACGCTTGATCACGGGTCTGGACGCTCCAACCGGTTGGGCGTCCGACTTAACCGCTCTGGCCGATGACGCAACAACAAGTCGCTGTAACGGCGCATGTTGCGATTTTCCGTCGCAGGACAATCAGAACCGTCGCCAGAGGCCCAGCACCGGTCCCTGGGCCGCCGGGCTCTCGCGTCCGGCCACGGCCGTGCGCCAACCGGCCTGGACGCTCCAGTCGCCGAGCCGCCGCACCACCGAGGTTTCGACGGACAACCACCGCGCGCCGCCGTCATCGGTCGCGCCGCCATAAGCCTGGCCGAGCACCATCCAGTTCTCGCCGAAATGGCTCCCGAGCGTCAGATCGACCCGCGTTTCGTCCGGCAGGCCCTGGCGCATCCGCCGCGCGGCCTGCACTTCCACGAACGACCGGTCCGGGTTCCAGAACCGGCCCGAGCCGCCGAAGGACCGCCCGGCCGAAACCCTGACCTCCCAGTCGCTGTCGCCTTCGCCCGGCGGCGCATAGCCGGCGTTGCGCCCCTCCCCGCCGTCGGCGTAGCTCGCATAGAGGCTGACCGCGTTGCGGTCGTCGCGCCACACCTGCCAGGTCACGCCGATCTCGAGGGGGCCGCGCCCCTCGTAATCGACGAAGGCGTCCTCGCCCCTTTGCAGGTCGCCCTTGAACTGCAAGGTCAGCCGGTCGGTCAGGCCGTATTCGGCGAAGACGCCGAACGCGTCGTCGCGGCGCTTGGCCAACAGGGGCACGCGCCGCCCATCGGGATCGAACCCTTCGGTCGCCCGCATGGATTCCAGCTTCAGGATGACCTGGGCCTCGCCCTTCTTCTTCGTCCAGGCCCCGGCGTCAGCGGTTCCGGCGCCCGAGACGGCGCAGACGGCGGCGATCAGGGCCGCCGCAGCCCTCAAGCGTCGTAGCCCGGAGACTTGCGGTCCAGCATCCGCAACGCCCCCGGCCAGGCGAGGGACGATATGAAGCCGATCCCCTTGCCCTGCTCCTTCGTTTCGGCCTGAGCCGCCTCGGGCGCGATCAGGACGTGCTCGCGTCCGCCCGACAGGGCCGCCACCTGCTGTTGGCAGGCGCGCTCGAGGAAGAACATCCCGACCCAGGCCGCCGCCGCCGTCTGGCCCACCGCCAGCGTCCCGTGGTTCCGCAGCAGCATCAGCGGCTTGTCGCCCAGGTCCGCCACCAGCCGCTCGCGCTCGTCGTGGTTCAGGGCCAGGCCCTCATAGCCGTGATAGGCGACCTGATGCTGCAAAAGGCAGGCGTTCTGGCCGATAGGCAGCAGCCCCTCCTGCTGCGCCGCCACGCCGACGCCCGCCACCGTATGCAGGTGGATGACGTAATGCGCGTCCTCGCGCGCGCCGTGGATCGCCGAATGGATGGTGAAGCCGGCCGGATTGATGAAGCTCTGGGTCTCCTGGACGATGTTCCCATCCAGATCGACCTTCACCAGCGACGAGGCCGTGATCTCCTCGAAATACCAGCCGTAGGGGTTGATCAGGAAATGGTGCTCCGGCCCCGGCACGCGGGCGGAGATATGGGTGAAGATCATGTCGTCCCACCCGTGCAGGGCCACCAGACGATAGAGGGCCGCGAGGTCGACCCGCGCCTGCCATTCCTCCGCCGAGACACGGGATTTCAGGGAAGGGGTCGCGCCGTCGGCCATGGCATCCTCGGTGGGGAATGTATTCGCGGCGCAAGCTCGCGCCCCCGCCTTCCCGCGTCAAGCGGATGCGCCGGATGGTTAACCCGGTCTTTACAGGCTGAGCCGCAGGATGAAGCGTCCCAATGGGCTCTCTCGCCTGTCCGGAGCCAGCCGTGAACGCTCTCGCCCGCAGCTATCCGATCGCCCAGAACGGGCCGCCGCCCAGGCCGGGCGACCTGCTGGCGCTCGCCCGCAGCCGCACGGTCGACGACCGCCAGAGGCTTCTGCTCGGGATTGCGGCCCTCTGCGACGCCAGCCCGCCGTCGGGGGAGCTTTCCCCGGTCCTCGCGGACATCTTTCTGGTTCTGGCGCGTCAGGCTGAACGGGACGTGCGCAAGGTTCTGTCGGAACGTCTCGCTCACGCGGACTGGGCGCCGCGCGCCCTGGTGAACGTGCTGGCGCTGGACGAGATCGAGATCGCCCGCCCCGTCATCGCCTCCAGCCCGCTGCTGCGCGACGAGGACCTGATGCGGGTCCTTCTGGAAGCCACGATCGAGCACCAGATCGAGGTCGCGCGCCGCCCCCAGCTGAGCGGCCGGGTCGCCGACGCCATCATCGACCGGGCCGAGCCCGCCACCCTGACCGCGCTGGCCGGCAACCGCACCGCGGAGGTCAGCGGCGAGGGTCTGCGCCGCATGGTCGAGCATTCGCGCCGCATCGCCGCGCTGCGGGCGCCCCTCATCCGTCACCCGCGTCTGAACGACGCCCTCGCCCGTCAGCTTTATCAGTGGGTGGGCACCGCCCTTCGCCAGTCCATCGCCGAGCGCTTCAACGTCGATATGGAGCGGCTGGACCGGGAGATCGAGGCCGCCGTCGACACCTCTGTGTCGCCGCGAACCGTTCCGCAGGGACCGGCCGCCGACGGCGAGCGGGATGAGATGGATCGACGCCTGGTCGCCAAGCTTCTGGCCGCAGGCCAACTCAAGGCCGGCTATCTCATCCGGGCCGTGCGCGAGGGGCGGCTGAACCTGTTCGTTCATTCGCTGGCGGCCCTCGGCGACTTCACCCTGGCCCAGGTTCGGGCGGCGCTGAACGCGAACTCGCCGGAAGCGCTCTACTACGCCTGCGCCGCCGTCGGCATCGACCGGGCGGTCTTTCCGCCCCTGCTTGAAGAAATCCGCAAGCTGAACGCCGGACCGCCCGGCGACAGCGGCGGCAGGGCCAAGTGGATGAGCGCCGCCATCTCGGAAGCCTCGGCCGCCCGGTCATTCCGCGCCCTGATCGCCGCCCAGAGCTGATTGACTTCGGCGCCCGCCTGGGGCTGACGTGCGGGCGTGACCATTCCGGCAACCCCTGCCCTGGCCTTCACTGCCAGCGAACGCCCCGAGGCGCAGGCCGCCTGCGAACGGCTGACCGCGCGCTATGGCCAGGTCAAGGAGGCCGACGCCGACGTCATCGTGGCTCTGGGCGGGGACGGCTTCATGCTGGAGACGCTTCACCGCAATCTGGCGCGCCCAACACCGATCTTCGGCCTGAACCGGGGTTCCGTCGGCTTCCTGATGAACGACTACGCCGAGGACGATCTGGTCGCGCGCATCGCGGCGGCCGAGCGCACCGTCATCCACCCCCTGCAGATGGACGCCCAGGTCGAGAGCGGACAGGTCCATTCGGGCCTCGCCATCAACGAGGTCTCGCTGCTCCGCCAGACGCGCCAGAGCGCCAAGCTGCGCATCAGCATCGACGACAAGGTGCGGCTGGACGAGCTGACCTGTGACGGCTGCATGGTCGCGACGCCCGCCGGTTCGACCGCCTACAACCTGTCGGCGCACGGTCCGATCATCCCGCTGGACGCCCGCATCCTGGCTCTGACCCCAATCAGCGCCTTCCGCCCTCGCCGCTGGCGCGGGGCGCTGGTGTCGCACGAGGCGCGCGTGCGTTTCGACGTGCTGGAGGACGACAAGCGCCCGGTCAGCGCCACCGCCGACGGCTTCGAGGTGCGGCGGGTCACCTCAGTGGATGTGCGCGAGCGGCGCGACGTCGCCCTTACCATGCTGTTCGACGCGGGCCGCAGTTTCGAGGAACGGGTCCTGGCCGAACAGTTCACCGGCTGATCGTCACGGGTTCTTAACGGCCGCGAGTGAAGACTGCTGCGGACAACCCGTAGGAGTCCGCTCGTGAGCAATCCGGCCCAGGTCATTCGCCCGCCCAACATGCTGCGCATGAAGGTCGGCGGCGGATTCGGCGGCATCGACGCCAAGGCCATCGCCAAGGCCGAGGAGGCGCTGGCCGCCATGTCGTCCCAGTTCGGCCAGTGGCTCGAGGACGAGATCGTCAAGCTGGACAAGGCCCAGGCCGACATCCGCGGCGAGGGCTACACCGCCGCCACGGCGGAGAGCCTCTATTTCCGCGCCCACGACCTGAAGGGCCTCGGCGCGACCTACCAGTTCCCCATCGTCACCCGCATCGCGGCCTCGCTGTGCAAGATGATGGACGACCCCGAAAAGCGCCTGCGCGCGCCCATGGTGCTGGTCGACGCCCACATCGACGCCATCCGCGCCTGCGTCCGCGGCAACATCCAGACCGACGAGCACCCCACGGGCCGCGCCCTGGTGCAGACCCTGGAAGAGCGCGTGGCGGAGCATCTGGGGTAACTTCTCCCTCCCCTTCATGGGGAGGGAAGACCGCGCAGCGGTCAGGGTGGTGTTCGTATCCGCCTAGACCGTCACCTTGTGCTTCACACACCCCCACCCGGGCTTCGCTGCGCTTCGCCGTCCCTCCCCACTTCGGGGGAGGGAGAAGGAAGATCACGCCGCGTTGGCCGCCTCGACAATCCGCGCCGCCGGCTCCTGATCCAGCCGCTCCATCAGATAGGCCAGGTCCTCGCGCGGCGCGTTCGGGCGCTGGGTCAGGAAGCGTTCCAGCATGCGGTGGCGAAACTCGTCGCCCGAGGTGTCGGCGCCCTCGGCCTGAAGCGTGCGCCAGGTATCGACACCGGCGCGGAAGGCCTGAAACAGGCGCGGCGGCAGGCCCGCGCGGTCATAGATCGCCTTCAGCCCCAGCGGTCCGGCGTCGTGGATCATCAGCCAGGCCCGCTGATGCGGCGTCTGGGCCAGCTCGGCCAGGCCATGCTCGAACAGGGTCATCTGCCCCCGGGCCAGCGCCCGCAGAAGCAGTGACGCCGTCAGCACCTTGCGGCTGTTGAGCGTGGCGACGAAGGTCGGAAGGTCCGCGCTAGAGGCCGCCTGATCCACCAGATCGACGGTCGCGCGCTCACGGGCGTAGCGCGCCAGGCGGATCGCCGCCTCGGGCGCCATGGCGTGGCGGGTTATCAGATGCTCACGCACCGCGTCAGAGGCGAGCGCCACCAGCCGCTCGGTGATCTCCAGCGGCAACACCTGGCGATAGGCGATGGCGTTCACCACCTCGGGCGCCGTTCCGAACCGGTCCACCGCGCGGCCGAGCGCCCGTTCCGAGAGATCGGCGTTGTCGTTGGCCGCCACGGTCCGCACCGCGTCCTGACAGCCGACGTCGGCGATGACCTCGGCCACGTCTCGCGATACCTTCGGGCGCGCCGCCACGGCCGTCTGCCGCATCGCGGAGCCGGCGCGCACGATCTCGATCAGGTCGTCGTCGCTGAACACCGGCGAAAAGCCGATCAGCGGCAGGGCCACGCTGTCCACGTCCGCCGCCAGCCGCCTGGCGACGTCGTGGGGGATCAGGTCCGAGGACTTCAGCGTCACCGCCATGGCCCGCCGCACCAGCTCGGCCGCGTCCTCGGCGATCATGCGCAGAATCTTCTGGGCCGCCGCGCGGTCGTCGTCGGTCAGCTCCGCGTGATCCATGCTGCGGCACAGCTTGTGGGCGGCGGCGGCGCGGTCGTCGTCGTCGGTCGCCTTCACCAGGCGGCGGATGTCGATTTCGGTCAGGCGCGCGCGAAAGGCGGTCATGGGCGGGACGTTCTCATTGCGGAGCACGGACGTGTGCCGCGATTCTGGACCCCGAAGCTGCCCCAGCCTTGCTTAACGGGCCGTTTACCGTCCGCTCAGACGCGGTCGGACGAGGGAGGCGCGAAGGCGCCGCCGAAGCCACCGGACTTGCCGTCCCCATCCTCGCCCAGCAACAGGGCAAGCAGGCTCTGATCCTGCTTCAGCCGGTCCAGCCGCGCCGCCGTCATCCGCGCCTTGTCGTCGTCGGCCCATGACGGCTCGCTCGGCCCCGAAACCACCGCCGCCCCGCCCGTCGTGCGTTGCAGATTGGCGTGCAGCTCGGCCACCGTCGCCGGGCGCCCGTCGCGGTAGAAGATCGACCGGTTCGCCGCCGCGGCTTGCGGGAACAGGGCCACGGCGCTCGACCCCGGCCGCGTCGCCATGGCCTCCATCAGCTGCGCGGCCCCCGCCGGCCCCAGGAAGTGAGCCGCATAGAGATCGCCGGCTCCAGGCTCCCGCCCCGTGCGTCCTCGCAGATAGGCGGCGTTCGAGGCTGTCATCTCCGCCGCCATGGACGAGGCCGCCTGGGGATCGAACCGCAGGTCCAGCACCACGTTGCGCGCCGATCCCTCGACCCGCCAGCGCCCGTCCTGACCCTTGTAGATCAGGTCCGCGTACTGGCCGTATCCATGCTTGGCGCCGAACCGCTTCACCGTGCCCAGCCAGGTCTGCTCGATGAACTGGAACAGCCCCGCCGCCGAGGACGTCGGCGCCCGCGCCGAGGGGTTCATGGCGCTTTCGCGCCGGGCGGTCTTCATCAGAAAGTCGAAGTCCACGCCGGTGGCGTTGGACGCGCGTCGGATCGCCGCCTCCACACCGCCCGCCGATGGAATCGCACCGATGCTCATGATGCCCGGACGCTCGGTAATTATGGTTAACCAATCCTTACCGGCGCAGCGCCGCCACAGGCGCGGTTCCGGGCCGAAACGCGCCGCAAACTTGCCGCAACGGCAGCGCTCCCTTTCCCCGGGGACTGAGGTGGGCCGAACAACTGGGAGTGGACGGCCATGATGATGCAAACCGCCGGAGGGCCGGGAACGGTCAGCCCGCTGGACTTCAACGAACGCAGGCGGCCGATGCCGCGCTGGATGTGGATCGCGATCGGGGTCTCCGCCCTCGCTCATGTCGGGGTCGGTGTCTGGCTTTATTATCTGAAGGTGGAGACGCCGGCGGCGATTCCCGACCCGACGCCGGTCACGGTCATCGACCTGTTTAGACCCGAGCCGAAGCCGAAGCCTGAACCCGTGACGGACACCAAACCTCCCGCCCCCAACACGGCGGTGCACCAGACGGCCGCGCCGACCCAGCCGACGGACACCGTGACGGCGACCCCGTCCGACACGGTCAGCGACGGCCCGATCACCGTGTCCGACCCGGTCACGGACCCGACGCCTTCCACGACGGTGACCAACACCCCGTCGCCGCCGGCCGATCCGGTGATCCGCAATCCCCAGTGGGTGCGCCGACCCTCGGCGGAGCAGATGCTGGCCGCCTATCCCGACCGGGCGCTGGAGCGCGAGATCTCGGGCCGGGCGACCCTCAGCTGCGGCGTGCGGGCCGACGGCTCCATGACGGGCTGCTCGGTGGTCAGTGAAACGCCTTCGGGGGCCGGGTTCGGCCGCGCGGCGCTCGGCCTGTCGCGCCACTTCCGTCTCAGCCCCCGGACCGTGGATGGAGCGGTGATCGACGGCGCCCGGGTGTCGATCCCGATCGGCTTCACCCTGCCGTCCGCTCGTTAGCCGAACCGGTANATCGAGGGCCGCCGCCCAGGCTTCGGGCGCGCGGCCCTCGACGCCGTCGGCAACAACCTGGCCCACCAGCGGGCCCAGCAGCCAGCCGTTGCGTCTCGGCGCCAGCGCCACATGCAGTCCCGGCTCGATCATCCCCGCCATGGGCAGCCCGTCCGGCGAGGCCCCTCGCACGCCCACGCGCCACTCCAGCGGCGGCGTCTTATCTACGCCCATCATGGCCAGGCAGGCGCGCGCCAGCGCCGCGCCCACGACCTCATCGACGGCCAGGTCGCTCTGCCCCGCCTCCATGGTCGCGCCGATGACCGAACCGGTCCCGGCGGGCGCGATATAGCCCGCCTCGCTCCGGACGACATGATCCGTCAGCCGCACGGCCGTGAAGGCCAGCTGCCCCTTGATCGGGGTGATCAGCCCCGCCAGCGCCTCCAGCGACAGCGGCCCGCCGACCGTCGCGTCGGCGCCCGTCGCCACGACCACATGCGGCGCGCCGAGCCGCTCGCCGTCGTCCAGGGTCACGGCCCAGCCCTCGCCGTCCCGCGCGATCCGTCTGGCCCGCGCCGGCCTCATCGTGACCTGTTCGGCCAGCGTCGCCAGAGCCTCACCCGCATCCACCCGCGCCTCGTCCGGCGCGAAGAAGCCGCTTTCCGATAGGCGAATGGCGAACTCTCGCGCGCTCAGCGCTTCGGCCGTCGCCGCCGCGCCTTCACCGCGCCATTCCGCGCCCTCGCGGTGCAGGGTGACGCCATGCGTTTCCGCGAACGCGGGCCACAGTTCCGCCGCCGCCCGGAACAGCGCCGCATGGTCCGCGCCGCCCTTCAGATCGTTCAGCGTCTCCATCGCCGGCGCGATCATGCCGGCCGCGACCGATGACGCATTCCCCCTGCCGGGATCGACGACCGTCACCGCATGGCCGCGCGCAGCCAGCGTCGCCGCGCAGGACAGGCCCAGCACGCCGCCGCCGATAACGATCACATCAGGAGAAGACACGGGCGGTCCTTCGACCGCCCGTGACGCTTTTGCAAGTCCGGCTTATTCCGCCGCGATCGCCGCCGCGCGGTGGCTGGCCAGACGCTCGGTCAGGGCCTCGTGCTGCTTCCACAGGGCGGCGGGCAGGCGGTCGCCGAACCGGGCGTAGAAGTCGGGGATCAGCGCGGCCTCTTCGGTCCAGACATCGGCGTCGACGTCCAGCAGGGTCGAAAGCGCCGCATCCGACAGGTCCAGTCCCGCCAGGTCCAGCGACGCCTTCGTCGGCACCCGGCCGACCGGCGTGTCCACCGCGTCCGCCGTCCCGTCCAGACGCTCGGCGATCCACTTCAGCACCCGGGCGTTCTCGCCGAAGCCCGGCCAGACGAACTTGCCGTCCTCGCCC
>FRDC01003257.1_pt5 | contig 10584 bp, 10 predicted proteins | sample 1106171 | NCBI WGS metagenome assembly FRDC01 (sample SAMEA3930566, study PRJEB13176) | freshwater metagenome | biome: Drinking water system; feature: drinking water; material: water | place: Singapore | collected 2014-12-20
GCGCCTACTTTAATCAATGCAACGCCACCAGCAAGTTTTGCCACACGTTCTTGCAATTTTTCTTTGTCGTAATCACTCGTCGCTTCTTCAATTTGTGTCCGAATTTGCGCTACACGTCCTTCGATTGATTTTACATTACCAGCACCATCAATAATGGTGGTATTTTCCTTTCCAACCTCGATTCGTTTAGCTTGACCCAAANNGACCCAAATCATCCAATTTAACTTTTTCCAGTGACAAACCAACTTCTTCAGCAATCACTGTACCACCGGTCAATATCGCAATATCTTCCAACATTGCTTTACGACGATCACCAAATCCAGGTGCTTTAACCGCGCAGGTTTTGAGAATACCGCGAATATTATTAACTACTAATGTTGCTAGCGCTTCTCCATCAACATCCTCAGCAATAATGAGTAAAGGTTTACCAGCTTTAGCAACTTGTTCAAGAACCGGTAACAAATCTCGTATGTTGGAGATCTTTTTATCATGAAGTAGGACAAAGGGGCTTTCGAGTAATGCAATTTGCTTTTCTGCACTGCTTACGAAATAAGGAGATAAATAACCCCGATCAAACTGCATACCTTCCACAACTTCTAGCTCATTTTGTAATCCAGAGCCGTCTTCGACTGTGATTACACCTTCTTTACCTACTTTTTCCATTGCTTCGGCAATGATTTTACCGATCTCAACATCTGAATTTGCGGAAATACTACCAACTTGAGCAATTTCTTTGCTGGTAGAACATGGTTTAGAAAGTTTTTTCAGTTCTTCAATAGTCGCTACAACCGCCTTATCGATTCCGCGCTTTAAATCCATTGGATTCATACCAGCTGCTACATAACGCATCCCTTCTTTCACGATTGACTGCGCTAATACCGTTGCTGTCGTGGTACCATCCCCTGCAACATCAGAGGTTTTGCTTGCAACCTCTTTAAGCATCTGTGCGCCCATATTCTCAAATTTATCTTTAAGCTCAATTTCTTTGGCTACCGACACACCATCTTTAGTAATGGTTGGCGCGCCATATGAACGCTCTAACACTACATTACGACCTTTTGGACCCAAGGTTACCTTGACCGCATCTGCAAGAATATTAACCCCATGTACCAAATTATGACGTGCCACATCACCAAATCTAACTTCTTTTGCTGCCATAATTTTTTCTCCTAAATTACTGTTGAATGATCAAATTTCAAATTAAATGGATTAAATACCTTAGCCTTCAATAACACCCATGATGTCTTCTTCACGCATGACAAGGTACTCTTCACCTTTGATTTTTACAGCCTGGCCGGAATATTTTCCAAACAAAACTTTGTCACCAACTTTTACTTCCAAGGGACGAATTTTTCCATCATCCCCAGATTTCCCTTTTCCAACAGCTAAAATTTCACCTTGATCTGGTTTCTCTGTTGCAGAATCTGGAATAACAATTCCTGAAGCTGTCTTGCGTTCTTCTTCCAGTCGCTTGACAATAACACGATCATGTAAGGGGCGAATATTCATAGTTGATTCTCCTAATAATGATTTAAAGACATGAACATACTTTAAACTAACTAACCTCAATCAAAACCCAATCTGGTTCTGTAGCAATGATTTGCTATGATATTATTAGCACTCGATACTAACGAGTGCTAATAATATGATCTATTCTCTGGAATTTCAAGTCAATGAAAGATAAAAATTTATCGATACGCAGCTTTAGACATATCTGGCATCCATGTACTCAAATGAAACACCATGAAACTTATCCTCTTGTACCCATCGAAAAAGGCCATGGAATCTGGCTCTATGATACGAATGGTAAACGCTATATGGACGCAATCAGTTCTTGGTGGGTCAATCTTTTTGGACACTGCCACCCTTACATCAATGATGCTTTGATTGATCAATTAAATAAAATTGAACATGTCATGTTCGCCGGCTTTACTCACGAACCGGCTGTTGCGTTAGCAGAAAGATTGGCTGAGATTACACCAGGTAATTTAGATCATTGCTTTTTTGCGAGTGATGGTTCTTCGGCTACTGAAATTGCATTAAAGATGAGCTTTCATTATTGGCAATTATATGGACATACTAATAAAGTTAACTTCATTAGCTTGAAAAACGGTTATCACGGAGAAACACTCGGGTCATTATCTGTCACCGAAATTCCATTCTTTAAACAAACCTATACACCACTTCTACGCGGTACGGTACACATGCCTTCGCCCGATTGGCGAAATATTACTGGCAATGAAACGCACCTAGAATTCGCATTAAAAGCAGCTTCTGAATTAGAGACTTTTCTTTCCACACACCATACGCAAATTGCAGCATTTATTCTTGAGCCCATCATTCAGGCTGCTGGTGGAATGGGCATGTATCATCCCATCTATTTACAACGCGCCAGAGCGATTTGTGATAAATATCAAGTTCATCTAATCGCCGACGAGATTGCAGTTGGATTTGGTCGTACTGGAAAAATGTTTGCGTGCCAGCATGCTGACATTGTTCCAGATATATTATGTTTAGCGAAAGGATTAACAGGGGGCTACCTCCCACTTTCAGTCGTCATGACAACTGACTCAATATACCAAGCTTTTTATCAAGACGAATTTTCTAAAGCTTTTGTACACTCTCACTCTCATACTGGAAATGCCTTGGCTTGCCGAGCGTCCCTTGCATCACTCGACTTAATTGAGCGATACAACGTAATTGAATCGAATCAGGCCAAAATTGATTACCTCAATCAGCTTGCATCACCCCTGCAATCTCACCCAAAAGTAAAAAACTTCCGAAATTGTGGCATGATCTGGGCTTTTGAAGTTGAAACGGATGATCCCAAGTTCTCAAATCATTTTTTTCAGAAAGCGCTCGAAAAACAGCTACTCCTTCGCCCACTTGGAAATACCGTGTACTTTATGCCACCATATATTATTAATGAACATGAGATTGAGCATTTGGTAAACAATGTTCTACAAATTATCAATTTACAGTAGCAAAAATAGGAAATACCTTGGCACAACTTACTTTCTTAGGTGGCACCAATGAGGTAACTGGTTCATGTTATCTCGTAGAAACGGACGAAACTCGATTTCTAGTTGATTGCGGAATGTTTCAAGGAGGAAGTGAAGCAGAAATTAAAAATAGATCCGCATTTAACTTCAATCCTGAAACAATTGATTTCGTTTTGCTCACCCATGCTCATATTGATCATTCTGGATTATTGCCGAGATTAAGTGCCCGTGGTTATAGAGGACCCGTCTATACCACTGGAGCCACGACTGACCTACTTAAGGTTATGCTTAAAGATAGTGCCTATATTCAAGAAAAAGAAGCAGAGTGGAAAAATAAAATCCTACAAAGAAAACAACCTATTTCTAAACATGAAAATGCACCTTTATACACGGTTACTCAAGCGGAAACCTTCCTTAAACAGTTACGTAGTGTAAATTATGATGAGAAAGTTTTTCCTCATCCAACGATACAATGCTGCTTTCGTGATGCAGGTCATATCTTAGGGTCTGCTATTGTTGAAGTCTGGATAAACGCAAGATCAAAGCATAAAAAGTTAGTCTTCTCGGGAGATATTGGGCAACCAGGACATCCCATTGTCCAAGACCCCACCCCTATCGATCAGGCCGACGTTCTACTCGTTGAGTCAACCTATGGCAACCGACTTCACCGATCGATGTCGGATACCATCGATGAGCTTATCCATGCCGTTAACGATACGCTATTGAGAAAAGGCGGTAACATCATCGTTCCCGCTTTTTCTGTCGGAAGAACTCAAGAACTCCTCTTCTTGCTCATTGATTTACATCGTCAAAATAAACTTGGGAAAATGGATATCTATGTCGATTCACCAATGGCTAAAGCTGCCACGGATATTACGCTTCGACATAGTCAATTACTCGATAAAGAAGCACATGAAACGCTGCAGTGGTTCAATAAGGAAGGCAACCCACTAAAAATTAACTTCACTGAAAATGTTGAAGACTCCATTGCACTCAATGCGATTGATCATGGGGCTATCATTATTTCAGCCAGCGGCATGTGTGATGCTGGACGTATTAAATATCACCTCAAATATAATCTTCCCAGATCTGAGTGCACCATACTCATCACTGGCTTTCAAGCAGCGGGAACACTTGGGCGGAGACTAGTCGATGGTGCTAAAATTGTACGGATTTTTGGTCAAGAAATTGTTGTTCGCTCAGATATCTACACCATTGGTGGACTTTCAGCTCATGCAGACCAAGCAGGAATCCTAAATTGGCTCAAAGCATTTAAGGTACAGCCTAGCAATACCTATATCGTTCATGGCGAACCGAGTAATACCACCGCTTTAGCCGATGTCATCAAACAACAACTTAACTGGCCAGTTAGTATTCCAGAAAGATTCGCCACGGTAACACTTTGATTGTGCGTGGGTTAGCAAACTTACTTTTCCCCTAACTTATATTTCTTTATAGCAAGCTGTGCGATCTGTCGCCCCATATTGGAACCCACCTCTCCTGAATTACGATAATGCACGCCATCATAAATCCTTGCGTTTATCACCTCCTGCATAAAATCGTGCACATTACGCCAACTTCTTGTCGCATTATTCGCTGCTTTGCTCACTGTTGTTAATATTGGGGACGGCTCATTCCCAATTTCAGCCTCCAGTACGGTTCCAACTGCTGCAGAAACGATACAATGCGCACACGGATACTCTGGATGCATTGGAGTATTAATAAATGGTCGCCAACTAGCATCTCGCTCCGTAGCCTCATTCCCATCAATATCACCGTTCCGAATTGCAGTCACTGGTCTCCAGAATCCATAGTGATATTTGGCATCAAAAACAGCAATGAGCCCATCATCAGAAGCTTGAGTGACGGCAGCAAATAAACGCGCATTTTGCGTAATTTCCCTTCCAGGCTGCGTTGCTACGGCACGAACAATTCCGTGATAAATAGGGGGCATAACTTCCTCCCAAAAACGCGCAATCTCGGTTTGCTCACTCGTCCGTACTTGGCTATCAAAACGACCGAGGGATTTTACTTCATTATAATCCCGGGCCCAGATATCGCTTCCTAGCTCGGGTGGGGGGGCAGGTCTAAATTGTGCTGGATTTGTCATGAGCCAAGGGGCTCGCTTCACCCACTGCGGTGCCTCCGGAATAACGGTGGGCACATATATGCCTGCACTGGTGTAAGGTCGATAGGATTCTTTATCAGCAGCACCATCTTGAGTACGTTTCGCTAATATCGCTTGTGCTACTTTTGCACCCACTTCGATACCCGCTCTTTTTGCTGCGCCTTCACTGATAGTAGAAATGGCAGTTTGAAATGTTTTTTCAATTAGCGTTTTCTGGCTAGGAACTAGCTGCATCAACGTAACCCGGTTTGCTTCTGCAATCGCAGCTTCAATCGATGCATCAGGCTTAGGTGGTAGTGATTCAATATCACTTGCAGAATAACGACGCGTAATCGTATTGACTGCCTCGTAAACAGCTGTTTGGACTATCGCTAACGCCCTTTCAGCGGGTAATGGACCAATATCAGCATTCACAACGATATCACCAGCCCATTTGTTCCAATCCGTCACAGCATCAGCTCTAGACATAGGAATAGGCAATACTAAGCTAATAAGAATCAACCACAGAAATCGATCTCTTCCCCAAACATTCTTCATCAGAATACCCCTAAAAGTAGATTCATCAAACCAAGGCTCCTAATATAACTTTTCATTGCACCAATTTAATTGATCATCATCAAATCTTAGTCAAAATAGGTTAAAAGTAGTTGTAACTGATTTAAATAAAGATTGTTACCAAATCAGCTTAGCAATTAAAGATATCCTATATCCCAGTAGGTAATCAATCTTGGAGCCAATTCTTACCAATTATGAAATCAGTATAAAGTTTTGACTCTGCACTCCCAGCTTGAGGTGACCAGTTATAGCGCCATTTCACAATGGGAGGCAGTGACATCAAGATAGACTCGGTTCGCCCTCCTGTTTGCAATCCAAATAAAGTACCGCGATCCCAAACCAAGTTAAATTCCACATAACGACCACGTCGATAAGCTTGGAAATCCCTCTCTCTTTCACCATAAGGTGTATTTAAACGTTTCTCCAGAATTGGGGCATATGCAGGTAAAAAATAATCCCCTACTCGCTGAGTTAACTTAAAGCATGTTGAAAAATCAGGTTGGTTGAAATCATCAAAGAACACACCTCCTATTCCCCTTGGTTCCTTCCGATGTTTAAGAAAGAAATATTCGTCACACCATTTCTTAAAACGAGGATAGTAATCAGGCCCAATGGGATCTAGTGCTGTTTTACACGTTTGGTGAAAATGAATCGCATCCTCCTCAAAACCATAATAAGGTGTTAAATCCATTCCCCCACCAAACCACCAAACCGAATCAGCTCCTTCCTTCTTCGCTTCAAAAAAACGTACATTCATGTGCACAGTAGGCGCATACGGATTGCGTGGGTGCAACACGAGTGACACTCCTGCTGCTTCAAAAGAACGACCTGCTAACTCGGGTCGTGCTGCTGTCGCAGAAGCAGGTAGGCCATGGCCAAAAACATACGAAAAATTAACCCCACCTCGCTCTAATACATTACCTTCCTCAATAACGCAGCTAAGCCCTCCACCACCATCAGGCCTTTCCCACCCATCACGTTGAAATGACTTGCCATCAATTGCTTCTAGGCCTGCGACAATTCTATTCTGCAAATCAGCCAGATACGCTTTGACCTCAACCATATTCATTCTCTATTCCCCCTCAATCTGTTTCACTGCGTTAGTTAATTTATCAAGTCTTCTCAAGCAATTCTAACCCCAGCTCGAAAGCTAGGGAAGAAATTTGGTTGCTATGTTAGACTTGCTTTACTTATTTCATAAATAAAAGGTATGTCAGGTAATACATTAGGAAAATTATTTTGTGTCACGTCGTTTGGTGAATCACATGGTCCCGCAATCGGTTGTGTAATAGACGGCTGCCCGCCTGGTCTCGAGCTATCTGAGGCCGATATCCAACATGAGCTCGATCGACGCAAACCAGGAACATCGCGACATGTTACACAGCGCCGTGAAGCAGATATTGTTGAGATTCTCTCGGGTGTATTTGAAGGAAAAACAACGGGAACACCAATTGGCTTGTTGATTCGAAATGAAGACCAGCGCAGTAAAGACTATAGCAAAATTATGGATACTTTCCGTCCAGGGCACGCTGATTATGTTTACTGGCAAAAATATGGTATTCGCGATTATCGAGGTGGCGGCCGGGCTTCTGCCCGAGAAACTGCAGTACGAGTTGCAGCGGGTGCAGTAGCCAAAAAATGGCTGAATAAAACTTATGGCACCATCATTCGGGGATGTTTAACTCAGCTAGGACCGATAAGTATTCCGTTTAAGGAATGGAACGATGTCAATCAAAATCCTTTTTTTGTTCCAGATAATAGCTTTGTGCCCCAACTTGAAAATTATATGGATAGCTTGCGAAAATCAGGTGACTCGGTAGGCGCTAAAATCAGTATTGCTGCTGATAGCATTCCAGTTGGCTGGGGCGAACCCGTCTATGATCGACTTGACGCAGAAATTGCCTATGCAATGATGAGTATCAATGCGGTCAAGGGAGTTGAGATTGGCTCTGGATTTGCATGCGTTTCTCAGAAAGGGACTGAACACTCTGATGAAATGACACCAGATGGCTTTTTAACTAACAATGCTGGCGGTATTCTAGGAGGAATTTCGACAGGCCAACCGATAACGGTCAATATCGCGATTAAACCAACTTCAAGTATTCGGCTAGGAAGAAGATCTTTCGACAAACACGGCAATCCAGTCATCGTTGAAACTCATGGACGGCATGATCCTTGTGTCGGGATTCGCGCAACGCCCATTGCGGAAGCGATGTTAGCGCTTGTTCTCATCGATCATGCCCTGCGTCATCGAGCGCAAAATGCTGATGTTCTTTGTACTACCCCTAAAATAGCTGGAAGTATTCAAAATAACTCTCGAACCCTTTCTTCACAAGAAGATATTGATTCTAACCATACCGAGAACCCAGATCCGGACGAAGCGTGATTGTTTCCTTAAAACTGCACCTTACTTTTTCCATTTACCAATCCTAATCAGCTTGTTTCGTAATCCAGGCAAAGGAAAATCAAATTCGTAGGCTCTTTCAGCGTGAAAACGCGCCTTGTCATGATTACCCTTATCAAAATACAGTAGCCCTAGGTTATAGTGCGCAGTTGCATTATCAGGCTGTATTCTGACTGCAATCTCCAATTGTTCGATAGCCGAACTACTCCGACCTACTTTTGATAAATAACTCCCATAAATCGATCTTACGGTACTATCATTGGATCGCCATCGAAAAGCACGATCAAAATAACACTCCACGTTGTACTTTAGCCCTGGAATACTAGTAGTTTTTTCTCTAATTGCAAGTTTTGCCAAAGATGCTAATGCACGATGGTGGTTAGGCCAAGCCTGCAATGTATAATTTAAATCTGCTGCAACACGCTGTGTGCCAGCTTTAAGTTTTTCAATTTCCGGTGCAAAATGATAGGCTTCAACCAAATCAAGCTTGTCTTTCAACTGGACTCTATCTAGATAATCAAAAGGACCAAAATGTGCTCCTTTCAATGGTCCACAAATATTATCTTGCTGCGCATGTACTTGAAATGATAGAACTATAATAATTAATAAGAGGAAGCCCTTGTAGCATGATTCTTTCATATGAATTCCGCTCCTAGAATTGGTCTCTATATATTATCAATTAAAATCCACACAAATAAATCACAGGTTAAGTATCAATTTCATTTAAAATTTCAACTAACTCAGTTGTTCTGGATTCTCTTGAGTTCAGCTGTAATTGCTTTAATGATAGCGGTTGAGAAAAATTTTCTTCTTTAAGGCTATCAAGAAACTTCAATAGTAATTCCTTAATATCTGATAAAGCATCAAGCTGACAAATCGCATCAAAACCTAAACTCTTGAGTTTTAGGCCAGTATCTCCTTCTGGATCTGTCAATGCTAGGATAGGCTTTTGCGTACGTAAATACTCATAAAGCTTTGCAGGTATTTGATTGTTACAGTTGGAAGCCTGCAAAATAATCAAGCCATCTGCAGATAGCATCTCAGCTATAGCCTCTTTGTATGAAATAGGCGGTGCCAGCTTAACAATCGATGCAATACTAAATCGATCAATGAGTTGCTGTAAGAAATGATCATTATAAGTCGCTCGGAGTATAATCTTTAAACTTTCTGAAGAAATACGCTTTTCCCTGATCAAATCGGATAATGCTTCGAAGAAATGGGTCGGATCACGCTCAGATGAATAGATAATCCCACTATGAATCAGGGTTAATTGTTTATTCTGTTGCGGTTGATGCTCGGGAACTACATCAGTAAAAATTTGCTCGTCGTACCCATTCTCGATAACTTTAAAGCGCGCTTCAGTTTCGGTAGAAAATCGACTAACGTAGTCCTTTCTTGTGTTAGGTGTTGTAAAAACAGCTCGTGAGCAGTGATGAATGGTTTTTTTCTCAATCCATTGATAAGAACGATAGATCAGTGGGTCTGTCGGATAATCAGGCTGCACCATTGGATCACGAAAATCGGCCACCCAGGGTATTCCAGTCATTCGATTAAGTGTATAACCAATAAGATGTGCGGTTGCGATCGGGAATGTTGACCAGATTACATCAGGTTTGAATTTTTTAATTAAATAGAGCCCCTGTGGCACCGCACTCAACCACCAAGAAACCCAGCGATCAGGTACAGCCAGTATTCTAGGATAACGTTTCAGTACGGAAAGATGCCTTGCCGTATCGAGCGCAAAAGAACGATAAATGCTAATTTGTTCGAATTCCTTGGGTAATTGTGTTGCACCAACATGTTGATAGGCAATTGGGTTAGCTGTCAGAATTATCGGTTGCCAACCTAGTTTGGGAAGATACTGTGCAAACCGCAATGTTCTCTGTATACCACTACTTCCCTGTAAAGGGGGAAAATGGTAAGCAATTAACAAGATACGCTTCACCATGATTTACACCACTCTGCTGTCCAACTGGCTACTTGGTCTCGCCACTGCCGAGTTGAGAAAGTATGATTTGCTTCCTGCAAATGAGCGCGCCTAACTTGTTTGGAAGCCAGTATATATTTCCAGTCATTTGAAGCATTGATTAAATCCAGAAATTCTTGTGCAGTTAGATCATCCCCGCTTGTAATAAGCAATATCTTCCCTTTGAATTGCTTAAGCCCTTCTAGCATTCGATCTGGCAAAGGCACCAAATTACAACTAGCCTGCTGAACCTTATCATTCACTATTTCTGTTTTTTTCATTAAGAATTTAGATACTGACCGGTACAAAGAGCTAAATGATTCGGAAAGTTTAAATTGTCCCCTCCCCAGTTTCTTCCAAAATTCCCAGTTTAGTAAACGCGACACATAGTAATGTTTAAGATAAGCTTTTGCAGCACCAGCTTCAGTTCTCACCCAAGGGTTTACGAGAACGAGACCAGTGACTCTAGGATCCTTATGTGCATAAAACAAAGCTGCAGATGCCGCATCACACAATCCCCAAATCACAA
>FRDC01001156.1_pt1 | contig 10565 bp, 13 predicted proteins | sample 1106171 | NCBI WGS metagenome assembly FRDC01 (sample SAMEA3930566, study PRJEB13176) | freshwater metagenome | biome: Drinking water system; feature: drinking water; material: water | place: Singapore | collected 2014-12-20
CCGCCATCGCCGCATCCGCCACGTACGCCGCCGCCGCCGCAGATTTTAGATCGCTCGCCGCTCGACACTGTTGGCGCACGCAGTTGGGCATGCCAGGTAACTCGGCGATGATCCGCCGTACCGTCTCGATCGTGATACGCGACACGACCGCCAGCCGGCGCTCGTCGCCCCATTCGGCCCAGCCGTCATACGCCATGTGCAGGCGTATCAGATGCGGCGTCGCGACCTCGCGCGATGACCACGCGGCATCGTTGATCGGGCGATAGTCAGGACGGCCGAGCGCCGCCGGATCATCCGTTATTTCGTCGAGTTCTCCACGCTCGACGAGGCACGCCGCGTGTGCCTCCAGTATGCACAGAGGGCAATGCGGGTCGTCGTACATGCCGCAGTGTCCCCCGCTAGCCAACTCGCCGCCGTGGCGAGAAATCACGTCGAGCAAAGAAATTTCCGTGCAACTCATGTCTATTATCTCCAGACGCCCATTTCACGGGCTGCTTCGTACCACGCGACAGCCACTATCGCCGCCGTGGCGAGCATGGCGAGAATCGCATCGAAAGCCAAAGATTCGTATGCGTCGTCCATGACGTTCGCTCCTAGTCAACCTCGATTTTATATGTGGCGCGAAATACGCGGCCGCTGATTCGCTCGCCACGAACTAGCGTCGCGTGCCACGTGCGAATCAGATAGCTGTTCAGCCACGGCACTTCTACCTCGCGAGACAAATGCCACGGCACATACCCAGCGTCGCCCTCATCGAAATAGTCCACAGGCAGTACGTCATGGCGCGCTGCAACGTACGGCTCGCTGGTTCCGTCGTCGTCGTCGGCGTAGAGTCCGATGCGTTGCTCGATGTCGCGCACGGTCTCCTCGTAATACTCGCGCGTGTCGTCGGTACGAGCCGCGTCAAAAGAACAACACTGGTAGATGGCCGTGCTCATGTGCTGTCTCCACTGATGAGGCGCCGCACTTCGTCGATTTGCCAATTTCTTTCGGCGGCGACCACGCCGGCGGACATGACGGCGGACCTGGCGGCGTACGTGGCTAACTCGGCGGCGTACGTGGCGGACCTGGCGGCGTACGTGGCTAACTCGGCGGCGTACGTGGCGGACCTGGCGGCGTACCTGGCGGACAAGGCGTAGGAGGCGGAGGCAACGGCGGAGGCAACGGCGTCGTATGCGGCGGACAATGAGTCGTTTCCGATTTCGCCGCGCAGCCAGGCGCGTTTGGCAGCGATCGCTGCGCGCGGGCGATCGTCGCAGAAGCGCGACTCGTAGTTTTTCAGCACGTGCTCGGCAAACCGACATGCCAGTTCGTGCAGATCGCGCTCGTCGATCAGCTCGGGTCGCAGCACGACCCACAGGCGATCGGCGGGAGGCACGCTGTCGAGCGCCAAAACGTCGAGCGCACTCCAGCGTTTTTTTCGGCCGGCGATCGCGCGGATGCGCTCCTCACTCCAATCTTCGCATCGGCTCCACCGTAGCAGGTCGTCTATGGTGGCGGTCGGCAGCGTGACGGCCGGCGGGCCTTTCGGCGCAGGCATCGGCGGCCGTCCGCGTGCTTTGCGTTTCATGTTATTCCTCACCCTTGGCGGCACGAATCGCATCGCGTGCCAATGCACGCGATGCGAACAGGCATCCAGCACGATCGCCGCCAAAAGAGCGGCCCCACACTACATAGCCGGTTTCCATCCGGCCCTGAATGGTCCATCCTGTCATTTTTCCAGCGACCCGTGGACGCTCGCCGTATTCGATGGCGCGGCGTATCGCCGCAATTCGATGATCCATTTCGCTCTCACTTTCTTGTTGAGCCCCTAGTATCCTCAACAGTCTCGCCCTGCTGGTCAGCAGATATGCAGTCGGCTAGGACTGCTAGAGCCGACTCGTAGTCTGGAGCCGTGAGCACCATGTCAGCTACCTGCTCCGGTGACTCCAGGTCGGCAGCCTCGATGCGCGTGATGAGTTCGGCTCGTTGGGCCTCGGTCATGGTCATGGTCCTCGTCGTGCCGGAGGTCGCCTCCCGGCTCAGGCTGGCCGCGGGGCCGCGAGTCGTCTCGCGTGTCCCCCGTGGCATGGATGTATTATACCTATTGCTCTACACCGAGCAATAGGTATTTCAAGGGTTTTTTCCAGAATTTTTGCGATTCCGCCACAAGTCATTGCCCGGAACAAACTTAGGGCAACCAGAATTTTTCCGAATCAGGCCGCGCAGAGCGTCGATATCGCCGGGCGCTAGGGCGAGAGCCCGCCCGATCCTAATCCCGAGCCCGTGGCGAAACGCCACGCGACGCACGGTAGAGGGATGGCATTGCAGGGCCGCGGCAGCGGCAAGCGGCGTAATGAAATCGTGTGGCATATCGCCACTATAGCGTCACGCGAGGCGATAGACTAGCCTCGCTTGAGCAGCCGGCGGACCACTTTCCCGGACAGCACTGCGGGCGCCTTCTGGCCGCGCTGCCGCTCGTACATTCGCCGCACGGCGTATAGGCTCGACACGCCGGCCACTTCCTTGTTGCGGGCGATCCGAGTCGTCGTCCCTCCAGGCCCGATGCTCCAAGTGATCTGCTGAATCGCGCCGTCGGGAGAATGGGCAATGAGCCCAGCGTATAACGCATTCTCGGGGAAGTCCGTTTGATACTGCGCTTCGATTCCGTCGAGAGCACGCTGCGCGTCGGCGTCCAGTGTCGCGATATTCGTTGATCCGCTCGTCGGCGTCGCTCCGACAACAAGGGCGGCGCCTGGCGCGAATGTCGTAAGAACAGTCGGCACCAGATCGTCGCGCTTAACGATCGCCGTGCCAGTGTTGTAGTTCGTACCGAGCGAACGCTCGATGACGAACCGCTTCATGCCTCGCGTCGCCACGTCGCGCAATGGCACGCACACGCGCAAGACAACGTCGGCAGGTTGCGGCTTGTACTCGAATCCGCCGCCTGCCAGCGTCTTCCATTTGAACGTCTCGCGCGAGAATTTCACGATGCCGAGCGCCGCGTCGATCGAGAACCCGCTTTGAATCGTCGCCTTCTTGGCGTACACGTCGGTGTAGTTCACGATCGGCAAGAGCTGCGCTTGCTGCGGAGTAGCGCCGTCGGTCCCGTCGTGCCACACGCCATAGGCGATGGCCTCACGTTCTCGCTCCGTTGAACCATCGGCGAACGTATCGACCATTTCCGTCTCGATCGGCAGGATTTCGTCGAGGTGCGTAATCTGCCGGCGTACAGGCGTCCCCGCCGAATCAAGCGTATAGAGCGTGTGCGGCAAGGCGATCCGATACCAACGATAGACGCTACGCTTGGCCCGCTCGCGATCCTGCGGATTGGCAATCGTGTTGAATTCCGGCGGGTCGCTCGTCTCCCAACCGCCGGCCGGCTTGTAGGCAAGTTGGTCGATCGGCACGATCTTGCCGTCCACGTCTTCGCCGACAGCTTCGAGCACGAAATCGCTTTGATGGCGGATGTGAGAATACGCGACGCCGATTTTGTCCGGCACTTCTGGCGGGTCGATGCTCCCCGAGTAGTCGATCGCCTCTGGCAATAGCGGCAGCGCGGCTCCGACGTTCAGCTTGTAGATGTGGACGGCGTTGTCCAATCCGAGCACGACGCGGCAACCGTGATCGTCGGCGAGTTGGGCCAGCGCCTGGGCCGCATTCTCCGCGTCCCATTCGACCGTCGGATACGACGTCGTGGGCAAGGCCGCCACGTCGAACCCGGTTTCGTTCAGTGCTTGCAAGAGCAGCGTCGCCAGCTCGCGGGCGTTCTTTTTCGTCTGGCGGACAGGAACGCCAGCCTCGTCCATGACCTGCCCCTTCTCGTTGCGGCGATTGTAGAACCCGCTGATGGTCGGGAACGCCCACTTCCAGCGGCGGTCGAGGATTTGCAATCGCCAGATGCGACCCTGCGGCCCAATCGAAAACTCCGCCCGCGCCACCTTGCAATTCGGCAGCGAAATAACCACCGGCCCGCCGATGTCGCGAACGTAGGTGAAGGCGAGCGTGCCGCCGGCGCCGACGAAATTCGCCTGCGGCGCTGTTTCGACTGAGGCGAGTCCGGGCGTGATGCCGTGCTGGAGCGTGTACGAGGCCGAAACGACCTGCGACACGCCGGGGAATGAAACGAGTCCTTGATTGGCCATGAACTACGTCGGCGCTCCCAACGTGATCTTCTTGTGTTTGCCCAGGTTGATCGTGACTTCCGTCAAGTCGCACTTTTCCAGGTCAATGCCGTTGGTATACGTGCCGCGGGCCTGCGGGTCGAGGAATGTGGCGCCGGCGTAGAGGTTGACGCTGGTGATCGTGATCGCTCGCGTGTCCCCACTCATGTCGAACACGCCGCCGCTGTTCACTTCGACGCTCGTCGGGTTGTTGCCCGAGAGCCAGTTGAGCGTGCCGCCGTTGATGGTCACGGTGTTCATGGTGCTGGCGTAGTGGTTGTGCGTGCCGCCGTGCGTCGTGCAGGTCGTGACGGTGAACCAACTGTCGAGCACTCCCCCCGTTTGCTCCTTGGTGGTGATCGTGCAGGCGAGACCGGTCCGCACGTAGCCGTCGTAAAGGCGAAGCGTCGTGACGTTGGTCGTCTCCGTCGTGAGCTGCGAAATTACTCCCAGACCGACGGAGCCGCCGAAGACGTTGACTGCAGTGATCGCCGTGCCTTTGATGAGCAGCGGTTCAAGCCCGACTTCCGCTGCCGAGCCCGTGTTGTAGACGTTGAACGTGCCGGCAACGGAGCCCGTATTGATCTTGATCCGCCCCGAGCCCGTGCCATCGCCTCGGCCGATATTCGTCGTGGTCGAACCGATCGCCAGATAGCCGTCGGTAAAACGGTATTCGGCGTAGCCGTTGGAATTGCGTTCCGGAAGGCCGATTTTGCCCGTGAACGTCTGAGCGATGTTCAGGCTGGTCAGCGTGACGGCCGACTGCCCGAGGCCGTAGAGAATATCGACGCTCGAATTCTCGATGAAGACGTCGTCCGTCGAAACAGGGACGGAACCGCCGCTCCAGTTTGTGGCCGTGCTCCAGTCGTTCGGGCCGGCGCTGGCCGTGACGGTCGCCGTGACCAGACTGCCGGCGGTCGCGCTGGATGAACTCGTGAATGGCACGCCCGCCGTGTCCGCGGTCAACGATACGTAAGTATCGGGGCCAAAATTCGCGGCCGTAATTTCCGCGAACTCGGGGACCGTGGAAGCATTGAACGCCGCAACCAGGCCGTTGATGATCTCCGCGACCGTAGCGGAGGCGTCCGACAAGTAGCTGATGCTCTTGCCATTGATCGTAATCGTATACGTCGCATTGTTCGCCGCCGTCGGCGTGACGCTGTTGACTTGGGCGACGGCCGGCGCATGACCTAACCACTTGCGATTAGCCAATGTGTCCTCCTAAGCGACTCGCGAGAGCCGGGAATAAATGAAGTAGTACGCGGCCAACGCCGCAAACGAATATCCCACGAAATGCCAACGCCTTTTCATGCGCTCGCCCCGATCAAGACGATATCGTATTCGATCGTTGCCGCGCCCGAGTCGATCTTGAGCTGGTCCCCGGTCCCGGCCGTGACGACCTTGCCCGCCGCAGACGGATCATAGTAGAAGAAAAACCCATCCGGCCCGATCGGGATTTTGTCGGTCACATCGGAGAAGAGCGGGAATTGATTGGCCGCCGCTCCGCCGACGATCAGATTCGCCCCGGCCGTCGTGCTGCGGTTCTTGACCAGGATGGCCTTGATGCGAGCGAAGGTCAGCGTCGCACCGAAGGCGTTGACCAGGCTCCCCGCCAGGTCGAGGTTTTCCGACGTGGCCGTAAGCGTCCGGCGGTCATGCCATATCTGGTCCGCCTGATCGACGGCGGTTCCACTGGCCAACGCATCCGACAGAGTGATTTTCGACGAATCGGTAATCGTTGATTGGTCGAGGGCGTTCGTATGCGTCCAAGCGAGGATCGCCGTGAGATTGATCGACAGTGCCATTGCTTAACTCCACACGTTCGGCGTCCCCGAGAGGGCCGAAGCGTCTTCAAAGTGATAGGACCAGGAGACTTCGTACTCGCTGTACTGCGGCGAGCCCACGGGGCCGCTCCGCTTCGGAGACTTGTAGGCGATTTCTCGCATGTCGCGTTGTTCGGCGCTCGGCCAGATCGGCGACGGGATGATGGGATAACCGCCGTAGCCCACCGATCGGCCGGACTGCGTCGCCATGTACGGCGTCGAGGCGGCGACGATCTGCTTTTGCGGCGAACCGGTCAGCGTTTGCAGGTGGACAAACCGTTGGCCGCCCCCTTTGAAGGCGAGCATTTCCTCAAAGTATATGAGCAGGCTCGACGCCCCGGCGACGGGAATCTCCGCCTCCAGCGAAATCGAGTAGCTGCGGAATGTGCTGTATTCGGCGCCGGTCCCCTGCGGGAAGTTCGGGCCTTGGACGACGCGCACGCCGCCGAGCGTGTTGGCATTCAAAATCTGATGATGCGTCGGCGTCACGCCGTCATCGAGCAAGAGCGCCACATCCTTGCCGTTCGCCCCGTATGCCGTGGCCAGCGCCGCTAGGGCCGACGTCAACGCGGCCTGGCTCGCGGCCTGGATAAAGCCCGTGATATCCCAGCGTTCAATGACGGACACCTGCTGACCACCTTCGTTGAAGCGTGGCGTCTTTTGCACGACGACGGCGCATTCGTTGTTCGCGTGCGTGTAGGTTCCGTATTTGACGTACATTGCTAGTTTCCGGCTCCGCCATTAGCCGACGTGTTGTCTTGAACGTCTTTGTTTTCGCTACGGAACCTGTCGCGTCCCTCCACTCGCTGCAATAAAGCTGCAACATTTTCCATTTCAGGCTTGAGAACTTTGGCAACAAGCCCAGCCATCTCCTCGACGTCCGCCGTGATCTTGACTTTGATTTGATTGTCGAGCGTGATGACATTTCCGGAATGTTTTTCCAGATCATCCATCGCCTGACCCTTTTCCTCGGTAAACGTACTTGCATCGAAAAACGCTCGGACGCCGGACTTTTGGGCCATTAGTCGCTCTTGTCGCGCCATTTCGTCGCCGAGAAACGCCCCAGCGCCCATGCCCTTCAGCCTGTCAATATCCTCCGTCGTTCCAGTGCCGGATGACACGGCACGAGCCGATGCAATCGCCGCCGCGCGCTCCGCATCGGTCATGCGGTTCCATCGCTCTTCCATCGACCGCTGCGAATCCATGAGCATATCGACGCGCTGGCGAGCCATTTCGAGCGATTTCTGGGCGCCTTCGAGTTCCTTTTGCATTCCCTCGATCTTGGCTTGTCGAATCTGCTGTTCGATGGCCAGCTTCTCTTTGGTCAGATCGACGATCTTCTGTTGTTGGTCGACGATTTCAGTTTCGGCGACGGGAACGCCGGCGGCTCTCTGCTCTCCCAATTGACGAACCCGCCCACGGGCGTTGGCGGTAGCGTCATTGTTGAACTGTCTCCACTCCTCTAGGCCCTCGGCCCCCTTCGCCTGAAAGACGTCTCTACGCGCGGCGTCTATCACCTCTTCGATTGGGGCGTTCATATCGCGATCGCGAATGTACTTTTCCTCCAATTGCGACTGGCGCGAAAGGCGTTCATTAAATCGCGTCCGCCCGCGATTGGCGGCGGCTCGGCCGAGATCAAGAATGCCGATGTCATGTGCTTTTTCTACGGCAAAATTGCCGCCCCACTCCGCGATGGCATCTGATATACGGCCCTTGTTAAAAATCCGATCAAGAATCGTTCCGGCGCCCAGCACAAGAGCCCCCGCCTTGCCGGCTCGTGCGGCTCCGCCTAGCAGCCGTGGCGCGGCGCTTGACGCGGCGGGTAGACCGCTGGCCGCAGATGGCAACGCGGACATCGCTGCCGATCCCGCCTGCGCCTTGCCAGCTGCGGCCGAAGCCGCCTGAGCCGCAGCGGCCGCAGCGGCCGCCGCCGCTACGGCTCGATATGCCTTGCTCAGCCCCATCACGATATCGACCACCCCCTTGTACAGGTCGAAGAATCCCTGCGCCAGGCGAAGCTGCTCGACGAACTTTTTCATGTTGTCGTTTTCGCCGCCAAGCAATACGGCGGCGCGAACGAGTCGCATCATTCCTTCGCCGGCGCGCGTCGAGCCTTCCGCCATATCTCGGAATGCCTGCCGAGATTTATTGGCCGCCGCTTGATGCGCCGCCTCCAATCGCCGTTGCCCTGCAATCTCCGCCTTGACGCGATCATCCTCCTGTCTCGCCATATCGCGCTTTTCGGCTTGGCGCTTCTTGTATTGCTTGGTGACTTCGCCATCGAGGTATCGCCGAGAAGCTTCCTGCTGTTTGGCAAGCGCAGCGTCGTCGCGTTCCTTTTCTCGGGCGGTCCGCGCATCGGCCTTGCGACGTTCGCTGGCCTCTTGCTTTGCAGCGTCTGCGCGATCCCTGGCGCCTTTTTGCGCCGCTTTGGTGATCTGCTCTTGGGCCTTCACAGCTTCTTTGGAGAAGTCCGAAAAGACCTTCTTGTAGCTCGGATCGTTCTGAGCGATCAGCCGATAGACGATCTCGCGCGTCGTGGCCATTACCGCTTGCCTCCCAGGACGCCGACGAACGCATTCCCGATCCCCGCATACGTGGCCCGCAGTCGATCGAGCGCCTCCGCGTGCCGCACTTGCTGCTCGATGATGGCGTGGTTGCGCAGCGTTGTCAGGTCCGCCGGCAGGCGGCCGCCGAGCGGCGCGCGGGCCATCAGGTAGTAGTCGTAGGCGGCCATATTCTTACGAGACAACTCGATCAACTTTGCTTCTTGCGGACTCTTCTTGGGACAGTTCCAGCACGGCGTCGGCGTGCCGGCCGGCCGAGCGAGCGGCTGCCCGCCGCGTTCCATCTTTCGGCCCGTCTTTTCGTCGTACAGCCATTTGGCACAATCCTCGCACGAACGACTGGCGACTTCGGGATGGCACAACATGAGCGCCACCCCGGCCGCTAGTTTTTTGCGTCGGCCGTTTCGCGCAGCTCGGCCACGCTCCGCCCTTCGATCGCCGCTTGAATCCGCTGGTCGATCGCCGCCAGCGTCTCGGCGGTTTCCGCCTCGGGGTCCAGGTCGCCGGCGTCGGCTCCGACCACGATGTTCAGCACGCGCCAAAAGAGCGGAGCCTTGAATCGCAAGTACGTTTCGAGCCTGACAGGCACGGTCTGCTCTTTCGCGTCCCGCAGGCTCCACGACTGGATGCGAGCGACCACGGCAGCAGCCCGCTTCTTGAGCTTGGCGTCTTCCGGCAGCCGTTCAACGGCGTCCGAGTACAACAGCGCCCGCTCTTCGACCAGCATCGGCCGATAGGTGAAGCGGAATTCGCCGTGAACGCGGTCCTCGCCTTTGATGTAGGCGGATTCGGTGTAACCGTCGGGAATGAAATCCATCATGCTCGTTCGTTCCTAGGGATTGAAAGGGAAAAGGTCATTCAGTCGTTCTTGCCGCTCGTCGCAGCCGCAGCCGGATTTCTTTCTGATGCCGACCAGCGTTAGGAGCCAAGCGACCACGTCGCCGAGGCCGCGCAGCATCTTGATACGGTTCGAGAGCGGTCCGCGGCAAACGGCGTGAATCATGCTGGGATCGGCATAGGGCGAGAGTACGACGCGCCCGCAACGCTTGTGTCGGCATACGTGCCGCTGTTGACCACGGCATTCGCCGTCGTGGCGGAATCGGCAATGAATGAGCATCAGCACGCCCCCGCCGTGATGGTGGCCGTAGAGCCGGGGAACGTGCATGTCTGGCATCCGTTCTGGTTTCCAAGCGAGGCGAGGCTTGCCACTTCGGCGACGAACCCGCAACAGTTTGGCCGACTGGCGAGATCAGACGCCGCATAAGGCGGCAAGTCTTTGATCCAAGTTGGCTTTAGAAAAAACGGCATATTGCACGTATCAGAGCCAGCCAGCGTCACGCCGAGAGTGACGACAAGGCGAGGCCGAACAACCCCAATTACGTCTACTGGACACTCGATGGCGAAATCGACTGAGCTATAGTATTCGCTGCATTGCGGAATCGTTTGGCACGCACCATTGCATTTCACGATATTCAATCGGCCACCGCAAATGCCGGCTTGCGTTAGAACGTAAGTGCCGTTGATCGCTGAGCAGTTTCCGGCGCAAGCGGTTCCCGCCCCGACGCCTGAAATCGTGATCGTCCACTCCGCGGGCGCATTATTGTTCGAGCAGCATGGGCAGAATACCGGCGTGACGACTCCGCCGCCTCCGCCGCAACATGGGCAATTGGCCAGAAAGAACCCGACCGTCAGAACCGCCAGCGATTGAGTGAGCAGGTCGAACACGGCTAGCACTCCGCTGCGGTCATGTACCACGCCGCGTTGACCCACTGAACGATGACCCATTTGTCGCTGCCGATGTTTGCGAACTTGTTGTAGGCGACGACGTTTACCCCCGTATCGGCCTCTGCCAATGGCGTACCTGAATAGACTGACACGGCGCCGGCGGCTCCCTTGTTGATCGCGGCATCCGTCTTGCCCAATAACGTTGTCGGCCAGCGCCACTGCGCCAATACTCGTTCTTGTCCCGAGCCGCCGGGGTTCACGATGCCGCCAAGGACCGTAAACCCCGGTCGGCCGGAACGAATCTTGTA
>FRDC01003765.1_pt1 | contig 10554 bp, 17 predicted proteins | sample 1106171 | NCBI WGS metagenome assembly FRDC01 (sample SAMEA3930566, study PRJEB13176) | freshwater metagenome | biome: Drinking water system; feature: drinking water; material: water | place: Singapore | collected 2014-12-20
ACCCACGACCACGACCAACCGCTCCAAAATTCCTGCGGACCAACGAACGAACTCTCTTCAACGAGATCGCAGCGTTGAACCCGCATCTGACGCAGCGTGATGCAATATTATTGGCTTCATATTCGCAGGCGGTCGCCATAACGCACAAGCTCGGTTGTGGAACTGATCTCAAAGCGTGGGAGAAGGCGACAAAGGTGATGCTGATGCTAGCGCGCAGTTTGCGTTTAACGGTGCAAGCCTCCACCCGCCCAGACAAGTTGGAACGCCAACGCGCCCGCTATCAACCCAGCCCATTAGAAACATACTTGCAGGAGAACCCCGATGACGAATGATGAAGATGATTTTACAGAAGCCGATCTCGCAGCTTTGCAACTCGCCGTCGATTTGTCGATGGCCGATGACTCACCAGACCCCGGCCATACTGAGCAGGTGAGGAGCTTTTTGGCGAAGCGCCCGTGGCTAGAGGTCAGCAAATTCTGCGCCTACCATTGGCAAATGCGCCATCTGGGTTGCCGACCTTATCACTCGCCACCTTGCTGGATCGTTACAGAAGAAGAAGCCGACGCGATATTGAAGGAAGGCCCGCGCGCCGCGCACGATGGTTCCGGGCGCGACATTAGCAATTGCGCGTCAGCTTGGATTTTAAAGCGCATGCTGCGCGCTGGCATCTCTCCTTTTCATCCTGATCCGCTCCGAGCGTTGGGCGAGAAACCATAAATGCACAAACGCACGCCGCGCGCCATGATCCCAGTTACACACTCGCTAGCTTTTTTCTTCACGCTAGCCGGTACGCCACCGCATGTTCACGTCTCCGACGACGCGCTCATAAAGGCGATCATGCGCGCGGTGGGCGATAGAACGTTCAATTCTCGCGAACTGAAAGAGTTAGCGCGGGTCGCGGGTCCGCTGCGAGATATTTTGGGCGATATGATCCCAGCCCAGATAGGTAAGGCGTTGCAAAAGCTCAAAGGCAAAAACTACGACGGCTATGTGCTCGAACGTCAGAGCGTCGATAAGGAGGGAACGATGTGGCGCGTGTTTTTCCGCGGTTAAAGTGCATTTTCTCACTTTAATCCTGGCCCTTTCGGGTAAGAGCCGCTCCAGCCTACGCTAGCCGCGAATTTAGGAGCGGCACATGCATCAGCGTTTAGGTGATCTCACGAACGAACTCGCCATTTTTTCTCAGCAGCGTAGTCTAGCCCGCGCTGTCGTCGCGATGGGCCGCGCGGAAATTGATCCCGGCGCATTCCACATGCCCGAACGCATCGTCCGGGAAAATTGGAAAGATGATAAAGATGCGTTGAGCATTGCGCAAAAGGGCGCTGTGGTACCCGCGAGCACGAGCGGCGTTACGCCGTTCAATCAAACTTCAATTAGCAATCTGATCTCACTGCTGGGGCCTGGAGCCGCGAGCCGCGCGATCTTCGCAGCGTCGCTCAACGTTAGTTTAGATAACTCTTACGGCCTGACGGTGCCGACCATGACCGCGAGCGGCACGGGCGTCAGCTTCGTCGGCGAAGGTTCTCCGTTAAAGGTCCGCCAATATGCATTCTCCGGTCCAACGTTGACACCGAAAAAAGTCGGCTTCATCTCGCACTACACAAGAGAGCTTTTTAAAGCTAGCAACGCCGACACGCTGATCCGCGCGTTGCTTATTGAAAATCTGTCGGTGGGGCTCGATACAATTTTGCTCGACGCGACCGCGGCCGACACAACTCGGCCAGCCGGTTTGCGCAATGGCGTCGCCGCGACCACAGCAACAGCCGGCGGAGGCACCGCAGCAATGGTCGGCGACCTCGCTAACCTCGCGAGTGCAGTGGCGCCGGTCGCCAATGGTCAAATCGTCTTTGTCGCGTCCGCAAAGCAAGCTGTAAAAATCAATCTGATGCGCACGTGGGCATTGCCCTACCCGCTACTCTCCAGCGCAGGCCTAGAAGATGGCGTAGTGCTCGCGCTCGCAGCTAACGCGTTGGCCGTGAGCGGCTCCGACGATCCGCCCAAGATTGCCGTTTCGAGCGAAGCGGTAATGCATACTGAAGATGGGTCACCCGCAGCGTTCAGCACAGTCGGCACGCCCAATACCGTCGCAGCGCCTTTGCGAAGTCTTTTTCAAACCGACACGATCGCGCTACGGCTTTTGGCAGATGTGAATTGGGCACTGCGAGCGAGCGGCGCGGTAGCTTGGACGCAAAGCGTAACTTGGTGAGGAGGCATCATGAGCGACGATTTAGAATTTCGCGTTCCGGATAAGGTCTTCAAAGAGGTCTGCGCAGCTAGAAACTTGCGCGTCATAATTCGCTCCGACAACGGCACGGACTGGATGCGTCTTGATTCCAGCGGCGAGCGACCGCAGGCGGCCGCCGCTGTACAGCACGTCCGCTCCGCGCCGGTACCGCAACCGCAATCGCCACGTTGGGACACGGGTCAATCGTGGCGCGGGCAAAGGTGGTGAACATGACCGACGACGAATTCCGAGCGCTGCAAGAAGCCGCCGCTGATCCTTGGGCGTCGTATCAAACGTTGATCGCCTATGCCGACGAGTTGCAAGCGCGGCGTCCAGTCGGACCTACGATAGCGCCAAAGTCAGCGCCAAAGTCAGAGCCAAAGTCAGAGCCGCAGAAAAACGAACAAGAGATGCAGGATTATTTGGACGCATTGGCTAAGCGCGCCAAGCGACCGATGCTCCGGCCGGGCGTCTATGCCTCGCATCGACTTACGGGACGCGACCGGCGCGACAGGGAGAATGCTAAGTGAAAGAGCTTTTGCCGGAAGGTGTCCAGACGGCAAATTTGGCGCACCGGCGCTGCGAACGGACGAGTACGTCAGCAAGTGTCACAGCGTTCGGTAGCTGCCACAGAGTGAGGTGGAGAATGCAAACTGACTATCGCAAATTCGATTGGCAGGAATGGCTCGAAGATGAATTGCGCTCTTTGCCGCTCGATACTCGACTGGAGATGCTGGTCGGATCAATCAGGCACAACAATCTCGCTTCTCTTCTCGCGGCGCGTGATTCATCCGCCGCAACGAGGTTTCGGTTAGCTGGACATCTGAGAGATGTCGCGGATCGGTTAGAGCATCACGCATGGAGTTAAACGACGAGACGAGAATGTCGCAAGAGGATGCCGACCATATCATTCTTCTTCTCGTGGGATATTTCAAGCTCACATTCGAACGCGAACTTGAACGCAAAAGAGGGAGAGCAACAGATGACGGACGATACCCAATTAACCGGCCCCGCGATCTACGAGCCAGTGATCGAGACAATGGAACAGAAGATGGCCGCGCTAGCCGCTAAGCGCGCTCGTAACGACAAGCTGCGCGAAGAACAGGCCGCCATGTCGCCCAGCGCTAGGCTCGCCAAGCTGGAGCAGCAGGCGCAGGCGGCGAAGAAGAAGTGAGAAGATCAAAATGGCGATGCATAACATGACCCTTAAACAGCAAGCCCAATGGGTCAGGCGTAGGATGCTGTTGGAGCTTAAGGTTATCTCAGATGCCCTAGTGCGGATTGCCGATAGCCTTGAGAAGAAGTCTAAACCGCCGAAGAAAAAGAAGAAGTGAAGCGACGATAGAAGCCTGGCCTAAAAAAGAGGGCCGGCCCTCTTTTTGGACTGCAAGAATTTTGGAGTTCGCGCCTCTCCTCCGCATGTCCGGGACTAGGCGCGCTGTGCCCGGTGATCGTTGGGCTCTTTGAACGGTCGCCGGGCCTTTTAATGTCCAAAACAAAAATGGGTGGCGCGGTGGCCACCCATCTTCTTTGAGCGACAGCGGCTAGGTTATTACCTAACCGTGATATGCTGCCGCTCCAGATCCCACTTAAAATCGTCGGACCTGTAGGCAGTCTCATCCAGCACGGTGCCGACCGTGGCGCCACGATGCTTGGTGACGTAGCGCGCCATCGCGGCATAACGATCATAAGCCGCCGTGCCCTTACGACGCGGCTGCGGACCGACCTTGACGATGCGCTTGTCGCGCGCAGTCGTCATAAACTTGGCCGGAGCCTTCTTCGCGGCGGACTTTTTGGTCTTCTTGGACTTAGTCGTCATAGAACCTCTCCTGTGTGTTTAAGCGGCTACTACTTTGGTGAACGTGCCGCGAGCCGCTTAATCGCGTCGTCCAGCTTCATGATCACATAGCTAAAGTCCGCGCTCGGCCCCACCCGCTGTTCGAGCTGATGCAACTCCGCTCGGGCGGCCACCATCTTGGCCAACACGGATTCCAACTCCCTCTCCACTACCGCGCTGTGCCGGGTCATCATCGCCGCCTCACTTCCTCATTCTCGCAAGCGAGCCAGCCAGTCGAAAACCCAACGACAAAGCCGAGTATTAGGCATAACCATAAGTCCATGATACAACCTCCTGTTGTTAACATTATGAGTATAAATCCAAGGGTGTGAAAAGAAAAAGAAAATGGCAGGGGCCGGGCGGGCCTTTTATTGGGGGTCCGGGCGGCCGTTAACCCGCCGCGCCCCGGGCCGGGGGCGGGCTGTAGGCGCGTCGGCGAAGCCGAGTTGCGGATAAGGGCCTAAAGCGGCTGCGCAGCGCCCCGGCACAAAACGTGTCCGCTACGCCTATCCGAGCGGGGGGTTACGCGGGGGGTGGCCGCAGAAATCGTCCCGTAAGCCGTTGTTTTTACTGAGAGCAGCGCGGGCCGGGCGCTTTCTTTCGCATCAAATGACAAGCACCGATAAGCGCCGTTAAACCACTTAAAAACTTTGACGGGGCAATGGGTTAGTCCTTTTCTCCACACCGCTAACGCGCGAAAATAACCGGGTAGTTTTTTCGCCATGCGGGGTGTGGAGCGGGAGTAAGAGCGATGGCATTGTCAGTGAAGCGGATCGAAAAACTGAAGACGCAGCCCGGCAAATATTGCGACGGCAAGATGCTCTACTTACAGGTGATGGGCGGCAGTGCGTCTTGGCTGTTCCGTTATCGGCGCGGCGGAGTAGAGAAGTCGATGGGCCTAGGGCCGGTGGATCTCGTCACGTTAGAACAAGCTCGCGATAAGGCGCACAACGCGCGCAAGCTGCTACTCGCAGGCATCGATCCGCTGCAAGAAAAACTCGCCGAGAAGGCCGCGCGGTTGAAGCAGATCACCTTTGAAGATGCTGCGCGTCAATATCATGCCGAGCATAAAGCCAAGTACCGTAATCCCAAAGGCGCGCGGCAGTTCATTGCCTCGCTGGAAAGTTACGTCTTCCCTGTTTTCGGCCCTACGGCGGTTTCTGCTATTGATAAGGCCGCAGTGCTGAGCGTATTGAAGCAGGTCCATCCTCGCTGGAAGGATAAAACCCTTTGGACCGCGATCCCGAAAACCGCGAGCCATATCCGCGGACGCATTGAGGCGGTACTGGATTGGGCAGCGGGCCACGACTATCGGTCTGGCGAAAATCCGGCAAGGTGGGGCGGCCATCTTGATGCTGTACTGCCTAGCTGGCGCACACTGCGCAAGGTAGTTCATCATCCTGCTCTGCCCTACGCGGAGTTGCCCGGCTTCATGAAGAAGCTGCGCGCCCGGCGCGGCATCTCTAGCCGCGCTTTAGAATTCACAATACTGACTTGCGTCCGTACCAATGAGACTATTGGCGCGTTGTGGAGTGAGATTGATTTAGAGAACGCGACTTGGTGCATACCGGCTTTAAGGATGAAAGCTGAGAGGGATCACCGTGTGCCTTTGACCGACCGCGCGGTAGAAATATTGCGGAAGTTGCCGCGTGAGACCGGCAACAACTATGTGTTCGTCGGTGCGGAAGTTGGTAAGGGTCTTGGTGCTGCCGCGATGAGCGATGTGCTAGAGCGTATGGGCTATGATCATGTAACGGTTCACGGCATGCGTAGCAGCTTTAGAGATTGGGCGGCCGAACGCACTGCGTATCCGCGTGAGATGGCGGAGTTGGCGTTGGCTCATCGGGTTGGAGATGAAGTTGAGCGCGCCTATCTACGCTCCGACTTGTTCGCTAAGCGGCGCAGGCTCGCGGAAGATTGGGCGAGGTTCGCGGGTACAGCGCCTTTAAACGCTGAGGTAGTGCCCATTCGGAAACACGCCTAAAAACACCGACTAGCTAAGTTAGGTTTTTTAGTTTATAAGGCCGTCCTTAAGGCCCCCGTTCCGCGTTGCCCTAAGAAAAGCGGACGACCTAGGGCCTTTGATCTACAGCCGTTCATAGCCCGGTGGCGCGGGCACACGACATGCTCCTCTGATAAAGGCGCTCGATCCCGGCCAACGGATCGAATGAACAGCAAGTCGCCCAGAGCGCTAACAGCGCCCGGGCGGCTTTTTTGTTTGGGCCGCTCCGGACGCGACACCGGAGATGAAGTGATGAAGAAATCCAAAAAGCCGCGCGCCCGTAAGCGCCTGCTCAAGCGTCCGTTCGATCCTGCGCCGATCCATCCTCAGCATCTCTATAGGTGGGCTGATGGTGAAAGATTTTTCGGCTACTCGCAAACTGAAATCGTCCAGAAGATAAAGGCCGGGCAAATCCCCACACCGTTTCCGCTAACGGATGGTGGGCGCGCAAAAGCTTGGACCGGTCAGCAAATTTTAGATTGGCAGGCGGAGCGAATTGCTAAGGCCGCTGCTAAGGCGCAGGCGTGACGCCATGGCGAGAACAGTCAACGAAGCCGACCTCACAACACGCCCCGCCCGCATGGGGCTAAGGCCCGGCCGCCAACCGCACTGGATGACGATAGAGCCTCACAAGCTTCATCTCGGCTATCGACGCCAGCCTAATCAACAAGTTGGAATTTGGGTTAAGCGCGAGGTGCTAGGCCCTAATCGTTATCGTGTGACGCCGCTAGGTCGGGCCAATGACATTGCCAACAAGGGCATGTCCTTCAATCAAGCCATGCGAGCTGTTGTTACGACTGCTGCTGCAGCAGCCCTGATCGAAAAGAAAAGAGCAACCGTTATCGCTAAGGCGCTTGCCTTTTACGAGCACGGTGTCGTTCCGGCGTGTTGTCTGTATCGGCAATATGACATGCATGGCGACCTGTTGTATGTCGGCATCACGCTAGAGCCGATACGCCGACAGCGTAGACACCTTGAAGGTTCGGCTTGGAAGAACTTTATCTCTGCAATTCTGATCGAGCCTTTCGCCACGCGCGAAGAGGCCCTCGCCGCTGAAGAGATCGCGATCAGAAGAGAATTCCCAAAACACAATAAGTTCCACAACGGCCGGGAGCCGTGGCGTGAGGTATTGCGAATGATTGGGCAAGAAGAACGTACTGCAACGATGGAGGTGCCGGCATGAGTAACGACAAACCTCCGCTCTCCCTTCGCGAGAAGCAAAAAACTCAGATCGAAAATCTAGAAAAGAAAATCGCAAAACTTAAGGAAGAGAACGTGGCACTTACCGAGGAGATTGAACGCCTGTCGCCTGGGTCTGCGGAGTGGGTAAAGCAGCGCGTTGCGCGGCGTGCTCGATATAACAAGGAATACAATCACGGTCTCTTTGCCATTAACTATGGTGAGCACCCATTCGAGTGGGCGCGAGATCGATCATGACCCTCGTCGATGAACTCAGACAAGTCTTCGGCACAGAAACCTTTGATGCCTCCGCCGTCGTAAGTCGGGCGCGTGTGATGCCTGCACTCGCGGAGGCGATTGAAAATGAAATACCGCGCGCAAGATACCGTGCCGGGCCTTGCACAGGCATGATCTCTCGGCGCGCGGTCCGCATGGCGTTGCGTCGGCATGCGGGCATACGTGTTGTGTCGCGGGACGATTGGAAGTTTAAGATTGAGGAGAAAGAAGCATGAGCAGCGAGGAGGTCGTCGAGCGTTTTAAAAATGCTGAATTGGTGTTCCGCAAGTCAACCGGCAAGCGCCCAACAGGATCACTGGCTACGTTCCTTAGAAAGTTAGACCAGGTGATAAAGAGAAAGCAGGCTGATGTTCCTTGTAATGGATGCACGGCATGTTGCCGCGAGCCATTGCTTGATGTCGAGTTAACCGACGCTGAGGCACAAAGGCTAAAGTCTCATCAAGATGAAAAGGGCTGGAAGCTGGATAAGCAAGCCGATGGCTCTTGCGTTTATCTAATCGACAATCGTTGCTCGATCTACGCCGAACGACCTGTGACATGTAAGAGCTATGACTGCCGCTTTCATTTGTTAGGCACACCGATCAGTCATGAAATGACAACACTGATCGAGGCAGTTCAAGAATGGGAGCCGTTCAAATTGCCGACTGTCGAAGATAAGATCGCTAATATCTGCATTGGGCTTTGGGTAATCGCAGTGAAAGCAGGAGAAGTAAAAAGATGGAAAGATTTCTGGCCTCAGGCAGAGAAGCTCTATTACGCCTTTCAAAGCTTGTCGCCAGCGGAAGTGGAAAAATTTGTTGCTAGGTACGGGCAGCAAGACCCACCCGCCATTAAGGCGGTTGGCTAACCCTACCACACAGGAGGCTCTCAAAATGTTGAACGTAAGTAACTCTCAATGAAGAAGTCCGCTGGCGAGGCGAGGCTTCTTCCGAAGCAAAGGTAGTTTCTCATGCCGAAGCGTTTTACCGCGTCGGGGGAGCCGAGTAAAGCCCTGCCCGACGCTCTAGCGCCGCTGACGGCGCAGCCGCATTGGTTGGTTTGGAAATTTCGGAAGGTTAAGGGCAAGATTACCAAAGTCCCGTACCAGACGCACGGCGCTAAGGCATCCAGCACCGACCCCTCGACGTGGATTGATTATGATGCCGCCGCGCGCGCCGCTAGTAATTACGATGGTGTTGGCTTTGCACTGCTGAATTCTAAAATTGCAGCATTCGACATTGACGATTGTCGTCATGCCGACACCGGCGATATAGAGCCTTGGGCGCTGGGTCTAGTGGACCGGGCCGGTAGCTACGCTGAGATCACGCCCTCCGGCACTGGCTTGCGAATTCTGGGCTATGGCACCGGCCCAAAGGTACACCGTAAGCTCGCTGTGCCCAATGCGAATGGTACCACAGTCGAAGTGTATCGGCAGGCCGAGCGCTACATCACTGTGACTGGCAATGTCTACCGCGACACGCCGCTGGTCGATATCGATGAGCATATTGATGCCGTCATGTCCGAGTTGGACGTCGAGAAAGAGATTGAGAGCAGCCCCAAGAAGAAAAGCAGCGGCAATAAGAAGAAGCTACCGCAAGAACTCCGCAACATGCTGTACCTGCAAGGTGAGCGGCCCGCCGACTACGTGTCGCGCAGCGAGTTGTGTTGGGCATTCATGAATAGGTGTTTGCGGTTAGGCTTAGATCACGACGAGATTATTACTGCATGCCTGGACACGGCCTTTAGCGGCAAGAGCATCTTTGAGCATGTGAAGCAAGAGGGCGGCCGCCGATACGTCGCAACTCAAATCCGCAAGGCAATCCGTAAAGCGCCCAAGGGAGAAGATGACTTAGTCCTAGTGCGGGTGTCCGACGTTCCATTCGAACCTTACGATTGGATATGGAAAGAAAGAATTGCGCGCAAGAAGCTCACCATGTTTGCGGGCATGCCGGACGTCAACAAGTCCACCTTGGCGCTAGATCTCACTGCCAGAATTACCAAGGGAGGAGTGCTACCTGATGGGCAACGCGCGCCGCTGGGCAATGTGATCATTCTCTCGGCGGAAGATGACGTGGCCGATACGCTCCGCCCAAGATTAGAGGTTGCTGGTGCTGACTTAGATCGCTGCACCGTTATCAAAGCGAGCAAAGACAAGGGTAAGCAGCGCAACTTTGATCTTAGCACAGATATCGACCGCCTGAGGCGGGCAATCGAGACAGTTGGTGATGTGGTCTTGGTCATCATCGATCCCGTCAGCGCCTATATGGGCAAGCCAGGTAAGCTTGACTCATATCGTAGCACTGACGTGCGCGGCATCCTCGCTCCACTGATGCAGATGGCTGCCGATACGCGCGTCGCGGTCGTCGGCATAGATCACCTCAGCAAGTCCGGCAGCTCACAGGCGTTGTTGCGTCTGCTTGGGTCGGTGGCCTTTGCTGCTGCGCCGCGCGCCGTTTACATCATCGCCCGTGATGAGGAGGACAAGGATCGTCGGCTGTTTCTACCAGCCAAGACTAACATTGGCAAAATCAGAACTGGCCTTTCGTTCCGCATCAAAGAGAAGTTGTACGGCGATGGGCCGACGTTCGGCAGTTATCCTATGATCGAATGGGAAAATGGAGATGTAACGATGACAGCTGATGAAGCGTTGGATCAGAAGCCCGATGGACGCAGGAGCAAAGGAGCAGAGGCCGCCAAGGCGCTGATATTGACCATGTTGAAAGAAAAACCTCGACTACAAAAGGAGATTGAGGAGCAGGCCTCAAAACATAGCATCTCCGATCAATCACTAAAGACCGCGAAGAAAGCGCTGAGCGTAACGTCTACCAAAGAGCAAGGTGTTGGTGGGCGATGGTGGTGGTCGCTACCGGGACAGGAGGCGATGCTTTGAAGGTCGGAAAAAAGCCACCCCTTTGTCCCGTTGAAAGCCCGAGGGAAAGCCACCCCTTACGGTGTGTTGCCCACTTCTTTGACGTATTTCCTTTAACAACAACTACCCACTTCTTCTCTATTTATCCACCTCTTACCCCTTCCGAA
>FRDC01001611.1_pt1 | contig 10526 bp, 10 predicted proteins | sample 1106171 | NCBI WGS metagenome assembly FRDC01 (sample SAMEA3930566, study PRJEB13176) | freshwater metagenome | biome: Drinking water system; feature: drinking water; material: water | place: Singapore | collected 2014-12-20
CATTGGATTTAGGGTTCGGAGCGTGTAGAATCTCTGTCGCTGCGCTCCGGGGAGAGGGATCGCGCGATCGTCTGTCGTCCAAGGTCCGCGTCGCTACCAAGTATCCCAAGATCACCGAGCGGTTTTTCAATCAGCGGGGCATCCCGGTCGAAATCATTAAGTTGTACGGCTCGATTGAGCTGGCTCCCATGGTGGGTTTGGCCGATCGGATCGTCGATCTGGTCGAAACCGGCAGCACGCTCAAGGCACACGATCTTGTCGAAGTAGAAGTGATCGCCCAATCGACGGCGCGCTTCATCGTCAACCGGGCGAGTCTCCGATTGAAGCATGAACCGCTCATGGAGCTGATCCGCAGGCTCCGGGCGGCGAGAGCGAACCGGGCTTCGGTGTCTAGCAACGGTCGTCCATCGACCGTGCGCAAGGGCAAGAAAAGAGCGACGCGCGCATGAAGATCGTCACCCAAGCAGATCGTAGTTTCATTCCAAGCCTGAAGAAGGCCGCTCTCCGAGGGCAGGTTACCGGCGCAGCGGTGGAAAAGACCGTCCGCACGATCCTGCAGGCCGTCGAGCACAGAGGCGACAAGGCCGTTCTGCGCTACACCAAGCAATTCGACAAAGTCTCCCTCAAAACCGAAGCGCTACGCGTGACGCCTGAGGAGGTTAAGAACGCCTATTTCCACATCCGCAAGGATGAGGGCGATGCTCTCCGACTGGCGGCACAACGCATTACCGCATTTCATGAACGTCAGCGCACCAAAACCTGGATGTATCAAGATCACGATGTCACCCTGGGACAGGTGGTGAACCCAGTAGACGCCGTCGGCGTCTACGTGCCGGGTGGGAAGGCCGTCTATCCCTCATCGGTGCTGATGTGTGCGATTCCGGCCAAGGTGGCGGGTGTGCAGCGCGTCGTGATGGTGACGCCGCCGCAAAAAGGCCCCATTAATCCCTATCTACTCGTAGCTGCCGATATTGCAGGGGTCTCTGAGATCTATCGTGTCGGTGGCGTTCAGGCTGTCGCTGCGCTTGCCTATGGGACAAAGACCATCGCCAAGGTCGACAAGATCGTAGGGCCGGGGAATGTGTACGTCGCAACCGCCAAGCGTCTGTTGTACGGGACTGTCGGCATCGACATGATCGCAGGCCCAAGCGAGCTGTTGGTAGTGGCTGATGAGAACGCCACGCCGGCCCATGTCGCAGCCGATCTGCTCTGTGAAGCGGAGCATGACGAAGATGCGCAGGTCTTCCTCGTAACGACCTCCGAACGATTGTCCAAAGACGTGTCGAAGCTCATCGAAAGCCAGTTGAAGGGCCTTCAGCGGGAAAAGATTGCCTCCAAGGCGATCGCGCGTCACTCCGTCGCGTTTGTCGTCACGACCATGGAAGAAGCCATCGACGTGGCGAATGAAATTGCGGCCGAGCACTTGACGCTCTCGGTGGACAATCCGTTCGACTATTTGGAGAAGGTGCGGCACGCTGGAGCGCTCTTCTTGGGCCGCTACACGCCGCCGTCCGTGGCGGATTATATTGCCGGGCCCAACCATGTCTTGCCGACAGGCGGAACCGCACGATTCTTCTCACCGCTCTCGGTGAATGATTATGTGAAAATCAGCAACATTGTCCACTACACGAAACAGGAGCTTGCGAAGGTGAAGGATCCGCTGATTCGACTGGCCCACATCGAAGGGTTCGACGCACATGCGAAGTCGGCCCAGAGCAGATTCTCATGAAGAAAAACGGGTCGGCTCCGCGACAAGCGAGCGTTCAACGCGCCACGAAGGAAACCGACATCCGCGTCGAATGGACGCTTGACGGCGCGGGGCAGGGAAAGATCGACACTGGCATCCGGTTCTTCGACCATATGCTGGAGCTGCTCTCCAAGCATGGGTTCTTCGATCTGACGGTGCAGGCGAAGGGCGACATCGATATCGACGAACACCACACGGTGGAAGACGTCGGCATCGTGATGGGTAAGGCCCTGCATCAGGCGCTGGGTGAGAAGGCGGGGATCAAACGATTTGGGTTTGCCTCGGCTCCGCTCGATGAAACACTGGCTCAGGTGACCGTCGACCTCAGCGGCCGGCCATTCCTCGTCTACAACGTGAATTTGCCGGACCGGAAGATCAAGGCTTTCGACTTGGGGCTCTTCGAAGATTTCTTTCAAGCCTTTGTGACCCATGGCGGGCTTAATCTGCACGTGAATCTCATGTATGGCCGCAATCCGCACCACATCATGGAAGCCATCTTCAAGGCGCTGGCCAAAGCCCTCGATCAGGCGACCATGTTGGAAGAGCGGCTGGCCGGCAAGGTGCTGTCGACGAAGGGGATGCTGTAAGACCGAATTTCTAGAAGTTTTGGAAGAACTAGAAAGGCAGGCGCGAACAGCAGCCTGCCTTTCTAGTTTTGGGAAGAAATCCAGGGACTGGAGACGTCACTTTTGTTCCAGTAGCAGGATGCATCAGGTTAAGGTATTGTTACGGCTTTACGGCAAGGTTGGAGGCGAGGGGCGTGAGGCATGAGAGGAACAACGACCATTCCTTGAGCCACTAGCCCTGCGCCTCTCGTCTCTACAAAATGGCTATGATTGCGATTATCGACTACGGCATGGGCAACTTGCGCAGTGTCTCCAAGGCCTTTGAGGCGGTGGGGCAGCAGGCCGTGGTGACGCGTGATGCGCGGGTGATTGGGAATGCGAGTCATGTGGTCTTGCCTGGTGTCGGCGCGTTCGGCGACTGTATGGTAAATCTCGAGCAGTATGGGTTGGTTGAGCCCGTCAGGGCGACGATCCAGTCGGGGAAGCCGTTTCTGGGAATTTGTCTCGGGCTTCAGCTGCTGTTTACGGAAAGCGAGGAGTTTGGGACACACAAGGGACTCGGCATCATCCCAGGTAGGGTCCGGCGATTTACGATCGATCCGGCGTTGAAAGTCCCGCACATGGGGTGGAATCAGGTCAACGTTCAAAGAAAATGTCCGTTGTTCGAGACGATTGCAGACGGGTCCAATTGGTACTTCGTACATTCCTACTTCGTGGATCCAAGCGACAAGCAAATAGTTGCGACGACGACGACCTACGGCATTCCGTTCGTGTCGAGCATTTGGAAGGACAATATTGTGGCCTGCCAGTTCCATCCAGAGAAGAGCCAGGCGGTTGGGCTGCAATTGATCAAGAATTTTGGAGCATGGAAGTGATGCTGCACAGCCTCCCTACTCGCCTGCTCATGATCATGAGCAGTTTGGTGCTTGCGGCGGCGGTCGGTGCTGGCTGCAGCGGATCGAAAGTCACGGCGAAGTCGTCCAATGAACTGTCCCGCTACAAGATTCAATCAATTGCCTTGATGCCGTTCACGTCGATGGCGACGCCCCAGATTCGGGATCAAGGCGATCTATTTTTTTCGACGCCGCAGAGCGTCCGCCGGTCGGATATCTCTATGTCCGTTCCCTTGAGCGCGGAACCGCAGCCCAAGCAGACCTTTACAGTGCCGGATTATGCGGCGGAAAAAGTGACCCAGTTGTTTTGGAAGCGGCTCCAGTCACGCGAGGGGGTCCGCGTGTTATCTCCCGGCGACTCTGTGAAGGCTGCACCGAATGTGGTCTTGCCGGTGAAAGCGACACCGGAGACGACTGCGGCGGCGATTGCGAAAAAACTGAAGGTCGATGCGGCATTGATCGGCCAGGTCTTGGTCTATCAAGAACGAGTTGGTAGCCGGCTCGGTGCGAGTCCTCCTGCCTCGGTGGGATTTGAAGTGAAAGTCGTGGCTGCCGACGGACAAGTGCTGTGGGTTGGAGACTATTTTGAGCGGCAGCGACCCATGACCGAAGACTTCATGGGATTTTTGCAACGATGGGCATTCGTGACGGCGGGAGAACTCGCAGAGTACGGTGTTGATGAGATCGTGAAGGAATTTCCGTTCGGTGGGGGAGAAAGGAAGTAACGTGCTGGTGATTCCTGCAATCGATTTGAAGGATGGACGCTGCGTCCGATTGCGCCAAGGCGATATGGCGGCGGAGACGGTTTATTCGGACGATGTGGCCGGGGTTGCGCGCAAATGGCAACAGAGCGGGGCGAGCGTGATTCATGTGGTCGACCTGAACGGCGCGATCAAGGGTGAGCCTCGAAATCTGCCGCAGATCGAAGCCGTGATGAAGGCGGTGAGTGTGAAGGTTCAGGTCGGCGGCGGCATCAGGACCCTCGAAACGGTTCGGCGGTATCTCAACGCCGGTGTGTCGCGCGTGGTGCTTGGCACTGCCGCGCTCACAGACCGAGCTTTTCTCGAACAGGCCTGTCAAGAATTCCCGCGCCGGATTCTACTTGGCCTCGATGCACGTGACGGCAAGATCGCCGTGAAGGGCTGGACGGCGGTGTCGGACATCAAAGCGATCGACTTACTAAAAGAATTATCGGGACATCAGATTGGAGCGGTGATCTATACCGACATCTCGCGCGACGGCATGCTGAGCGGGCCGAATCTTCCAGCGTTGAAAGAAGTGGTGGAATTTTCGTCGTTTCCGGTGATTGCCTCTGGAGGGATCGCTCGTCCGGAGGACCTCCGGGCTGTGCGGTCACTCGGTCCGAGGATCGAAGGAGCGATCGTGGGCAAAGCCCTCTACGATGGGAAGCTGGATTTTCAAGAGGCGCTCAGGGCAGCCTCTTGAAACAATGAAAAAGTAAAAATTTAAAAGGCAAAAGTGAGGTATGGGAAACGGTCGGCATCAATTTTTACTTTTACATTTTGAATTTTGCCTTGTAGTCGGAACACTATGTTGACGAAACGCATCATTCCTTGTCTGGATGTCAAAGATGGCCGTGTAGTCAAAGGCATCAGCTTTGTGAATCTCCGTGACGCGGGCGATCCGGTCGAAATAGCGGCGGCCTACGATCGCGAAGGGGCGGACGAACTCTGCTTTCTCGATATCACCGCATCGCATGAGAACCGCAAGACGATCATCGATGTGGTCGAACAGACGGCCGCGCGCGTGTTTATGCCGGTGACGGTCGGCGGCGGAGTGCGGACGCTCGATGACATTCGGGCTCTGTTGAATGCCGGGGCGGATAAGGTGAGTATCAATACGGCGGCAGTACAGCGGCCTGAGTTTGTGAAAGAGGCTGCCCAGCGTTTCGGGACCCAGTGCATTGTGGTTGCCATCGATGCTAAGCGAAGTGCTACGGCGGGGAGGTGGGAAGTCTTCACGCATGGTGGGCGGAACTCGACAAGACTTGATGCTATCGAGTGGGCGGAGCGGATGGAACAGTACGGTGCCGGTGAGATCTTATTGACGAGCATGGATCAGGACGGCCAGCAAAGCGGATATGACCTTGGTCTGACGGCTGCAGTGTCCGGAGCGGTGTCGATTCCTGTCATTGCGTCAGGCGGAGTCGGGACGCTTGAACATCTCTATGACGGGTTTGCCAAAGGGAAAGCTGATGCGGTGTTAGCCGCCTCGATTTTTCACTTCCGGACCTTTACGATCCCGCAGGCGAAGGCGTATTTGAGCGCGCGCGGCATTCCAGTGCGATCGGATTACGCTGCGCAGGTGGCATAAACGGACGAACCAGGCACCAATGAATCAGTTCAAGTTCGACGAACAAGGCCTTCTTCCTGCTGTCGTTCAGGATTGGCTGGACGGGACCGTGCTTATGCTCGGCTATATGAATCAAGAGGCGATTGCCGAAACGCTCGCCACAAAGACCGTGCACTTCTGGAGTCGGTCACGCAAGAAGCTCTGGGAAAAAGGTGAAACATCCGGCCATAAGCTGCACGTGAAGGAACTCTTCATTGACTGCGATCGGGACACCATCCTGGTGAAGGCTCAGCCGGTCGGACCGACATGCCACACGGGCGAACGAACCTGTTTTTTTTCGAAGCTCGATGAACAGGGTCGGGTAGGCGAGCCGAACCCGCAGGAGGTGTTCGGTGGGATTCTCGAAGGAGTCCTGAAGACGATTCGGGATCGCCGCGCGAATCCGCAAGCCGGCTCCTACACGACGAAGCTCTTCGAGGGGGGCCATGACAAGATTCTCAAAAAAGTCGCGGAAGAAGCCGGGGAAGTGCTGTTAGCATCAAAAGGCGGGAAGAAAGAAGAGATCGTCTGCGAAGTCGCCGACCTGTTTTTCCATACGCTCATGGTGTTGGGCTACCACGATGTGGCGCTTCAGGAGATCTATCAGGAACTGGGTAAACGGTTCGGCAAATCCGGGCTCAGAGCGGAGAAGTAAGCGAAGGAGATGGGGTGAGCGTCTGTATCTTCTGCCGGATCATCGAAGGAAGCATTCCAGCCAAGATCGTCTATCAGGATGAGCATACCCTGGCGTTCGATGATATCAACCCGCAAGCTCCCGTGCACACGTTGGTGATTCCTAAACGGCATGTAGAGTCCGTGCAAGATCTTGGCGAATCCGACCAGGCGTTGCTTGCTCGGCTCTTGCTGACCTGCACAAGAATCGCAAAAGACAAAGGTCTGTCTGAACCGGGTTTCCGTCTCATTGCGAATACCGGACGAGACGGAGGCCAGACGGTGTTCCACCTGCATTTCCATGTGATGGGTGGCCGGCATATGCATTGGCCTCCCGGCTGATGGCATTCTTCAGAATTGACAGATTTTCAAACCGTCTGTTACCCTGACCGGTCAATTAATCCGATCACTTGTAACCGACTCGTCCGGTCGTGCGAGACGGGTAAGTAGGAGCTGCGACTCTCGTGGGCCGAGGCTTGATTTCTGACGAGATCATCAATCAGATCAGGGATCGGATCGATATTGCCGACATCGTGAGCCATCACGTCTCCTTGAGCAAGGCCGGTCAGAATCTCAAGGGCTTGTGCCCCTTCCACCAAGAGAAGAGCCCGTCGTTTACGGTCAGTCCATCCCGGCAGATTTTTCATTGTTTTGGCTGCGGTGCCGGCGGGAACGTGTTCACGTTTCTGACCCGGATCACCGGTGGAAGTTTTCCAGAGGTGGTGCGCGATCTCGGGCGGAAGGTTGGAATCGAGGTTGAGGAAGCTGCTGCCCATGCTGGGCCTTGGGCGGCGCAGACCAATCGGGTTGAGCAGCTTAACCAGGCTGCCGCTGCCTGGTTTCAGCAGAATCTGCGCGATGAACGAATCGGTCTTGGCGCTCTCGAGTATCTGGCGGGTCGTGGGATTCAGCAAACAACGATCGATCAATTTGGGATCGGCGTCGCATCGACCGAATGGGATGGCTTACTCAAGGCACTTGCCAAACAGGGGTTTGCCCATGGAGACCTGGCTGCGGCTGGTCTTGTGGTTGCACGAGACAGTGGGTCCGGGTACTACGATCGGTTTCGTGCGCGGGTGATGTTCACGATCACCGATCTGCGCAAGCGTGTGGTGGGATTCGGCGGCCGCGTCCTGGGCGAGGGCATGCCCAAGTATCTCAACTCTCCCGACACACTCCTGTTTAAGAAGGGGCAGACGCTGTTTGCGTTTGACCATGCGCGTGAAGCGATCGCCCGGACAAAGACGGTGATTGTCGTCGAAGGGTATTTTGATGCGATCGCGCTTCATCAGGCAGGGATCACGCATACGGTTGCCACACTGGGCACCGCGTTGACCCCTGAACATATTCAGGCCTTGCGGCGATTTGCCGCCAACGTGGTGTTGTTGTTCGATCCTGATGCGGCCGGCGTGCGGGCCGCATTGAGAGGATTGGACCTCTTTGTAAATAGTGGATTGGGTGTCAAAGTTGTGACTCTTCCGGCTGGAGACGATCCCGATACTTTTGTGCGGAAAGAGGGGGCCGGCGCGTTTGCGCGGATGGAAGAAGCCGCCCCGAGTCTCTTGGACTACGCACTCGACCATAGTCTGACGCAGGCTGAAGCCGGCTCGTTGGAAAGCCGTATCCGCAGTGTGGATGACGTGTTGCGCATTCTCCAGAAAAGCGAGCATCCGATCGAGCGGGAAGAGCGCATCAGAGTCGTTGCGGAACGGTTGGGGATCAATCAATCCCGTCTGATCGAGCGGTATCCGGCACTCCTGAATCAGCAGAAGAAAGGGGCTCTCGCGCCGCGAGCGCAGACCACCGAGGGGTCTGCGGCTGCCGTCTTCAAAGGGTCGCCGGAAGAACGAGATCTTGTCTTGCTGCTGTTGCACGGGAAGTTGTCGCCCGCCGATGTCCGGCGCCTGCGGCCGGAGGCATTTACTGTCGCAGCCTGTCGCAAGCTGGTAGAGCTGGCGCTGACCCGTCTGGATCGGGACGGGCGCATTGGCGTCAGGCCGTTGCTGGATGTGGCGGTGGATGATCCGGACTGCGGCGCCCTGGCGACGGAGTTGTCACTGCGGGATGATCATTTCGACGACGTGCCGGCCCATATCAAGGCCTGTTTGGACTGTCTTGACCGAAAACGGACGGAACAACTCCTCCGGGATCTCATTGTCCGACTGAAGACGGCTGAGCGTGAGGGACGGCGGGAAGAAGCTCATCTGTTAAATGTCCAAATTAACGAATTGCGAATGCGGAAAGCCGGCACGCCAACCGCCGGTGTGGTTTCTTTGGTGAAGGAGTAGTCATGGCGAAACAAGAATTGCTCGGTGAGGTGAAGAAACTGATTACGCTGGGGAAGGAAAAAGGCTTCCTGACCTATGACGAACTCAATAACACCTTGCCGGCTGAAGTAGTGTCCTCGGACCAATTCGGCAGCATCATGACGATGTTCGGTGAGATGGACATTGAGATTGTCGATGCGCCGGAGGGGGAGCGGATCCGGAAACGATCTGAAAGCGGCGAGGCTAGCGAAGACGCTGAGGATGTGGAGGCGGAGTCCGAAGAGGAGAACGAAAAGCCGATCGATCTGACGCCGGGTGCGCTGAGCCGCACGGATGATCCGGTGCGGCTCTATCTCAAGGAAATGGGCAGCGTAGCGCTGCTCAGCCGCGAAGGTGAGATCGAGATCGCGAAACGGATCGAAGAAGGCAAGAAGGATATCGCTTCGGTGATCTACGGGATGCCGATGACGATCGAATTCGTCCTGGCCCTTCGGGATCAGCTCAAGAACGCCAAGATCGATGTGCGCGAGATCGTTCCGGTGCAGGAGGCTGAGGAAGAGTTTGAAGAAGACCAGCAGCCGGTCGAGCGGGATTACGAAGAGCTGCGTGTCAAGACGTTGGACGCCCTCAATGCAGTTCGGAAAGTATCGCTGATGTTGAAGGCGCTGACCGAAAAGGCCAAACACGTCGGCAGCGATCCGTTAAAGCAAAAGAAGTTCAAGAAGCAGTTCGACACGGTGCGTCAGCAAGTCGTGGACAAGATCGAGTCCGTGAATCTCCATGGGGTGCTCAAAGATCGAATGGTGCAGCGCGTCCGCGATCTCGCCATACAGATTCGAACGGCTGAACGAGAGGCCGTGAGTTGCCAACGGCGGATCGGCGTCGGGGGAGAAGCGGGTGCGGAACTGCTCAGAAAGATGTGCAGGAGTCGGCAGGATTTCCTGGCCGTAAAGCGGAAAACCGGCGTGTCGGAAGAGGCGCTGCTTGAAATACGAAAGGTCTATCAAGCCGCCAAGGCCAAGGTGCGCCAGTTGGAGAGCGAAGAGGCGCTGGTTCCTGCCGAGGAAATCAAGGATGCGGTCAAGCATCTCGATGTCGCTGAAGAAAAAGTGAAGCGCGGCAAGGCCGAGTTAGTCGAAGCGAATCTGCGCCTCGTTGTCAGCATCGCCAAGAAGTACACGAACAGAGGGCTGCAGTTCCTCGACTTGATTCAGGAAGGCAATATCGGGCTGATGAAAGCCGTGGACAAGTTTGAGTACAAGCGCGGGTACAAGTTCAGCACCTATGCCACCTGGTGGATCCGGCAAGCGATCACCAGGGCGATTGCCGACCAAGCGAGAACGATCCGGATTCCGGTTCACATGATCGAGACGATCAACAAGCTCATTCGCACGTCCCGGCACCTCGTTCAGAAGTTAGGTCGTGAGCCGCTGCCGGAAGAAATTGCCGAGCGCATGGACCTGCCGCTGGACAAGGTGCGAAAGATCCTCAAGATCGCGCGCGAGCCGATCTCACTCGAAACCCCTATCGGTGAGGAAGAAGACAGCCATTTAGGGGATTTCATCGAAGATAAGAAAGCCGTGTCGCCCCTGGAAGCTGCCATCCGCTACGATCTCCAGCGGCAGATCAATAGCGCGTTGGAGACATTGACGCCACGTGAGGAGAAGGTCTTGCGCAAGCGGTTCGGCATCGGGGAAGCCACCGACCATACGCTGGAAGAAGTGGGGCAAGATTTCGAAGTGACGCGCGAACGTATCAGGCAGATTGAAGCCAAAGCCTTGAGGAAATTACGGCATCCGAGTCGCAGCAAGAAGCTCAGAAGTTTCGTCGAAAGCCTCTAAGGCTCCGCAGATGGGCTCGATTTGACTCTGCTCCGAGGTCGGCCTAGAATCAGCCGCAGGTCGAGGCTAAGGTCATGGACGAGGCTGGAGAAACCTATCAGTTTGCTTGCGAGTCTCGACCTCACCCTGAGCCTCAACCTCAGCCTTTCTGATTCGGGGGCCCATAGCTCAGGTGGTTAGAGCGGCTG
>FRDC01000592.1_pt1 | contig 10523 bp, 10 predicted proteins | sample 1106171 | NCBI WGS metagenome assembly FRDC01 (sample SAMEA3930566, study PRJEB13176) | freshwater metagenome | biome: Drinking water system; feature: drinking water; material: water | place: Singapore | collected 2014-12-20
AATAAATATTTGTACAAAAGTATAGATAACTGTTCAAGATATACTAAAATGCGTCGAGCCTATGCAATCATCATCAATTCCTATAACTGTGGACAGACACATTCAACATAAATCGATAATAAGGAGCGTAACGACAGACTCAATTACCACGAGCAGTGTATAAAAACGTATTAGTGTGAAAGGTACCGTCAACCAAAAGGAGATTAATGTATCAATTCCTATAAATCGTCAACCAAAAGGAGATTAATGTTACACCACCGGCTAGTCATTAAACCAAAGACCTTTACCGTGAACCCCGGAAACGTGACACGTTGGATCAGAAAAAACAAGAGAGGAAAATGTGGTAAACAAAGTTAATAAAAACATGATAGACTAAAAATGTATCTTTTAATTCAATACATATCAGTAGAGATTAATGCGTTGCTGAATTCAAATACAATCCGAGTTGGTTAATGTGACTATTTTATATAAAACAAAATCGTTATTAAAAACAGTCAACCTAACCCACCGGCGGCTATATTGTTTTAGAAGATAATTTACGTAGATCAATGAAAAAAAGTAACTGAAGAGACCATAGAAATCACGTTTAAAAATTGTTACATTAGGAAAACTCAATTTAACTCTGATAAGGGATATGTAACACCGACTTTTATCCAAATCTAAATAACAGTATGTGTCATTTTAATTAATATGGGATTCAACCCCTGTAAACGTGGTACGGCTACCGAGTAAAATCAGATGCTACTTACGAACCAAGGACAATCGATACAATTCAATGCTTAAGATGTGTTAAGGGTACAAAACTAGTATCAAAGCAGGAAAACTGGGTTAAAAAGGAAAAATATAAACATCACACCAGAACGTGTTCGAATGTCCAAGTATGATCATCACACCAGAACGTGTTCGGACGTTAAAATGCACAACCATAACTAGACACCGAGTTTGGATATTCAAGTATGATCATGGCTCATTAACGTAGATTATTTTGTCTGTATATACGTCAAACGGTAGGAATGAATTAAAATGTCATCACCAACTTCAAGTATAAAAAATGTAACGTAAATGAAAAAACAAGGATCGATCAAGGCGACGGTTAACGTGTTTAAGTAAAATTAACCCATTCATATTAAAAATACGTACCAGTCTGATACTAAATGCGATCGAATATCGGAATTTGTGACAGATTAGAGATAATTAGACATTAATTAGCTATGCTGAACCCGTCCCAACAACAAATGTTCTTAGCGATCAAGAGCGATATACCCGTTTTTTCTGGTACATTTCTCAAGATACGTACTAAAAACGGCTCCATAAAACCGTTAATACTGAATAAATCGCAGTTATATCTGCATAAGTTGATAGAAGATCAAGTATCTCGCACCGGCATGGCACGTAAGGTGATCCTCAAAGGTAGGCAGCAGGGTATTAGTACGTATATAAGCGGTCGATATTTCAATAGAACAGCTTATACACCAGGAACCCGGTGCTACATATTGACGCACGAACAATTGGCTACTGACAATTTGTTCGGTATGGCCAAGATGTATTACGACAATATGCCACCGGAATTAGCCCCGGAGTTGGGCGTAGCTAACGCTAAAGAGTTATCTTTTGAAAAAATAGGATCGACATATAAGGCCGTAACCGCAGGTAATAAAACCACCGGTAGATCCGACACCGCCAATTTGGTACACGGTTCCGAGGTGGCGTATTGGCCTAACGCTGCATCACACATGGCCGGATTAATGCAGGCCGTGGCGTTAGTACCAGGGAACGAGATATTGTTGGAGAGTACTGCCAACGGTATTGGTAACAAGTTCCACGATTTATGGGAACAAGCGGAGCGCGGGTTAGGTGGTTGGGAACCCGTGTTTATTCCTTGGTATTGGCAAGATGAGTACGTACTAACAGACGATATGGCTAGCACATTAGGTGTGCGGTTAATACCCGAAGATCGTGAGTACGCGGAACTACACGGCTTATCACGACAAGCATCTTTGTGGAGACGTATGAAAATAGACGAGATGGGTGATGAATTACTGTTTAAACGAGAGTATCCTACTACACCATCGGAGGCTTTCGAGACGAGTGATGAGAATAGTTTTATGGATTCGTCATCAGTTATAAAAGCCCGTAAATGTACCATGACCCTGAGGGATAATGACCACGCACCTACGATACTGGGTATCGACCCAGCTAGACGCGGATTGGACTCCACGACAACTACGCTACGTAAAGGCAGGTATTCAGAGCGACTGGATAAGGTAAATGGTTTAGATACTATGGCCGTAGTGGGTAAGACAATTGGTTTCATACAAAAACACCGGCCTAACGCAGTATTCATAGATATGGCGGGTATCGGTTCAGGTATCGTAGACCGTCTACGAGAACTCGGCTACACGATTGTGCGCGGGGTGGATTTTGGTGGTAGTCCAATGAACGCTAAGTTGTATACCAACAAACGCAACGAGATGTGGGGTCTGATGAAGCAGTGGATATTGGACCAACCAGCTAAAATACCAGATAATGACACGCTGCATACCGATTTAACCGGTATTAAAATCGACAGGTATGATAGCCACGGTAGGGTTATATTGGAGGCAAAAGATGAATTTAAGGCGAGATTCCATAGATCACCGGACGATGGGGATTCGTTAGCTTTGACGTTTGCATTCCCCGTGGTCGATTACGAAGCGGAACGCAAGTTAATGCGACAAACCGGTATGGACGAGGATTTTGATGACGATATCCGCATAAGTGTACCCGGGATGGGGTATTAGTGAATACTTCGTAACGAAAAGTGTTGTAAACGGTTGACACCGTTAAATATTTGCCATATTCTATGAGAAACGTATTGATTTCTATAACTTTCTCATGGAAATTTGCACATGGCCACTCGCGTTCCTACAGTACAACAGAGCACCATAGATAACTCCTTGGTATATGTTACATGGACCGGGTTACTGAACGGTGACGACGGTACACCGATACAAGGTTCTGAATGGGCTACTGCTAGATCGGTACAATTCACCGGAACATTGGGCGTGGGCGGTACCGTGGTGTTCGAAGGTACCAATGAAGAAACCCCCGCGAATTGGGTCACATTGACCGATCCGCAAGGGAACAACATAAGTAAAACTGCTATACCGGCGTTAGAAGCCGTTCAAGAAGTAACCAGATGGGTACGCCCCCGTGTAACAGCGGGCGATGGTACCACCAATTTAACGGTAAATATGTTAGCTCGCCTTGGCAATCCGCTCCGTACTTAATAATCTAGAACCTAAATCCTTTCCTCAAATATTACGGAACCGGGTATGTCTACCAACCTAATAAAACACGTAGTAGACCTAGACACTTCGGTAACACCAGGCAATCGGACTATCGTAATACCACCAACACTTCGATGTAGACCTTACGAGTTTGACGGAACTACCAAGTATTCGGCGGTATCCGCGACGGTAAGCATAGACTACGATAGAACGGACCCAGCCACCGGATTACCGATGGCTAAAATAACAATCCCCGCCGGTGATACAGCGTATCACAATATAGATTATTATGATATGGCGGTACCGTGGTATATGGGACCTGATGACGTATGGTTAATTAGTAATTATACTACGTTAAAGAGCGCGGATCTACAGATTCAATTACTGTATTCCGACGATGCGTCCATATCTGGAGCTGATTATCGGTTATACTCGTTCACGGGCACGGGCCTTATCCAAACTGGATATAACATACTGTCTATGCTGCAACACGAAGTAGCGTTGGGAGGTACCGAATATGGTAAAGTCGGTACAACGTCAAATAATGCTTGGCAAGATAATAATGGTAAGAATCCAGGCACTAAGGTACGTAGTATAAGGTTACGAGTAAAACTGGTTAATGCCTCAGCGACACCAACTGAGATATTTCTAGGTTCGATATATACCGCACCGGCGGGATGGGCTAAAAGTATCCGTCATGTGGATGGCGGATGGTGTACCGAGTTCATTCGTGGACATCGCTGGACCCATCATCGAAAGTTATGGTTGGAAATTTTGTTTGGCTGTCGTCACGAATTATGCAAATGCCCTCAGTGGTATATACCTACCGACGGACCGGGTACTCGATGTACACCGTAAAGGTCACGTTATCGTTAACCACATGCGACAGCACGAGAACATGGATACGGCGCTAACTGCGAATAAAGACAGAGCATTACGTGTTTCTGCTAGATTTTGGCAAGGATTAGGTTTGCGTTCAGCGCATAGACTGTTGGCTTGGCCATTCGGTGCTTTTGATGCTGAGTCTATCGCTCTAGCTCGGCAATACGGTTTTGCTACGAACGGTATAGGACCCAACCCGTTAGCACCAGGGATAAATCCATTTGCTATATCGCGCTTTGGTGTAGAGATACCTAATAGTTGGCGTGTGGATTCTGAGATAACTGGCGCAATAAAGCGTGGACAAGGTATCATAACGTATGGACATAACGTTGTACAGGGCGGCGCAGATACGGATACATACCCCGGAGCTGTAAGTTTTTATTCGGAGCATTTACGCCGGTGGTGTGAGCTTATAAAAGAACAGGAAGAAGCCGGTAATTGTTATGTAATGGACATACACAGTGGGTTTGCGCAATATGGTATAGATCTGTACGACAACGCTTTCGCAGAATAATATTAAATTTTGGAGATGATATGAGTAAAGCTGATACTGTTGCTGACACACTTTTACGTTTAGTTAAGCAGACTGAACACTTGACCATAGCCGCGGATTTACTTAAACAGTATGGATCGTTAGAAAATGCGGTGACCGAACAAACAAAACTATTGGGCCAATCAACCGAGAACCTGGTGTTGGCGCAAAAAGAATATAAAGATTTTGTAGAAAACGTTACTAAAGAAAAAGAAGATATCTTAGCCGAGATAGCCGCTAGTAAGAAAGAGGCTAAAGATATTGTGGCGAAGGCCAAAGAAAAAAGTAAAGCAATGATTGATGAAACCGAAGCGACCTGTGCTGCTAAGCTGGCGGAACTAAACGACATATCAGATATTCGTACACAGGAATTGCGGGATACACTAGCTAAATTACAAGACGAAATAGACGTTAATAACACACGGCTGACGGCTTTGGGCGCGGATATAGCAGCTAAGAATTATGAATTAGATGCTTTGGATGCGCAATTAACCAAAGCTCGAAATAGTATAGCTAAATTAAGCGAGATGGTAGAAAAAAGATATCGTTAAATAATTCAGGCCGATTACACAATGAACATGGAATACGACGAATCTTTGGACAGCACCAACACTGCGGAAACGCGAGATATCGGTGTTGAAGATCCACCGAGAGATGTCAAACTCTTAATGGAATTGGCTAAACTTGATAAAGAGTTAGATGATGCTCGACTAGAAAAACTAACTAAGTATATATCCGATTGTCGTACTGCCGCAGTAGATGGTAGACGTGCAACAGGTGTAGAAACCCGTATGCAAGAAGATTTGGCATTCTATAACGGTGAGGATGAGTTAGCCGAGGTCGGTGCCGCATTCACTAAGTCACGATCAGTTAATGGTGGTATATCTGAAAATTCGCGTGGTGTTAGCCAACACGATTGTACTGATTTCTTTAACATAACACGCCCCTTCGTTGACGCTGCTACCGCAAGAATGGGCGATATTTTGTTACCCGCAGGAGATTGGAATTTTAAAATATCGGCGACACCAATACCAGACATAGAACTACACAAGACTAGTAATCAACCCGTTGTCATGGAATCTGGGGAACCTGTGCTAGATCCTCAAACAAACCGGCAATTAACCGTTTCGGATTTCATGCGTGAAGAGATTATAGATGCTGATCTTAAGATCAAACGTGCGGAATTACGAATACGTGATCATCTTATCCAGACATATTTCCACGAAGAATCGCGCAAAGTAATCGAGGACGCTGGAAAACTAGGTATTGGTATATTGAAAGGACCGATGCCTAAACAGATAAAGACGGTAGCTAAATCTGAGAATGGCGCAATACGTATAGAATATAAAGAAGCCCCTTGTAGCGAGCGAGTAGACCCCTTCAACTTTTTTCCAGACCCAACATGCGGGGGCAATATAAAAGACGCTAGCTATGTCATTGAGCGGGATTCATTAACTGCTAGGACACTACAAGAGTTGCGTGATGATACAGGCTATATTGCACGTAACATCGATAAAATATTAGATGAAGGCCCGAATAAGGCCAATTACGACAAAGACGGTATACGTTTACTGGATAAAAACACCAAAGATTCTGATAGGTTCGACGTGTGGTATTACGTTGGTGACATCCGACTATCCGATCTCAAAGCCGTAGACGTTAATGTGCGGCGTGTTGAAGCTAAACCTTCTGACGATATGTACGTATCAGCGACCATAATGCTGGTAAATGATACGATCATAAAAGGGTATTTGAACCCGTTTGGTAAGGCTGGGGACATACCTTACGATGTGTTTGTTTGGCAACGCGTGCCCGATTCTATATGGGGCGCAGGGGGTGTGGCGAGGCAAGGGCGTGTCGCGCAGAAGATGTTACTTGCGGCGTGCAGAGCGTTAATGGAGAATATGGCCTTGTCCTCAGGACCAATGGTGGCTATAAACCGTTCAGCATTGATACCGGCCAATGGTAGCTGGCGACTGCATAGGAACAAGATTTTTTACACCCGCGAGAATGCGGATATTAGATCGGTAGCTGACGCCATAACCGCGATGAATGTACCATCTCAACAAGCAGAGTTGACGGGCATCATTCAATTGGCGTTGAAACATATGGAGGACTCCACCGGTGTCACGTTCTTATTACAGGGGCAGCAAGGGGCGGCACCGGATACCGTAGGCGGCATGCAATTGGTGCATCAAAACGCGACCGCGTTTCTTAGACGTACCGCCAGATTATATGATGAATCTATAACCGAACCTCATATACGCCGGTACTACGAGTACCATTTGTTGAAGGGTGATTTCTCTGAGATAGGTGATGTGCGTATCGAGGCCATAGGTTCTTCAGCGTTGGTTGATAGAGAAGTACAATTGTTACAAATGCAGCAGATAATGCAGATGGCGGTAGATCCAACATTTGGTTTATCTAAGAAGAAAGTCGCGCTTGAAATGTTGCGATTGTGGAAATATGATCCATATAAATTCGCTATGGACGCTCAAGAGCTACAAGATCTTGCTAACCAGACACCTCCACCGGATCCGACAATCGAAGCTGCTCGTATTCGCACTGAAGGCGAATTACAAGTCGCGCAAATTAAAACTGAGGCTCAATTAGAGAAAATAGCTAAAGATACAGATAGAGATTTGCTGTATGCTAAAGGTGTAGAACAACGTAACCAAATGACGAATTCGCTGCGTATCCAAGAATTGCAATTGAAACGTGATCTTGCTATATTGCAGTATGCGAATGACAAGAATATGCAATTAGACGATATTAAGGCTAAATTAGCCACGGAAGGCATGCGCTTGCAAGTACAAAAAGAACTATCAGCCATAAATAAAGAAGCTGATAGTATAAATCCGCCGACCGAACCGGCTGGACGTGCTACTCCAGGAAAATCGTTTAGTGAGTGATTATGTTACCTGATGACAGATTAATATTTAAACTAGAGCCTGTGGAAACTACATCGAGTGTGTGGCTCAGGATAAAAGAGCAATTGATGTGGGAGTTGTCGCGTTTACGCGAGCTTAATGACACTAACATAGACCCTATAGAAACCGCTATATTGCGGGGTAGGATTAAACAATTGAAGATTTTTTTAACCTTTGGAACCGACCGAGAGGCCGAGGAAACTGATGTCAGAGAATAGTGAAAATGTAGCAAAAAGCGATGATGAATTGTTTCAGGAAGCGTTCGATGCTGAGTATTTGGGTGTTACAAAAGAACCCGATACCAGTGACACGAACACGCCTGTTGAAGTAGCCGATACTGACGTTACGACGCCAGATGAAAACGCCGCAACAACTGGAGATATTGCTACACCTGAAATTGATTATGCCACAAGACTGAATGAGGCTTTAGCTAATATAGATAAACTCAAGAAATCTTTGGATACCACGAATGGTACGTATGGTCAGCGCATAGCGCAGATGAATACGGTTATATCGGAATTGTCACGTCGGCTGGAGCAGCAACAGTCAGCTAGTAAAGTTTTAGTACCTAAACTTAATTTGGCAAAGCTGAAAGAAGCACAGTATGACGAACTCGCTGAAATACTACAGAGCGCTTTTGATGAATCATTCAGAGAGTTTAATGAACTGCCGTCGCAGAAACCGTTCGATCCTGAACCATACGTACAACAAATCGATGCACGTATAAAAGAAGTGGACGACCGGATAACTAGACGGGAACAGGAAATGGAACTGAAGTTGCTTAAACGTGAGCATCCTGATTACGCCGAGGTTGCTGGATACCGTACAAATGACGTGGGTATGGTGATATGGAACAATTTCGCTTTTGGAAATTGGGTCGTACAAAATCTACCGTCAGAGGATCAGCAGCAATTGGTACAAAGTAACGACGCCGGGTTCTTATCAGACGTTATTACCCGTTACAAAAAATCGGTTGAAGATGCCAGTAAACAAGCACCTAACGTTTCTGAAGTTAATGTGAATATCGAATCCGCTATCGCCAAGAACGCGATACGTCCTAAGTCTGGTGGTAAACCCGCTGTGGGTAAAACCAAGACAGATGACGAATTGTTTCAAGAAGCGTATGAGCGAGAGATTCGGAGTTATTAAACAAACTTTAAGGAGTATACCTAAATGCCTATACAAACGTATAACTTAACACCTAGCCGTGTTGGGGTATTACTTGGCCGTATTATTAAACACGCAATGCCTAAGATTGTTTTAGGAACCGTGGGTATTAATGACGATTTCAAACGTAACAAAGGTGATACGGTTAGATACCGCCGGTTTCTACAGAGAGGCTCTACCGCGGCACAACCCAATAGATTTTTTCAGGACGGCACTGGTGATAGGGCTACGCAGTACGCAATAGATCACCTAACCTCTGACGGCATTACGTCTAACGCGGAAACTATCTCAGTACAAGACATTTCGGCGCAATTGAATCAGTACAATATCCTATATGGGTATACTGATCGTACATTTGATTTATACGAAGATGACATCCCTAAAGCCATGACAGAATTGGTAGGGGAGCGATCTGGTCTTGTGTGCGAAATGGCTTTATTCGGGGTTCTTAAAGCGGGTACCAATAAAATGTACGCCGGGGGGACTACTAGAGGAACGGTATCAAGCGTGTTGACACTCAACATTTTACGTAGAGCGTTACGTAGCCTACGCGCCAATCACGCAGAAACCATATCTACTATGCTTCGTAGGGTACCAGCAGGCGGCTTCGGAACAGCACCCGTTGGTATCTGCTTCCCTACATTTTTATCTACGGATCTAATTCCTGATTTACGTGAATTGCCCGGATTCACTCCCGTAGAAGAATATGGTAATCCTAGTGAAGCGGTAGAGAATGAGGTTGGTAAATGTGAGTCGTTCCGGTTTATTGCTAGTCCTGAGTTGGTAGAGATTCAAGACGCTGGAGCGGCTGTGGCTGGTGCTGTACCACCGCTAAAATCTACAAGCGGTACCTCAGCGGACGTATATCAGGTCATCGTCGGCTCTAAAGACGCTTGGGGGCATATCGGTTTGAATATGGACAAAGAGAGTGTAACCGCGCTACCCCCAGGTGTTCGTGATAAAGCTGACCCACAAGGACAACGTGGTTATGTAGGAACTAAATTCTACTACAATGCTGTTATCCTGAATAATCTGCAAATGGTGGTTATTGAATGCGCTACTCGTTCATTAGCTTAATTGTTCATCTACTAAAATATAGGAGGTTAACATGAGACCATTGCTGAGTATCATAAACGCATTGAGTGATAAACGTGATGCTTACGAATTGTTTAAAGTCCTTAGTGACTTATACAATCGTATGCGTAGTGTAGCGCTCACCACAGCCGGGCTGGTCATAAAGGCAGTCGCTAGTCCAACGGTAAAGACTGGGGCTTCGATAACGTATCTAATTGTCGAGGGTAGACCCATATCCATTGCGGCCAATACGGATATGCCAGCACTAACAGGTACTGTGGCCACTAACACCGTATGTCCATACGTATTCACCGTGGATAACAGAGGTACCACATACGTACATAGAGGAACCGCCGGGGCTACCTTAGCTGCGTCTAGGTTTCCTGAGTTGGAGGCTAACCGCGCTATTATCGGTGTCGTAATCATCGCGCCGACAGTAGGCACATTCACCGGGGGCACATCGGCGCTTGACAGCACCGCGGCTAACGCAGTGTACCTGAGTCCTATAGGTGCGTGGGATCCCAGTGCTACAGTGTAAATTTTATACATAATTAATGGAGGTTTAATATGGATCAGCTACAAATAGCCGGATCGACTATTGGGTTTCGTAGATGCGGTTTATCCGCAGGAACTACAAACACGTTCACCACGGCAATTGATTATCACTAC
>FRDC01002229.1_pt1 | contig 10519 bp, 16 predicted proteins | sample 1106171 | NCBI WGS metagenome assembly FRDC01 (sample SAMEA3930566, study PRJEB13176) | freshwater metagenome | biome: Drinking water system; feature: drinking water; material: water | place: Singapore | collected 2014-12-20
AAAAAAAAAAAAAAAAAAACGCTGCGCGAGCGAGAATTTTTTTTCTTCCCAATCTCTCCATCTCTCTCACATTGCGGGCAAAGCCTGAAGCATCTGCATGACATTGTCCACTGCTTGGCTGTATCGATTGTACTCGTCAGAGCCCACAACAGCGGACTCCATCTGCTCCATCACAGTGTCACGGATGAGCAACAACGTGCTGCGTCTCTGAGAACACGAAGGATCCTCATTGGGGTTCCTCACCAGCGCATCATATTCTTCGCGCAGCTTCTTCACCTTGGCCGCTCGTTCAGCAACAAGTTTGTTCGCAACTGGAGGCTCTGCCAGCTGCTGCTCCTTTCTCTTCTTGTGAGCTGCGGCAGATGCAGCCTTCACTGCAGGAGGAATGGGCTGCTTGAGAATAGGCTTCAAAGGCGCCTGAACAGGAGGAGGCGGCGCAGAAGCAGCCTTCTTCTTCTTGCGCTTCACTTTCTTCAGCGGACGTCCAAGTTGCGGATTGTCAGTCACAGCCTCCTGGATGTCAATGGCAACCTGCTTGCGCTCCTCTTCGGCCACTGTCTTGGCCAGTTGTTCCTGCAGAGAGAGAGAGAGAGAGAGAGAGAAGAAAAAAAAAAGAAAAAGTCCACAGCAAACACTCAAACACATTCTGCGCACCTGCTGGTCCACCTCAGCAAACGTCTGAGGCACGTGCTTTGTTGTCGTCTCTTCAGTCTTCTTCTGGGCATCAGACGCAACGGCAACATCAGGAATGGGCTCCGACATGCGCTTGGCCGGCTTCTTCTTTGGAGGCGGGCGAACAATGGGAGGCGGGGGAGGAGGGCCCTTGGCCTCGCTCTCTTCGTCCTCTTCCTCTTCGTCATCGTCATCCTCCTCCTCGTCGTCATCGTCATGGCCAGTCACGGCGTCTCCAAACATGCCTCCCTCGGCGGTAATGTCTGGCACATTTTCCTCGTCGTCATGCTCTTCGTCTTCTTCTTCATTGTCAAACTCGTCCTCCTCTCTGGGCCTCCGATATCCCTGAACACGGCGCCGAACCTCCTCGCTGTCGATTTCTTCTTCTTCTTCACGGTCATAGTCTCTATCTCGTCCTTGTCGAGCCCTGCGTTCTTCGTAGGCCTCTTGTTTGTCTCGAGACTCGCGTCTCCACCGAAAATTGACAAAACCCCGGTCCACAACGAGCGAAAAACTCGTGTCCATGCTCATGAACGCCTTGATGCAACCGAATGCCTCTTCAATCGTAGCCGCGGTTGCAGACCCTATCTGGTCCTTGTGTCCAAACAGTGCCTGAATGTGGATAGGCTGCTGCATGTCTTGTCGAGCCCTCCTGTTTCTTTTTGGTTTTTTTTCTCGAGCGAGAAAAAAATCGAAAAAAAATCCCAATGAAAAGAGGGGCGGACGAACGAGACGGATCGGGTGACAACGGTTCCAACTGTGTGACCTTTGATGGCGAGGACGCAATCCTCATTGAGGGCCGAGAAAGCGTCCCCCGTCTCAATGCCTTGTACGTGCCAAGGGTGTTTTCCGGGGATCAGCTTCAGAAGCTGCGTGAGGATCTGCAATCTCTGCACTACATCATGGCCGTGACACCGACTGGATTCGGAGAGTTTTGTTTTTATGCTTCTGATCGTGGCGAATGGCTGTACGCTGCCTTTCGCGACCAAGAGAATGCTTATCAGCCGTGTGCTTGGCCCACTTGGCTAAGACATGCGTCTTTCAAGGTCGCGGATGCAGTGCACCGAACAACTGCCAGTGAGCGAGAAGAGAGCGATCTCTCCAAGGTCCCTAGATTTCTCTACAACTCAGCAATGATTTACTGGCATCCAACCATTCTCAGGAATGGAACCATATCAACAAACCAACGTCAGAATGCTTCTGAGGCAGATCGCTGGTGCAAAGAGAACACGCCGAATTCTTACGTCTTCACAGAGAACACTAGTATCTCATTGATTCCTTCAGATGACCTCAAACGGGCCGAGATGAACGCATCGTTGAAGACCATCAAGATCTTTTGCCGCGCTGGGTCTTGTTTGTCTTTGAAGGTATCTGTGTAACAGAAAAAAGTTTTTATGGCTCACAATTCTGGATCTGTGCCAGGGAAATGACACGCTTTTAAACTGGGACTCTCTCATCAAAATGAGGGATAACGACGGAGACAATGGTTCGCGCCCTCGTTATCCCTTTGTGATCCGTTTTTTTGATATTGACCCCATGGAGGCCCCTTTGAATCGCCAAGGTCGCTTAAGGTTTCCAGTGAGAACCCTCGATGGAATGTCAGCGCAAATGACGGTTATCCCCGAGCTCATCACTCAGGGCGACGAAGAGGACCGCGAAAAGTTCTGGAAAGCAGTGTCTGATGTTCGACAAAAACAAAAAAGGATGAGACGAGATAGAGTGGCGGCCTTTGAGATACCACCGCGTTACAGGATACCCGAAGTCCAGAAGAAGAAGAAAAAGTAAACTTTTTTCTTGTGTTACTTTTTTCACTGGTCTTCCTTCTTCTGACGCTTGGAAGAAGCCCCGTGTTCACCTTCCTGCTGCTGAACATTGTTGTTGTTGTCTTGCTGTTGTTGCTCGTGCTGCTGATGTTCTTGAACCTCTCCGTCTTCCCTCTCGCGTCGCTTGGAGCCTGTTGTTCCGGACTCGTCATCTCCGTCGTTCAGGTTGGGGTTCCCAGTGAATTGAAGAACGATACTTGTCCCGCCGGTTGATGTCAAAAACTCAAGGAGAGGCTTCGAAAATGCGACAAACCTGTCGTGGCGCGGATCAAACTCCTTGCCTGTGGACCTGACAAGAGTATCCTTGCAATGACTGTAGGCTCCCTCGCGGCTGGAGTTGATGAGCAGGCTCCTGATATCAGAATGCATGCCATCAATACATTCCTTGGCGACATCGGCCGAGGCATCTCTGTGCAGTTCGGCAAACAGGAGGCAGTACCAAATGTAAGATTTGCATGCCTTGTCAATGGACTCGATCTTCATGACCTCGTGAACATCTGGAACTTCAAAGCCTCTAGCAGGGATCGTGTGAAGATACGCGAGAAACTTCTGGTTATCTTCTTCGGCGGCTTTCCAGATCTTGACCAAAAAGTCAGTCGTCTTTTTTTCCTCGGGGCTCTTCTCGGGCTCCTCGGGGCTCTTCTCGGGCTCCTGAGGGCTCTTCTCGGGTTCATCGGGGTTTCCCGAGAAGAACGCCCTTGCGCTCTTCACATATTCAGCTTTCTGTTGCATGTATCCAATTCTGTGTTGCTCATGCATATTGCGAAAACTCTCCAGAGCGTTCATCATCTCCAAGTGCTTCGCGTGTTGCTCGTTCTTCATGCGCTCTACGTTCTTGGACATCTGCGTGATCATGGTCGCCACGCTCTCCAACTTCTCCGCAACTCCGAGATCCCTCTGCATCGTTTGCAACTTCCGCGTTTTTTGTCGACTCTTCCATTGACAAGCCACCGCCCCACTTCTCGCTGAGAAAAATACGCAAGAAAAAAAATAATTTCTTCTCATTCAGCAATCAAAAAAATTCTCGCTCAAGCCCAGAAAAAAAAATTTTCCGCGAGAGGAGGTAATCAATGGGAAGAGATCCGTTTGCACCCGACGAAGGCCACTTGCGGCACCTTGAACTGGAGCGTCGCTTTGAACGCATGCGACAGGAGAACCGCTTTGAACTCATGCGACAGGAAAACGCAACAGGAGCACCACGCAAGGCCCGGATGCCACAAGAGGTGCGACAACGCATGGACAATGCTCGTGATCAAGTGGCCAGAAGGCTGGATTTTGGCATTGTCAATGAGGAATGACTGGGGAAAATTCTCGCTCGATGAAAAATGAAACAAAATCAAATTTTTTTTGTTGTTCATTGAATTTTTTTGAGGACACGGAGGGGTTGCAAAAAATATGAAAGTCACCAAGGTGTTTCACGACTTGGGCCTGCAAGTTTGCGTGTGCAGCTACGATGGATGCCCGAATCTGAAAATTATCTCCAGGGATGGCAAAGATGTGCTCTTTACGGGGCCTCAGCTTTCACAATGCAGCCGTTGCAAGTTCTTGTTCTGCGACCAGTGTTCTGCGTCGAAAGTGTCCGAAGTTAGCGATCTCTGCGAAGTGTGCTTCGATAAGTGTGTTCGAGAGGCAGCTTACAGGAAACATTTCGAGGCCCAAACGAGTGTCGGAGAACGCGAACGTGCTGACACGGAGAAGAACAAGAACGACACCACACTGAAGAGCCCGGGCGAGATTTTTGCCGAACTCAAAAAAATCTACTCGACGCATTTGAAAAAGATGTACCGCGTTCCGGGTCTTCACGGACTTTACCGTGATGTGAGAGATATGTTCCAGACACCGAAACAGCCAGACGAAGAAACGTGGTTGCGATCCCTTCGGGCGGCTTTTGAGAAGCTAACGTCTGAAGTCAATCGAGCGGGTGATGATCAAGACGACGATGACGCCCCGGTGAAAACTTCTCGTTCACGCAAGCGTACTGCTTCGAACCGCAGGAGACCGACGACCGTTGGTGTGATTAGTATCAAGCTTCATGACATCTCGTCAAACCACTGGGACAAGATTCAATCCAGTGAAAGACTCAAACAGCTTTACAATGACGTGAATAACATGTTGGATCAGACCGGAGGTAGGGATTTAAAATGGCTTGTATCCCTTCGGAAAAAGTTTGAGCAGCTGCAGTCTGAAATCGCAGACAATGAAAAGGACGAAGAAGAGGATGAAGAGGATGACCTAAGCTCCAGCTCACGGTCCGATGAAGACGAGAAGCAGAAGAAGGCCAAGAAAAACGAGGACAAATAAAAAGAAAGCTATTTTGTTTTTTATTTATCAGCTCCAATGGAAATAAACTGCTCCTTGAAACCAACGATAGTCTTAAAATAGAAGTATTTTTGGTCGCTGGTGCTGCACATTTGTATCAAAGCAGTGAACCCTGCTTCCCTGGCGGCATCGTTCACAAGCCATGCAATATCCTCGCTGTCACAGCCATCTGGAAGATCCGCAATGCGTTTGGTGATTTCCTCGCGGAATGCTTCGAGCTTCTTCAGTGGATCCTCCTCGGACATGAAAAAAATCCTGTTTCTATTCTTTGAGCTCTTGCATTTTCTTGCCTAGCATGTAATATGGAGGCGGACTCCAAGAGGCACGCCTTGCCACTACCCAACGATGCTTGGTGCGGTCCTTTGGAGATGATGAATGGACCTTTCCATTGTCTACAACGATCAGTCCGCGAGATTGCAGATAGGCCACGAATTCAGTCTCGGACCACTGCCTGAAAATGCCACTCGTGGGTGCAGGGGGGCCTCTGCTGGTCTCCGGGTCTCGAGCGTGGAAGCCTAGAATGAAATAGTCCACTGAGGCCAGCAGGGTCCCATTGACCATCTCGGCCAGCGCTTCGTCGGCATTGGGAGATCTCTCCAAAAATCTCGCCGAGATGGCCAGCCCAGCCTTCACTTCAGGCAACAGAGTCCGGCCTCCAATGGCTCCTGTGAGATCTTTGGTCACGCCGTCCATCGTTGACCACTCTCTGTCCGGTCTCAGTGCTTGAGTCTCTTCCATGAAAAAGGGCACATCAATGCCCAGCGTCCGGTGATGACCCAGCAGCTCAATGAGAAGCGTTCCATCTTCGCAGCCAATGTCCACAAGACCTCCTTGGCGCATCGTCTCGTTCTCGTTATTGTCCAGAAATCGCATCACAAAGAGATAAAAATCCCTGTGCAAAGTCAGCCATGCGGTAACATTTTTTTTCTCTGGCCTTGTTTACCTGTGGTAAGCCCTTGGATTGGCCGCCTTGACGTCAACAGCACCCTTGGCCTCAATGTAATCCCTGGGAAGCGAACAACATGGACCGCTTTGCTCTTCATTCTCCGAGTCTGTTCTCTTACGATTAGGAGCACCCCAATGGTGCTCTACCATCTCAAAGGCGGGCTGTGTTTGGCACTTCCACAGGCGCACCCCGCCGCACATAACAGTGTCTCCGTCATTGAGGACAAGGGCTGGTTTGGGATCCGCCGCGATGACTAGGACAACTTTGAAGATGAGCACAATGATTGCAGACATTACACAAAGGCGTCCGCTCCGCTACGACACACGCACAAAAAAAATTCTCACTCGCACCAAAGAAAATTTCCTTTTTTGAAATGAGGTGTTCTTCGACGAATTTTGTGCGTCACCCGCTTGCCAGCACATCATCAGGCTATTACTGGCTTGTTCCCAAGAGCTTTTCGGAGGGCTTCGAGAACGTTCTGTGTCCAGTCGAATTGACCGCGACAATTGTCTTCACGCATGGTCGTCTCATTGAGTTTCGAGTTCTTTCAACCCTTCCCTGCTTTGATAACCACAAAAACGCCGTTCTCTATGATCAGCCGTCTCAGCTTTTTCGCGTTAACTCAGTCGAGCGAGAATATGAAATGTTTGCCAATCTCGGCAACAGGCCCCCTTCGAATCCCGACAACTCAATGTGGTTCCCCCTTGGTCACTTTGTGTGGAATGCAGTGTCATGGGACTCAACGGTGATCCTGAATTTTTTTGTGCGGGTTCCCGGTGACAAGTCCGGCGATCTGTGGCCAAGCAACGAACCCAGATTGCGTCGAACGCCAGGATCTGAGCGAAACAGACGCAAATCTCGGTTCGGACGGAAAGTCGACGGAGCGAAATAAAAAAAATTTTTTGCAAGAGGAACTCACCAGCTCAATGGCAAACAACCGTCAACTCATTCAAACGGTCAATGTGATGACCCCCGATGGCTCGGAGCGCAAGCTCAAGGTCCTGGACCCCGAGGGGATCCCAGAAGGCACCGAACTTTTTCGTGTGAGCAAACGCGGCGAGGTGTTGCCCAAGGGCTCAAAGACACACGAGCCCAAGCATCTGTGGACCATCAAGACCTTTGTTACCAGCAAGAACGACAAGCAGGAGACTTTCACGGTACGAGAGAGAATTTTTTTTCTTTGATGCTGATTTTTTTTTTGAATTTTCAGCTGACCCGCAATGAAGACGGCAAGTTCAAGCACGCCTGGGACGAGAAGGCCCTGGGCCCCAAGCCCAAGAAGGAGCGCAAGAAGCGCGAGGAGAAGGACGAAGACGGCGACAAGCAGAAGGAAGGAGACAAGCCCAAGCGCATCCGCAAGGAGAGGAACGGAGACGACGAAGAGGGAAATCTGGCAGTTTCCATTGCAACTGCCGTGGTCAAGGCTTTGAACAAGACAAAGAAATGAAACAAATTTGTTTTTGTGTTTTTGCCGGTTCACACATCCGAGAGTTCAATAATAATTCAATGAAAATTTTTTTCTTTCGAGAGACAAAAAAATTCTCACTCACAGCAACAGCGTGTGGACAAAAAGGTCGTACGCGTCCCTTGACATATGCAGCTCCGCACGGATGACCAAGCCCTCTCTCACCCATAGTTTCAGGGTCCCTCGGCATGCTTGATGAGGGGTCGCAGAACAGCCGCCTTCAATCGACACTTGATAACCCGCCTCCCCGGCCTTCTTCCAGAGCTTCTCGTGCCCTGAGAGGAATTGCTTCCATTCAATGTGTGTGAACTCTCTCAGCCACGTTGTTGCGCCTGAAAAGGCGCTGTGACCATTGTTGCAGTCGATCCTAAATCGCATTCCGTGACCCTGCTCCCCAATTTCCAAAGGCGTGTTCCTCGCGGGGTGTTCATAGGGATTCTTTGAGCCGCTGAAAACGACCAGCTGCAGCAAGAGAAAGAGAAAAAAAGTAAGATGAGCGAGAATTTCCAGTCGCCGAGCTGACTCACCCTCTCTTTCAACGAAACTTCTTCATCGAAACCCATTGAAATGCTCAACAACTTTGTACCCGTGTGTTCGGTGGTTGCCAGACAGCAGGCATTCTCATCTTCGATGCGCACTGCTTGCAAAGTTGCAACGAATTTCTGTGGTTCATTGGGAGCCGAAATGAATCCCTCTTTCACGTTTCCGTAGCGGATTTTCGAGAAACCTCCGTATCGCATTTCTACTCCGCACGCCACCCTTGTCGCGAAAAAAAACGAATGAAATAATTCCTTTTTCGCCTCGAGTGACATAAGATGCAGCGGAATCAAGAACCTCCAGCTGGTTCAGATCCGGAGCACCCGTTACCGTCACAGGAGGGCCGATCAAGGCGCTACAAACCACTGAAAGCTCAGCATTGGGATGAGATCCGGGTTATCAGCAATCCGCGCTACAAGACAAGCGAATTGTCGGGTGAGCATGCCTCTTTGTTTTTTTATTTGAATCACTCATCTGTTTTCGTGTGGGTTTCAGGTGATCAATGGCGCCACTCCAAAATGATTCAGTTGATCAGAAAGGGCCACATTGTGTACGAAAGCGATGACTTTTCATTGCTGGACTCGCTGCAAACGAACATTTCTAGCAAGCTCGAAGAGCAGGCCAAGAAAGAGCTCGGCAACGAGGCCTGGGAGGAGCTTGCAGATGGTTTGCCTGGTAAGACGTGTGACCAGGAGGGATGCACAGCAGAGCCTACGAACACGTACAGAATGAAGGCTCATTATGATCAGGTAAGCGGCGCGCGCAGAATTTTTTTTCAACAACCGAGTTTCATCTTTTTTTTTGATCGCAGGATACCGGCAAATGGTACGCTGCAGATCCAGAGATTGATCAATATCACTTTTGCGATGCCCATTCAAGACGAGGAGACCAGGATATGGATGATTGCGATGACAATTACGAGGTCATCAGTGGTCTTGGTCCTCAGGATCCCGACCCAGAGCGAGTGGCCGTTGCCGCCCAGGCATTTGTCAATCCTGAGGCATCTCACAGCTCTGAAGAGTTCGAGGAGATAAGCCCGGGAGAGCCCGCAGAAACGGACATTCCAGTGCAGAGACGAGGCAAGCGAGACAGGAACGAAGACGATGACGACGAAGATCCCTTTGATGAATTTCTCAGTCGCTTTGTTCAACATCAACAACAACAACAGACCAAGCAACAACAGACCAAGAAGACATCTCAGAAAAAGGGCCTTTCTCCTGAACAACTTGTGGCAATTGCCAAACTTCTTGAGGAACCTGATGCATCAGGAGGGGGAGAAGGTAATCGGAAGCAGCAACGAAAAGAACCCCGTCCTCCATTGGATAAGAAGCAAATTGCCAGGATGCTCTTCAATGATTTGGTGAGCAGGCACCAAGATGATGAAGCTGGCGATGGTGGGGGAGAAGAAGAAGAGAATGCAGAGGAATTCGCATGAGAAAATACAGATTTTTTTTATTCGTTCGGCGTCTCTGTCCTGTTCAAGGTTTCCAGCACCTTGCGCTGCTCCTCTGCGTCCCTTGAAACCAGCAGAGAGGCCTTGTTCTTCAAGTATCGGGCCCTGTTGGGGATGCGATTTCTTTCAATGAGTTGCTTGAGACGATCCTCGGAATAAACCCCTGCTTCGTGGGCCTTTCGAACGCCGTCTATGCGAAACTCTGCTTCAAGTTGAAGAAGGGCCAACTCAGTGACATCCTGTGGACATCGAAGAATTGCGTCCAGATCCTCGAGAGCCGCTTCAATCTCTGGACTAAGAGCCCATCTTTGTCTCAAGCGAGAGCCAGAAAAACGATCAGCTTCTCCGCGTCTTTCATTGATCAGGCAAGCAACAGTCCAGAGCGACCACTGGCGATTGGGGGTCTTTTTTCCGTGCCTTTCTTGGACGCTCGTCTTGCACTTGAGTACCACTGGGGCCAGTGAGTGAGCCTTGATGTTGTTTCTCTCGTCTTCGTAGCGACTCAGAATGGCTGAGCCAACATCGTAGATGTCGTACGCTGTGAGATTGCCGCTGAGCCCCACTGGTGGCCCATGTTCTTCAGCAAAGACGGCGAACTGAGCCAGGAGGGCGCCACAGTATCGCTTCAGTAGCTTTGTCTGGCGGGCGTTGAGAATTGCTGCAAAGTTGTCTCGCGTGCGGTTGCTGTACTCAATGCTAAGCTCCTCGTTGCCGTCTTCTTTTCTCACCAGGCCCTTGAAGACGGCCTCCATGCGAAGGTTGGGGTCTTCTTCTTCGTCATTGGCAGCAAAAACGATGCTTATCGTTGCTAGCAAAAGACACGACGATAACAACACGCTGGTCCATCTCATCTCTCCGGGAAAAAAAATCTTTTTTTTTTCTTCTCATTTTCGACTCGTCTTAAGCCTGGGGCCGGAAGGTAATACGTTTCCATAAACTGGCTGCCAGACTTGTCCTCCTTCTTCTCCTCCCTTGGGCGCCTGAGATGTAACAACAACCGACTCCATCTGGGCATATTTCCCGTACATTTGTTTGGGCGTCGGCCGAGCACAACAACACGTGGCCACAATAATTACAAGAATACACACACCTGCAACGATGCCCAGCACCATGGCGTAGATCCACGTGTTGCTATTATCAGCATGAATCTCAGTCAAGTCGTCGCCATCGCGTCCCTTCTTCAGGGGGTTGCTGGTGATTTTGGGCGACGTTGTCAGCTGCCCGTTTGGAGGTCGGGTAGGTCTTCCTTGTCCCAGAGAAAAGACAAAGGGTGCCGTCGTCGGAGTTGTGGTTGTGGTTGTGGT
>FRDC01003671.1_pt1 | contig 10518 bp, 11 predicted proteins | sample 1106171 | NCBI WGS metagenome assembly FRDC01 (sample SAMEA3930566, study PRJEB13176) | freshwater metagenome | biome: Drinking water system; feature: drinking water; material: water | place: Singapore | collected 2014-12-20
CGAAAAGACCCGGGCCGAGAAGCTGCGCCTGATGGCGGCGACCAAGGCCAGGCAGGAGGCCGAACGCGCCCACCTTCAGAAATTCATCGACCGCTTCAAGGCCAAGGCGTCCAAGGCCACACAAGCCCAGTCGCGGGTCAAGAAGCTGGAGAAGATGGAGCGGATCGAGCTGCCGCCCGAAGAGCGCGTCGCCCCCTTCGTCCTGCCGTCGCCGCCGCGCCCCCTGCCCCCGCCCCTGATCCGGCTGGAGAAGGCCAATGTCAGCTATGAGCCGGGCAAGCCGATCCTGCGGAACCTGAACCTGCGGATGGACCTGGACGACCGCATCGGCCTGCTGGGCGTCAATGGGGCGGGCAAGTCGACCTTCGCCAAGCTGATCGCCCGCGCCCTGACCATCGAGAGCGGCGAGTTCCACCGCGACGGCAAGATGCGCGTGGGCTGGTTCCACCAGCATCAGATCGAGGCCATGGACCCCACCGACACGCCGCTGGAGATCATCCGCCGCGCCATGCCGGACGCCTCTGAAAGCAGCCGCCGCAGTCGCTTGGCCCAGTTCGGCCTGCCCTTCGAAAAGCAGGAAACCAAGGTCGACAGCCTGTCGGGCGGCGAGCGCGCGCGGCTGCTGCTGAACCTTGTGGCCATGGATGCGCCGCACATCCTGATCCTCGACGAACCGACCAACCACCTGGATATCGACAGCCGCCGCGCCCTGCTCGACGCCCTGAACGAATACACGGGCGCCGTCATCCTCATCACCCACGACCGTTCGCTGATGGAGCTGGTGGCCGACCGCCTGTGGCTGGCCGCCGACGGCACGGTGAAGCCGTTCGACGGCGACATGGACGACTACGCCAAGTTCGTCCTCGACCGCGCCAGACAGGCCGCCGTCCGCCCGTCGCAGGTGAAGGCAGAAGCCACGCCCGAGGCAGCCCCCCTTGCACCCGCCGCGCCGGACAAGGGCAGGAAGAAGGATGGTCCCTCTCCCTCCACCCTCCGTCACGCCGTGAAAAAGGCCGAGGAGCGGATGGCCGCCCTGACCGCCGACCTGGCCCGGATCGACGACGATCTGGCCAACGCGGCCGTGTCCAACCCCAAGGCGTTGGAGGGCCTAAGCCGCGCCCGGGCGAAGACCCAGTCGGATCTGGAAGCTGCGGAAGCGGCCTGGATGGATGCCGAAGAGGCCTTGGCGGAGGTGTCCTGAAGCGAATTGAGCTTCACTTCTGGTGGTGGTATATACGCGTATCTACGGAGCTTGCCATGGCCACCACCGCCACCACCCGCACCTTCCGCAGCGGCAACAGCGAAGCCGTTCGTCTGCCCAAGGACATGGCCTTTGGACCCGACGTCGAACTGACACTCGTCCGCTCCGGCGACGTGCTGACCATCACCCCGAAGCGGATGTCGCCGCGCGAACTGGTGCGCCGGCTTCGCGAACTGCCCGGGCCCTCCAGCATCGAAGTGAGGGATGAAGCTGAAATCCCTGAGCGGCCCGGTCTCTGAGTGGTCTGCTTTCTCGACACCAACGTCGCCATCCTTCTTCGTGATCGCGATCCCGGCGTCATGGCCCGTGTGGCGGACCTTGAGGGCGAGGTTCTTCTGTCTGTCATAACGCGTGTCGAACTGGAGGGCGGCGTCCACCGGTTTCCCGGTGAGGCAGCCTCGCGTCGACAGCGCCTCGATCTGCTCCTCGACGCGTTTCCGGTCGTCGATTTCGACAAGGAGGCGGCCGATGCCTACAGCCGTATTCTCCAGGCAGCAGGCTATTCCCGCAGGAAGATTCTGGACCGCATGATCGCCGCCCAGGCATTGGTCGCCGGCGCCGCCCTGATCACCCGAAACGGCGACGATTTCCGCGACATTCCCGGCCTGACGCTGGTCGAATGGTGAGCCCCGTCATGAAGCCCATCGCCTTCACGCGAGAAGAGACCGCCGCCATCACGGCGAAGCTGCGCGCCTATTTCCGCGACGAACTTGAGGTCGATCTGGCCGCCCTGCCGGCCGAGATGCTGCTGGACTTCCTCGGTCGCGAAATCGGACCGTTCTTCTACAATCGCGGCCTCTATGACGCCCAGGCCGTGGTGGCGAAGAAGGGCGACGAGATCGGCGAAGCCATCCTGGGCCTCGAGCGCGGCTCGCCGCGCCAGGTCAGCCGCAGTCCACGCTCCGGATGATCCCCGTCGCCTCGTCGAAGCGCACGTTCAGCCGGTCCGGTCTGTAATCCCGCGTCGTGGGGCAGGCGGTGCAGACGATCCGCACGTTCGCATCGGCCGGGAAGCTGACCGCGCCGACATGCGTCCCGATCAGCGACTTCGCCGCCTCGGCGTCGCACCGCTGCGGACCGACAGGCGCGGAGGTCTCCACCGGCGCGCAGGCGGCGGAGGTCAGCACGAGCAAGGGCAGGATCAACCGCATTTGACCTGCTCCACCCGGCCGGTTTCGTGGTTCCAGATGATGTTCAGGCGGCTGGGATTGTAGTCCATCGTCACCGGCTGGTTATCGGCCACGACCCGCGTCGGCGTCGGCAGTGTCGCTGGGATGTCCGAACGCGGTCGCTGGACCAGCCACTGGAAAGCCTCGGCCGGGCATTCCTCAATAGTGTCAGGCCCGTCAGGCGGATCAGCCGGGGCCGAAGCGCAGGCGCCCAGCGAAAGGGCGGCGGCGCCCAAAAGGATCATCATTCTCATGGCGGTCTCCAGACTCAGCCGCACCGGACCTGTTCGACCAGGTCCGTTTCGGCATTGAAGAAGATATTCAATCGGTAAGCCGAATAATCTTCGGTGACGGGGCAGGTCGTGCAGGCCACGCGCCGATTCACGACGTCCACCGGCACGGGGATCTCCGTCTTCGGCCGGCCCACCAGCCACTGCAATTCGCCGGCCTTGCAAAGGTCGGCGTCCGCCTGGGGCATGCGCGTGCCGACAGGCTGGCTCTGCTGCGCTTGCTGGAGGATGGCGGGGGCCGTCGCCTGGGTTTGGGGCGTCGGCGACGATGAACAGGCCGCCAGCAGCAGGCCGAGGATCAGGCCGCCTTTTCCCATCGACCCTCGGGCGACTGTTTCCAGTAGGCCAGGTTCGCGCCCTGATCCTTCAGCGCCTTCCAGCGCTGCCGCGCGCCGGCCAGCGCCTGCTCGTCCTGCCCGTCGAAGATGATGAAGCATCGCTCGTAGCTCTCCGTCGGCCCCAGATCTGACCCGTCCACGATGAACAGCGCCTGAGCGGCGTTCAGGTTCTCACCCGTCTCGCTCAGCAGGATCGGCTGGCGATCGGCATGGGGCGCATCGGGGCGGCCGTGGGCCAGAAAGCTGTCGTCCCGCCACGTCCACAGCCGCTCGTCGATCTCGTCCATGCGACGGGCATCGCCGACGCGCACCAGCGCCCGCCACCCCCGCTCAAGCGTCTTGTCCAGCAACCCGGGCAGGACCTCATCCAGCGACGACCGCTCCAGATGGTAGAACCAGATTTCGGGTTTGGCGCTCACGTCCTTCCCCCCTTGCGGGGGAAGGTGGATCGCGAAGCGAGACGGATGGGGGGTGTCAACGCCGACATTCGCCGCATGGGCTCGGATCGCCTCCAAAACGGTGTTCGGCCTGTCAGTGATGGTCCAGTTCGAGAACCGGAGAACCGCGAAACCCTGCGCTCGCAACCAGTCGTCGCGTTGCTTGTCGGCTTCCTCACGCAGTGCGTGAACGCCGCCATCCGCCTCGACCGCCAGCTTGACCGCAGGGCAGCAGAAATCGACCACATACGATCCGATCGGCATCTGGCGGCGAAATCTAAGGCCTTCAACCCGGCGCTCTCGAAGGAGCGTCCACAGCGCCTTCTCGGCGACTGTCGGCTTCTTTCGCTGCCGCCGCGCTGCTGTGTAAGCTCGATCCACATGGCTGGCCATATGGCCAAGCTAATCAGGAACGAGGGGCGCTGATACCCCCCATCCGTCAGGCTTCGCCTGCCACCTTCCCCCGCAAGGGGGGAAGGATGATCAGGCCTCGTAAGCATCCTGAACCATCCGATCCAGTGTGCGCACGCCGAAGCCGACGGCGCCGTCCGGGACGGTGGGGTTGGTGCTCTTCGAGACCCAGGCGGTCGGGGCGATGTCCAGGTGCGCCCAGGGCGTCTTGTCCACGAACCGCTGCAGGAACAGGGCGGCGGTGATCGAGCCGCCGGCGCGGCCGTTGCCGGTGTTCTTCACGTCGGCGATGGGGCTGTCGATGTGCTTCTCATACTGGGCCGGCAGCGGCATGCGCCAGAAATTCTCGCCCACCTTGCCGGCGGCGTCCAGGATCGGCCCGGCCACCGCTTCGTCGTTGGCGTAAAGCGCGGCGAACTCCAGCCCCAGCGCCACGATGGCGGCCCCCGTCAGGGTCGCCAGATCGATCATGAACTTCGGCTTGAACCGTTCCTTGGTGTACCAGAGCGCATCGGCCAGCACGAGGCGGCCCTCGGCGTCCGTATTGATCACCTCGACCGACTGGCCCGACATGGAGATCACCACATCGCCCGGACGCTGGGCGTTTCCGTCGGGCATGTTCTCGACCAGGCCCAGCACCCCGACCACATTGGCCTTGGCTTTCCGCCCCGCCAGCGCATGCATCAGCCCGGCCACGGCGGCGGCGCCGCCCATGTCCCACTTCATGTCCTCCATGCCCTCGGCGGGCTTGATGGAGATGCCGCCGGTGTCGAAGCAGACGCCCTTGCCGACGAAGGCCAGGGGCTGCTCGCCCGCCTTGCCGCCGTTCCACTGGATGACCGCCAGCTGGCTCTCGCGGCGGCTGCCCTGCCCCACGCCCAGCAGGGTGTTCATGCCCAGCTTCTGCATCTCGGCCTCGCCCAGGATTTCGACCTTGAGGCCCATCGGCTCCAGCGCCTTGACCCGGCGCGCGAACTCTTCGGGATAGAGGACGTTTGCCGGCTCGGCGACCAGGTCTCGGGCGAAGATGACGGCGTCGGCCACCGCCGACATCGGCTGATAGGCCGCCTCCGCCGCCTTCGGATCGGTCGTGACAACGCGCACGGCCTTCACCGACGGAATCTTCTCGGGCTTTTCCGTCGTGCGGTATTTGTCGAAGCGATAGGCTGCCAGCCGCACGGCGAAGCCGATGCGCGCCGCCTGCTCGGCCGAAAGATGCCCGGCCTCGACAGTCAGGGTTTCGGCGCCCGACAGCTTGACCGCGTGATAGGCCGCGCCCGCCGCCGTCTCCAGCGCCAGATCGTCGAACTTCGCCGCATCGCCCGCGCCGCTCAGAACCACCGTGTCGGCATTCACGTCCGACGGCGCCGCCACGAGCAGGGTGCTGTTCAGTCCGCCGCTGAAGCGGCTGGCGGCCACGGCGCGGCCCAGCGCGCCGTCCTGTTTCGCGCCTTCATGAACCAGCAGGGCCAGCACCTGGGGGGCGCCGGCCTCGGCGACGAATTCGACTTTCATGGAAACACTCACTTTGGCCGGGCTCGCCCGGTCGGATACTGGATGGACATGGGCGCCTCGGCAGTTTCGCCGCCTCGCCCGGATGTGTATTAGATGCGCCGCAACGCCGCCGCCTGCAACCGGGCGATTTCGAACCGCCCATGACCCTGATTCAAGGCTATCTTTTCCGCCAGATCGCGCTGCCTGTCGTGGCGGCGTGCGCGGCGCTGGCGGGAATCGGGATTCTGAGCCAGAGCCTCGACCAGCTTGAGGTCATCGTCGAACGGGGCCAGAGCCTGTGGGTCATGCTGAAGCTGACGCTTCTGGCGACGCCTCAGCTTCTGGCCGTGATCCTGCCCATCGGCCTGTTCGTCGGTTCGCTGATGGCGCTCACGCGGCTGCAGCGCGAGCAGGAGCTGACCGCCGCCTTCGCCGCCGGCATGACCCGCTGGGCCGTGATCCGGCCTGCGGTGCGGCTGGCCTTCATCGTCGCCGCCCTGGCGCTTCTGACCAGCACCACGCTGCAGCCCTGGGCCCAGCGCGAGGCCCGGCGCGAGGCCTTCGCCATCCGCACGGACCTGGCCGCCCTGCTGGTCGAGGAGGGCCGCTTCGTCCAGGGCCCCGACGGCCTGACCGTCTATGTCCAGCAGATCGAACAGAACGGCCTGTTGAAGAACCTCTTCATCTACCTGGACAACGGCAAGACCGTTACGACCTGGGACGCGTCAGAGGCCCGCTTCGGCCGGGTCGACGGCCTGCCGATCCTGACCATGCAGCACGGGTCGATGCAGCGGTATTCCCGCAACGGCGTGCTCGAATATTTCTCGTTCGACCGCTACGCCTTCGACCTGTCGCCCTTCACTTCCAGCGACGAGCGGGTGAAGTTCAAGCCGTCGGACCTGTGGCTGACGGACCTGTTCAATCCCTCGCCCGCCCTTCTCCGGGACACCGGCTCGCGGGGCGAGCTGCTGGCCGAGGCCCACGCGCGGCTGTCCTCGCCGCTCTACGCCCTGACCGCCATGGCCATGGCGCTCGCCGCCATCCTGGGCGGCGCGTTCAGCCGCACGGGATACGCCCTGCGCATCGCCAAGGCTTCCGGCGCCTTCCTCGTCGTCCGCGTCGTCGGCTACGGCCTCGTCGCCGCCAGCGGCTGGAACGTCTGGCTGAACCTGTTCCAGTATCTGCTGCCGCTCGGCGCGGCCTTCATCGCCTTGCGCATCCTGTTCGCGGCCCTGAAGCCCCGTCGTCACCGCGCCCTGCCCCTGCCCCGCTTCCTCAAGGCGAGGGCCGCATGAGCCGTCCCGCCTTCTTCCGCCTCGGCCGCATCGAACGCTATGTGCTGGTCCAGCAGCTGCGCTCGCTCGGCGTGGCCCTGGCGATCATCTCGACCCTGGTGATGCTGATCGACTTCGTCGAGATTTCGCGCGGCCTCGGCTCGGACGTCGACCTGTCGGGCATGCGCATCCTCGGCCTGATGCTGTTGAAGTCGCCGGCGGTGATCGTGCAGCTTCTGCCCTTCGTCTTCCTGTTCGGGACGCTGGCGGCCTTCGTCGGCCTGAACCGGCGCAGCGAACTGATCGCCATGCGGGCGGCGGGCGTCTCGGCCTGGCGCTTCGTGCTGCCGGCGGCCGGCGCGGCCTTCGCCCTGGGCGTCCTGACCGTGGTGGCGCTCGGCCCCCTCGCCGCCTCGGGCGACGGCCTGTTCCAGCGCGAGCGGCAACGCATCTCCGGCTCGGTCCTCGGCGCCGAGCGTCAGGAGGCGGTCTGGCTGCGCGAGGGGGACGCCAAACGCCAGATGGTCATCCGCGCCCAGCGTCAGGACCGCGCCAACGCCCGCCTGTTGGGCGTCAGCTTCTTCATCTACACGACCGACCCGGACGGCCGCCGGGCCTTCTCGGAACGCATCGACGCGGCCTCGGCCTCCCTCGCCGCGGGACGCTGGCGCCTTGTGGACGCTGTCGGCGCCCAGACAGGCCAGCGCGCGGTGCGATACGCGGTCCTCGACCTCCCCTCCTCGCTCGCTGACGACGAGGCGTTCGAACGCTTCGCCCGGCCGCAATCGACGCCCTTCTGGTCCCTGCCCGGCCAGATCCGCCGCATCGAGGACGCGGGTTTCTCGTCCACCGCCTACCGCCTGCGCCTGCAGCAGCTTCTGGCCACGCCGCTGATGTTCGCGGCCATGGCCATCCTGGCGGCGGCCTTCTCGCTGCGCCTCATGCGGCTGGGCGACCTGGCGCGGATGAGCGCGGCGGCGGTGGTGCTGGGCTTCGGCTTCTTCTTCGTCAACCAGTCGTCGGCGGCCTTCGGGGCGGCCGAGGTCATCCCGCCGGTGATCGCCGCCTGGCTGCCCGCCGTCTTGACGGCGCTCGCGGCCTTCACCTTGCTGTTCTATACCGAAGACGGCTAACCCCGGCCGATGAGTCCCGCCCGCATGCAGCGTCGCCCCCGCGTCCGTCACGGAGCCTTGCGCCACCGGCTTCTGGCCGGAGCGGCCGCCTTGGCCTGCGCGCCCTGGCTGGCGACCACGGCGGTCGCCCAGACGGCGCCCCAGACGCCACCCGCGGACGGCCTGCCGCCCGAAGCCGTCTTCATCGACGCGGCCGCCGTGGCGCGGCAGGGCGATCTCATCACCGCCGAGGGAACGCAGGACCAGCGCGTCCTCGCCCGCTTCCGGGGCCACACCCTGCGCGCCGGCCGCCTGGCCTATGACATGAGCGCCGGCACCGCCGCCGCCGCCGACCGGGTCGAACTCATCGATCCCCAGGGCGCCCGCATCTACGCCAGCCTTCTCGAACTGGACCGGGATCTCCAGACGGGCGTGGCCGTCGATTTCGCCACCCGCACCCCGGACGGCGCCAGCCTGATGGCCGCCACCGCCGTGCGCCGCTCGCCCACGCTGAACGAGCTGAACTACGCCATCTTCACGCCCTGCCCGATCTGCGACGCCGAAGGGAAGCCCAAGGAGCCGTCGATCTCGATCCAGGCCGAGCGGGTGGTTCAGGACGAAAGCCTGCGCGCCGTCCTCTACCGCAATGCGATCTTCAAGATCGGCGGCGTGCCGGTGCTCTACCTGCCGGTCTTCGCCCACCCGGACCCGACGGTCGTGCGCGCCTCAGGCTTCCTCGTTCCCACGGTCAACTACGACCAGGATCGGGGCATCAGCTATGAGCAGCCCTATCTGATCGTGGTCTCGCCTTCCGAGGACTGGCTGATAAGCCCCCAGATCAACGCCGAGGTGCCGCCCCTGCTGAACGCCCAGTGGCGGCGGCGATTCCGGGACGGAACGATCGTGGCGCGCGGCGGCTACACCTACGCCCGCAACTTCGGCGATTTCGACGAGGACGGCGACGGCGTCCCCGACATCCCGCTTGAGCGCGAACACCGCAGCTATCTGCTGGCCCACGGCGCGTTCGATCCCATGGGGCCCTGGCGCTGGGGCTTCACCGCCGAGCGGACCTCGGACAAGACCCTGTTCGACCGCTACGATATTCGCGATCCCTATCGGGACAACGGCCTCTACTACGGCGATCAGCGCCGCCTCATCAGCCAGGTCTACGCCGAGCGCCAGACGCAGCGGTCCTATCTGTCCGTCGCCGCCTTCGACATGCAGAGCCTGCGGGTTCAGACGGCCGTCGAGGACGCGCCGGGCCTGAACGTCTTCGAAAGCGACGACAGCCTGCCGCTGGTCGCGCCCCTGATCGAGGCGCGGTGGGAGCCGGACGGCCCCGTCTTCGGCGGCCGCCTGCGCCTGCGCGGCTCGTCCGTGGCCCTGACCCGCGACGCCTATGTCGGCGGCCCCGTCCTGCGGCCGGAGATCATCCCGACCGGCTCCACGACCGGGCTGCCGGGCGTCGACACCCGCCGCGTCACCGGCCAGATCGACTGGCGCCGCGCCCTGATTTCCGCCGCCGGTGTCCGCTGGGAGCCGTTCGTCGACCTGCGCGCCGACTTCTATTCCATCGACGACCTGCCGCCCTTCCTGGGGCTGGATGGCGAGACCGTAAGCCGCAACCGCCTCAGCGCCGGGTTGGACGTCAGCTATCCTCTGGTGCGCCGCTTCGCCTCGGGCGCCGATCTGGTGCTGGAGCCGATGGCCCAGCTGTCGTTCTCCAGCAAGGCCGACCTCGACCCCCGCATCCCCATCGAGGACAGCCACACCATCGAGCTGGACGAAAGCTCCCTGTTCCGCATGGACCGCTTCCCGGGTTTCGACCTTTACGAGGGCGGCGCGCGCTTCACGGCCGGAACGCGGGCCACCCTGCGCTGGGACGAGGGCCGCAGCGCCAGCCTGTTCATCGGCCGCAGCTGGCGCGAGGACGAGCTGCCCGGCCTGCGCGCCGTCGTGCCCAATCCGCTTCCCGGCCCCGTGCAACTCTATGACCCCTCGGGTCTGGCGGCCCAGACCTCCGACTGGGTGGTCCAGGGCGAGTTCTCGCCGTCCGACCGCATCCGCGGCTGGGGCCACGCCACCGTCGACGGATCGGGCGACGTGCGCCGCGCCGAGGCGTCAGTCGACGGCCGCTGGGGCCGCCGCAACCTGGCCGCCGTCAGCTACATCGTCGACCGCTCCAACCCGCTCGCCTCCAGCCTGAACCGCAACTACGAGTTCGTGCAGCTGTCGGCCCAGCAGTTCGTCTATGGAAATTGGGGCGTCACCGTCGCCGGTGTCGCCGATCTGGAGCGCGACGTCATCACCCGGTCCGAGGTCGGCCTGCTGTTCGACGACGACTGTTTCCGCTTCGAAATCGGTTATCGCCGAGACAACACCCAGGTGCGTGGGCCCACAGACGGCGTTTATGTCCGCCTAAACCTCGCCACTTTCGGAGGTTCAGGTTATGGACGGGGCGACCGGCGTTGGTAGAGACGCAGATGGGGCGCGCGCCGCTTCGCAAGGCTTTGCAATTTCAGGCGAAGCGTCGAGGCGACGACGCTTTGAGGAACCAGGACGAACGATGCGTTTGATGCGTTTTACGGCGTGCGTGGCGATGAGCGCGCTGATGGCGACCGGGGCCATGGCCCAGACGGCGCCGGCCCCGCAATCCGGTCCCCAGGCGGCCGGCCGGCTGAACCCCGCCGCCGCCAACGCGCCCCAGCGCGCCCAGCCGGTGGCCCAGCTGG
>FRDC01001475.1_pt2 | contig 10508 bp, 9 predicted proteins | sample 1106171 | NCBI WGS metagenome assembly FRDC01 (sample SAMEA3930566, study PRJEB13176) | freshwater metagenome | biome: Drinking water system; feature: drinking water; material: water | place: Singapore | collected 2014-12-20
CTCGGTCCGAAACGGGAGCAGACGCTCGACGGAGCGGTGACCGTCCTCATCCCCAAATTCTCGATGACGACCGTAATATGACGCCATGCCAGCCGAAATAGGGAAGGTTCACCCCGGTTCCGATGAAACGCCACTATCATCGCTTTCGAGTGTGACGGACTCTGGACTCACCTGTCTTTTGATCCTCGCTCGGTTCTACGACTTGCCGGCTGATGGCTCGCAGTTGCGCCATCAGTTTGCCCAGTCCAATCAGCTGCTTTCGGATACGGACATCCTCCGCGCCGCGAAACATCTTGGTCTGAAAGTCGGGTTCGTGAAAACGAAATGGGACAAGCTATCCGGCACGCCGTTCCCGGCGATGGCCAAACGCGCTGACGGCCGTTACGTCGTGCTGGCCAAGATCGATGGCGATAAGGTGCTGGTCCAAGATCCTGTGGAAGGACGCCCCATGGTGCTCTCGCGCGAGCAATTCGAGTCGGTTTGGACCGGCGAATTGCTCCTGTTTGCCAAACGCGCCAATCTCAGAGTCCAGGATCTGAAGTTCGACTTCACCTGGTTCATCCCGGCCCTCGTCAAGTACCGAACCTTCCTCGGCGAGGTCCTGCTCGCGTCGTTCTTTCTTCAGTTGTTCGGGCTGCTGACGCCGCTCTTCACGCAGGTGGTGATCGACAAGGTGCTGGTGCACAAAGGGTTTACGACGCTGCATGTCTTGGCGGTCGGCATGATTGCGCTCGCCGTGTTCGATGCGACCCTCGGCGGATTACGGACCTACCTCTTTTCCCATACGAGCAACCGGATCGACGTGAGCTTGGGCGCCCAATTGTTCCGGCATGTGCTGGCCTTGCCCCTGTCCTACTTCGAAGCACGGCGCGTCGGCGACACGGTCGCGCGGGTGCGTGAGCTGGAGCACATTCGCCAGTTTCTGACGAGCCACTCGGTGACCGTTGTGTTGGACCTGTTGTTTACCGTCGTCTTCCTCGCGGTCATGTGGTTTTACAGCCCGATGTTGACGCTTGTCGTGATGGCGTCGTTGCCGCTGTATGCGCTGCTCTCGATTGCCATTACGCCGGCGATTCGAGCCAGGTTGCACGACAAGTTCAATCGGGGCGCGGAGAACCAGTCGTTTCTCGTCGAGGCGATCAGCGGCATTCAGACGGTGAAGGCCATGGCCGTCGAGCCGCCGTTGTTGCGCAAGTGGGAAGAGCAACTGGCCGGTTATGTGGGCGCCAGTTTCCGGGCGACCAGCTTGATGACGGTCGCCGGCCAACTGGCCGGGTTGTTTCAGAAGCTCACGACGATTGCCATTCTGTGGGTGGGGGCCTACCGGGTGATCGAAGGCGATCTGAGCATCGGCCAACTGATCGCGTTCAACATGCTGTCCGCGCAAGTCACCGGCCCGCTCTTGCGGCTCGTCAATCTGTGGCAGGAGTTCCAGCAGATCGGAATTTCCGTGCAGCGGTTGGGCGACGTGCTCAACACGCAACCGGAGCCGTCGTACAATCCGAACCGCACGACGCTGCCGCACGTCGCCGGCCACGTGCAGTTCGACGAGGTGACGTTCCGGTACCGTCCGGATGGATCGGAAGTGCTTCGAAAGGTCTCATTTGCCGTCGATCCCGGCAGAATTATCGGCCTCGTCGGTCGTTCGGGATCGGGAAAGAGCACGATCGCCAAGTTGATTCAACGGCTCTATGTGCCGGAGCGGGGCCGCATCCTCGTCGATGGGGTGGATGTGGCGCAGGTCGATCCGGCCTGGTTGCGCCGGCAAGTCGGGGTGGTGCTGCAAGAGAATTTTCTCTTCAACCGTTCCGTCCGAGACAATATCGCGCTGGCCGATCCCGGCCTGTCGATGGAACAAGTGATCCACGCGGCCACGTTGGCCGGCGCACATGAGTTCATTCTCGAACTGCCCGATGGCTACGATACGCTGGTCGGGGAACAGGGCTGCGCGCTTTCCGGTGGGCAGCGCCAGCGGATCGCAATCGCCCGCGCATTAATCGCCAACCCCCGGATCCTGATCTTCGACGAGGCGACCAGCGCACTCGACTACGAGTCGGAGGCCGTGATTCAGCGGAACATGGCGCACATCGCCAATGGGCGGACGGTGTTCATCATCGCCCATCGGCTGAGCACGGTGCGCCAGGCCCATCGCATCTACGTGGTGGACAAGGGCGAGATCGTCGAACAGGGCACACACGAGCAACTCCTCCAAGTCGACGGTTTCTACGCCAGGCTGCAGAGACATCAGGATGGTCAGGTGGTAACGGCATAACGATGGGATCAAGGGGTGCTGATGGCGCTTGAGGGACTGTCTCGACATTGGACTGTGTGGAAAGCGGCATGGCAGGCAGAAACGGGAAAGGTGTCAGGAACCCTGGGCGCAAGGTTCCTGACACCTTCACGCGCCACCGAGTTTCTCCCCGCCGTCCTCGAGATCCAGCAGACACCGCCGTCTCCCATTGGACGCGCCATCTTGTGGACGATCATGGCGGTGGTGACGGCCGGCGCGCTGTGGGCGACCTTCGGATGGATCGATATCGTGGCGACGGCCCAGGGGAAGATCATCGCCAGCGGATACAGCAAAGTGATCCAGCCCTACGAAACGGGAGTCATCGCAGCCATCCATGTGCAAGACGGGCAGATCGTGAAGAAGGGCGACGTCGTGATCGACCTCGACCCGACGCAGAACCGTGCCGACCGAGACCGGGCCTCGAACGAGCAGCGTGCAGCCAAAGTGGAAGCGGCCAGGCTTCGCGCCCTCATCGCCGGGCAATCGGCGTTCGATCCGCCGCCCGACGCCGATCCTCAATTCGTGGGACTCCAACAGCAACTCCTGCGCGATCAACTGACGGAGTATCAGGCGCGTGTGGGGGCGGCACAACATCTGATCGATCAGCGTAAGGCGGCCTTGGAGCAGACCAAGGAAAACATTCGACGGCTGGAGGCCACCGTGCCGATGGAGGTCGAGCGGGCCGAAGCTTACAGGAAGTTGCTCGAACATGATGCCGTGACCAAGATGGATTTTCTCCAGGCCGAAGGCGCGCGCATTGACAAGACCCAAGAATTGGCGGGACAGCGGAAGAAGCTGCTTCAGGATCAAGGCGCGTTGGCGGAGGCGGAACAGCACCATCGCGTCTTGGTGTCGGAATTTCAGCAGAGCAAGCAGGCTGAACGGGCCGCGATGGAAACCAAGGCGGCATCGCTTGCGCAAGACGTCACCAAGGCCGGTCAAAAGGCCGATCTCCAGCACCTGACGACACCGATCGACGGAGTCGTACAGCAATTGGCCGTTCACACGGTCGGTGGCGTGGTCACGCCGGCGCAACCATTGCTGATCGTCGTGCCACAGGAGCATCCCGTGGAAGTCGAAGCGCAGGTCGAAAACAAGGACGTCGGGTTCGTGAAAGAAGGACAGTCGGTCGAGATCAAGGTCGAGACGTTTCAGTTCACGTTGTACGGCACGATACCGGGTCGGGTGTTGACGGTGTCCGACGACGCGGCGGCGATCGAAAAGGTCGGACTGGTTTATCCGACGAGAGTCAGCCTGGATCGTTCGACCATCCGCGTCGAAGGCAAGCCGGTGAATCTTTCGCCCGGCATGGCCGTGACGGTCGAAATCAAGACCGGCCAGCGGCGCATGGCCGAGTACCTCCTGAGTCCGCTCCTCAAGTCCGTGAAAGAAAGCCTCAGAGAACGATAGGGCCATCTCTCATGAGCAGGCGCAGGCTGACATGGGAGAGGTCGATCGTCGTCGCAGTCGTGGCCATGACGTGGGCGATGTCCGGCGTCGGTGAAGCGGTCGAACCGACCGATCAAGAGAGGCCGGCTCCACTGCCAACCCTGACGCTGAGCCTCCGCGGTGCCATGGCGGCTGCGGTGGATCACAATCCAGATGTCCAGCTGTACCGGGAGCGCATCGAAGCGGCACAAGGACAGGTGAGGACTCAGTTGGGTGCCATCTTGCCTAATCTCGCCTCGAACGTCCGACAATCCAGGCAAACGCAGTTTCTCGGCACGTTCGGATTGGCCCCGATCAGGACCGATCCGTTCAGCATCTTCGATGCGCGGGTCAACGGCTCGCAGAACCTGGTCAGTGTCAGCTTGATCCAGAAGTGGCGGGCCTCGCGCCAAACCCTGCAGACGGTCGAACTGGAGGCCGACGTCAGAAAATACGACACGATGGCCAGTGTGGCGCTGCTCTATATGGAGGCGCTGAAGGCGACGGGCATGGTCAAGATGCGCGAAGCCAATCAGCAACTCATGAGCGACCTTCTCGCGATGGTAAAACAGCGCCAAAAAGGCGGGGTAGCGACCGGGTTGGATCGCGCTCGGCTCGAAGCGCAACTGGCGACCGAACGGCAAGCGGCGGCGCTGTCACGGTACGACGTCCAACATGCGAAGCTGAGCCTGCTCAATCTCCTCAGCCTGCCCTACGAAACACCGATCGTGCTCAGCGATGACTTCAAGCCAGACGTTATGGAACAGGGAGGGGCGCAGTTGGCGGTGGATGAAGCGTTGGCCAAGCGGCCGGAGGTCCAGGCTCAAGTGACACGTATCAAGGCCATGGAGTTGACCTACGCGTCGATCACCGGAGAGCGGCTCCCCTCACTGGTGGCGCAAGGTGACTATGGGTTGATTGGAAATAGATGGAGCAACACGCTCGATACATACAATATGGCTCTGCTGCTGCAGGTGCCGATCTTCGACGGAGGACAGCGGGAAGGGCGCATCGCCGAAGCCAGGAGCCAGTTGCGCCAGGAAGCGCTTCGCATGCGCTCGGTGCTGAATCAGGTCAAGATGGAAGTGCACGACGCGCTGGCGGCCTTGGCCGCGGCCAAAGAGCAGCTCGCCATCGCGCAGGCCGGCGCGCAATCGGCAACCAAGGAAATGGAGCTGGCCAGAGAACGATTTACCGTGATCACGGCGGCAAGCTATTTCGAAGTGACCAATGGGCTCAATGCCGTGGCGAGAGCGAGAGAAAACCTGGTGAACGCCTTGTTTCAGCTAAATGCCTCACGCGTCAACCTGGCACGATCGACCGGGTCGCTGAATACGCTGAACTAGACGAAGCATCGGTGGCACTGTCGGATCACTAGGCTTGGTCGGGATTTCCATCAGAGAGGGGAAGGAGAGGAAAAAGATGTGTGTGTGATTGCAATATTTGACATCATTCATCTCCTGCGGAAGGTTGTAGATACTATAGTATGAGATACTTGAGGTTTTTCTTGACCCAAGGGGATCCACGCGGCACCGTCTGGCTAAGTCCTTGGCCCATGCAGCCGCCCCGGGATTGGGTTGCGCGGGTGAACCGACCGCAAACGGCGTCCGAGCTCGAGGCGCTCCGAACCAGCGTGCAGCAGGGGCGGCCGTTCGGTGACGAGGGCTGGGTGCGCCGGATGGCGAAGCGCTTCGGGATGGAAGCCACCTTGCGACCCCGTGGCCGTCCGAAGGGCTCGTGAGAAAAGACTCCCGACCCCTTTTCACGACCCAACAAGTGTTGATCAGCATGCGAGATGCGCGGCAGCCGTAGGCGAAGAACTAGGACGGAGGAAGTAAGGCCATGAGAACTAGGCGAGTGTTAGATCTGTCATATGTTTCTATACGTGTTGGTGTAATGCTAGGGACTCTTTTTGCAGGAATGGCAAGGGCAGGTGAATATGAAATTGTCCACGGCAAAGGACAGGAGTTATGCGAAGTCTGTCAGCAGAACCTTCAGCGAATGACGGAGCACCCCGCCTGTGAACGAGACTACAGTCCGGAACTCGGGTTGGGCAGTCCAGAATGGAAGCCTTTAGACGTATTGCAGCATTTGGCAGCAATGAAGCAAGTGATGAAATATCTCAGAACGGGCAATGAGTTGGCCAAGGACGAATACGTCATGGGAGAAGAGCAGTATGAGCAGCATTTGAAGGGAAGCATCAGTGATAAGCAGCAGCAGGTAAGCTTGACACTTACCGACCTTGACAATGATGGGCGACTCGACAACGTACTCCGGTGGGCTGGAGGACCGTGCAACCGGCGTGGTGAGGGAGGGAGTGGTGCGTATTCTTCATCAGTCGTTGTCCTAAAAAAAGACCACAGTGGAATTGATCGAGTCAAGACCGATCTTGTCGTACAGAACCCGCACAGAGCAATTCGCTTGCCTGGCGACACGAATTATCAAATATACGGTGTCTTTACCTATAAGGGAAAAACCTATTTTGATCGGTGGAATGACGCTGGGATTGACGGCGAGAGTCAACGCTTTACCTTGACAGTTTATCAGTCTCAAGATGGTAAAACACGAAAACGTTGTCAGCTAAAGGAAGTATTCAGATAGCAAGGAGCGATCATGCTTACTAATACTCATTCCGTTACCAATCATCGTGTGGATGTGTTCTCCATGCTGGCGTTGGCGGAAGGGTCCGGAGAGCCTGGAAGACCCGGTCTCCCATACTTCGATAAGGCAAGACCTCCACGAGCCACGATCGGATATGGGTTTAATCTGGAGGACCGAAATGTGGCTCGCTTAGTTCTAGCGCAGCTCGGCATTTTGGCTGGGAAAAGCGACAGTCAGGTTCTTCAAATCGAAAATGATTTCAGGAGTGCCATGCAGGTCGTGGGAGCGCGGCAGCATTAGAAGCGAGTCCCGACACCTTTGCGCAAAGTCAGGGAGTCCCAAGTGGAAAATTCCAACTAACCGATATCCCCCAAGGGCAAGGGCAAGGCAAGACAATCGTTGATCAAATTTTGGGCGGGGTTTCAAATGGAAGTATCACGGGCATTCCTGGCAGTCAGATTGGGGTGGAGGGGAAAGAGACGCGGCTGAATAACATCTTACAGATTCAAAATTTGGCAGATATGGATACGAAAGAGTACGGCATGCGGGAAGAAAGGATGGCGGCATGAGAAAGACAATCTGTCCGATCCTGCTGGCGATGATCGCCGTATTTGCGGTGTCAGTTGGGGCAAGGGAGTCAGAATCGACTCTGATCAAGGAGCAAATTGTTAAGCTGTTGGCGCGCATCTCGATGAAACTGAATTACGCGATCGATGAAAAGTTCTGTCGGCAGTTTTTTGAAGACTTTAAGAAGCAAAAAGAATGAAAGGGGTCGGGAGTCTTTTCTTGACACCATCGACGTACTGCGGTACAAGACGGCATGCCCCGCCGTCCTCGCCTCGCCGCCGGTGACCTCGCCTATCATGTGTTGAATCGCCGAGTCGGACGCCTCTTCCTGTTTGAGAAGCCCGCGGACTACACTGCGTTTGAGAAGGTTCTGGCCGAAGCCCACGATCAGACGGGGACCCGCCTTGCCGCCTATTGCCTGATGCCGAATCATTGGCACTTGCTGCTCTGGCCCCGCCGCGATGGGGAACTGTCTGAGGTGCTGCGGTGGATCACCGTCACGCATACGCAGCGCTGGCATGCGCATCACAAGACGTCTGGGACCGGACCGGTGTATCAAGGCCGTTTCAAGTCGTTTCCGGTTCAGACCGACGAGCATTTTCTGACGGTCGCACGCTACGTGGAGCGCAATGCGTTGCGGGCGAAGCTCGTGAGCCGGGCCGAAGACTGGCAGTGGGGAAGTCTCTGGCGCCGGACGCAAGGGGATCCACGCGGCACCGTCTGGCTAAGCCCTTGGCCCATGCAGCCGCCCCGGGATTGGGTCGCGCGGGTGAACCGACCACAAACGGCGTCTGAGCTCGAGGCGCTCCGAACCAGCGTGCAGCGGGGGCGGCCGTTCGGTGACGAGGGCTGGGTGCGCCGGATGGCGAAGCGCTTCGGGATGGAAGCCACCTTGCGGCCCCGTGGCCGCCCGAAGGGCTCGTGAGAAAAGACTCCCGACCCCTTTTCACGACCCAACTGCCAGGAACAAGGTGTAGGACGAGGGATTTCGGGAAGGAAAAAGTAGGTGGGCGCTTGAATGCATCATTCGTACAAGTAGCTCGAAGACTTCTTATTGGTATCACTGGAAGCGGGTTGCTATTGTCCGGTAGCGTGCCTGCTTTTCTGCTATCGTGGGCGATCGTGGTACAAGGTCAGCCAGTCTCTATGAGATTTGCCCTGCTAGGGTATTCGATGTCCCTGCTTGGAATTGTATTGGGCTTAATCCTCCTGTTCCGGTTTCCATATGCGACGAGCCATAGGCCAGATGGCCTACTAATCAAATTCGTACTATACGAGCAGTCCGTTTCTTGGGAACAAGTGAGCTGGTATAGATATATTGCTCGTCGATGGAAGCAGAATAAGAAAGTTGCTCTTCTCACCCTTATGAAACTCGTGGAGAAAGACGGGCGATGTTGGTTTGTACTTCTAGAAATTGAGTCTCTCGAATTCAAGAGGGGTTGGAGAACGCGAGATTACACTTCTGAACTAAACACCATTATTCCTGAAAGAGATATAACGAGACGCTAACAAGAGCATCTACTCCTCGAGAGGTGAAAGGTCTGCACCTTTCTTGAGAATCAAAAGCGGAGAAAGGGGGGTGTCGGAGAAAAGTAACTGTTGTGACTGTCAATTGTCCCGTCCCGTACGTTGAAAGCCATTCTCTCTCAACCTCTTAGGCTCTTCCCCTCGCGGACACCGTTCGTCTTCAGCTGATCATCCCTCTAACTTCCCGCCACATCTCTGTCATTGTGCTTCATGCTTCACGAATAACGGTTCACGATGTCTCGGGGGGACACGTTCGAGGGGGATTGCCAGCGCGTGGCCTCTGTGGTGAACTAGCCCCCCTGAGCGCTCTTTTGAGCGTCATCCCGTGCGAATAGAGGAAGGGATGCCTACCTTTCGGTACCGTATCTCCCGTCTGGACGGGACGACGCTCGAGGGCCAAGCGGATGGCCACGATGAGTCGGCGATCCGTTCGTCGCTGGAAGGGCAAGGATACCTCGTCCTTGAACTCAGTCGGAAAGACGGTACTCGTGCTCCGGCCTTCAAGCTCTCCTCAGGCCGAAAGAAAATCACGAGCCAAGAGTTTCTGATTTTCAATCGTGAACTGCTCGCGATGCTCAAAGCTGGTTTGCCAGTCTTGCAAATCTTCGATCTCCTGATCGAGCGGGCTGGGTCTGGCGGCTTTCACGATGCGCTGGTCTCCGTGCGGCAAGATGTGCGGGGAGGCAGTGCGGTGTCGGACGCGTTTGCCCAACATCCAAACTTCTTCTCCGGCCTCTACGTGGCGACCGTGCGGGCAGGGGAGCAGTCCGGCAGTCTCCCAGAAGTGCTCCTGCGCTATGCGGCCTATCTCAAGCTCATGATTGAGTTGAAGCAGAAGGTGATGAAGGCCTTAGCTTATCCGGCCTTCTTGGTCATTGTAGGAGTGGCGGTGGTCGGGTTTCTGCTCGTGTATGTGATGCCGACGTTCGTGGGGGTCTATGGCGAGTCGTCGCAACAACTCCCGGCAGCCACCCAAGCCTTGATCGATCTGATTCAATTCGCGCAGTCTCAGATGGTCTGGGTGACCGGTGCCGTCGCGATCGCTGCGGTGAGTTTTCGCTCCTGGTACCAGACAGCGGCCGGGCGATTGGCCACCGACCGGCTCTTGCTCAAGATTCCGCTGCTCGGCCTCGTGCTGATGCAGCACAATACGGTTCAGTTGACCCGCACCCTGGCTACAATTTTAGCCGGAGGGATTCCCCTCGTGGACGCGTTGAAGTTCTCCGGTGAGGCGGTGTCGAACCGCCACATCGCGCTAGGGGTCGTCCGGGCGGTGGACGACATCCGGCAGGGTGTGACGCTCGGCGCGGCGCTGAAGACCCAGCACATTCTGCCGAAGCTGGCGGTCGAAATGCTGTCCATCGGGGAGGAAACCGGCGCCCTCGAGCCGATGCTGCGCGACGTGGCGGAATTCTATGAGGGGGATCTCGACCCACGGCTGACGCAGCTCACCACCTGGATTGAGCCGGCGCTGCTCCTCGTGATGGGCGTGCTCGTCGGTACGATCGTGATCGTGATGTATCTGCCGGTGTTCCAAATGGCAGGCAACATTCAATGAGGATGAACTCTCTCGTCTACTTCACCAACCACACGCGATAGGTTTTGGCGAGCGGCGGCTTCGGCACTTTGAGCACGGCGATGGAGCCGGGGTTCATGACGTCGTCGCCGTCGGGTGTCCGGCGGGCCTCGTAGCGCTCGCTCCGGAGCAGCAGGCCTTCGTTGTCGAAGAAGTCGACCATGATGTCGGCTGACTCCCGCAGGCTGCCCTGATAGTGAGTGTTCAGCCAGTCGATCCGCTTGAGCACCTGATACTGGACCGCGAGCATTCCGCCTTCTTCCTGTACGCTGAGCAGCTTCAGGACGCGATTGCGGTCGAGGCCGTCGGTGGGGGCCGGCGGGCCTCCGGCCAGTTGCGTACGAATCACCTTCACGCTGTCATCGGTGAGGAGATAGCCTTTCACGCGGCAGGAGACGGTCTTGCCCAGTTGCGACTGTTCGAGGACCTGCTGATCTTGCACGTGCGTCGTGGCCAATTGGTGAGCGACGTCGCGCAGGAGGGGCGAGTCCACGACGCCTGCCGTTTCTTCTCGATACA
>FRDC01000915.1_pt1 | contig 10507 bp, 15 predicted proteins | sample 1106171 | NCBI WGS metagenome assembly FRDC01 (sample SAMEA3930566, study PRJEB13176) | freshwater metagenome | biome: Drinking water system; feature: drinking water; material: water | place: Singapore | collected 2014-12-20
TTGAGCTGGCGTTCGAGCCAGCGCGTCGATTGCGCGGTGCGGCCGCGCGCGGTCTTGACGCGGGTGCGCAGGCCGCCGCCGTCTCTGCTCATGTCATGACACTCATGGTCTGGGGCTGCCCATCAGGCGGCGCAGGATGCCTTCACGGATGCCGCGGTCGGCGATGCCCAGCCGCTCGGCGGGCCACAAATCGAGGATTGTTTCCAGGATCGCGCAGCCCGCGACCACCAGGTCGGCGCGTTCCGATCCGATGCAGGCGAGCTGCGCGCGTTCCTTCACCGATTTGCGCGACAGGTCGGCGCTGATCCGGCGCATTGCGTCGGCGGGGACGATCAGGCCATCCACCTGCGCGCGGTCGTAATGGCTCAGGCCCAGATGGACGCTGCCGAGCGTCGTCACCGTGCCGCTGGTGCCGAGCAGGCGCGGGCGCCGGACGTTCTTGGGTAAGCGGCCGGCAAAGTCGGCGAAGCTATCCGCGACGATGCCGCGCATCCGCTCGTACGCCGCGAGGCGGCCGCCTTCGCCCTCGCCGCCGCCGGCATGTTCGGTCAGCGACACGACGCCCCAGGGCGCCGAATGCCAGTCGAGCACGCGCGGCATGCTGCCCCGCGTCGTGTCGATCAGCACCAGTTCGGTCGAGCCGCCGCCGATGTCGAAGATCAGCGCGGGGTCGTCGCCCGGTTCGATCAGCGCATGGCAGCCGAGCACTGCCAGCCGGGCCTCTTCCTCAGCGGAGATGATGTCGAGGTGGATGCCGGTTTCCGCGAGCGCGCGCGCGATGAAATCCTGCCCGTTGCTCGCCCGCCGGCACGCTTCGGTCGCGACCGAGCGCGCGAGCGTGACATTGCGGCGCTTCAACTTGTCGGCGCAGACGCGCAGCGCGGCGATGGTGCGTTCGATCGCGGCGTCGCTCAGCCGGCCGGTCGCGGCGAGTCCTTCGCCGAGGCGCACGATGCGCGAAAAGGCGTCGATGACGGCGAAGCCATCGCCCTGCGGCCGGGCGATCAGCAGCCGGCAATTGTTGGTGCCGAGGTCGAGCGCAGCAAAGGCCTGCGCATCGGACCAGCGACCGCGTTGCGGTCGGCTCGGCGCCGAACGGGCAGGCGGGGCCTGCCGGTACGGCATTCGGGCGGAACGATCCCCCATAGCCGTGGTGACTTTCTATCTGTTTCTGTTCTGCCGTCACGGAGATGAACGCCCCGCTCGGTGCTTGCCCTCTAGGTAGCGCGTACAAGCCCTTGCGACAAGGCGAGCAATTTGACCTGTTGACAGGCCCACGGTGCCCGCCTAGATGCGCGGCCCTCGTTGCCCGATCCTCTAATGGTAAGAGAGCGGACTCTGACTCCGTCAATCAAGGTTCGAATCCTTGTCGGGCATCCACTTACCAAGCTAAAACGTCGATTTTTCAAGGGCTTGGCCTCCTGTGCGGGCTAACCGTTGCGCTTGGTTAGCCATTACCTTCTCCATGGCAGCGTCAGCACGATCGCCACGGGCGTCGTCGCCGGCATACCGATGATACTCGCGGACACTTTTATGGCCCGTGATCGCCATTCCCTGCTCGTCGGTGCAACCGGCTTCTCGGCAACGGCGCGCAGCAGATTTACGCAGGCCGTGGGGCGAGCAGTGGGGCAGACCCGCGGCGATGCAGGCCTTTTTCATCATCCCGTAGAATCCCTTTGGGGTGAATGGTTTGCCGTCCTTGGTTTCGAGTAGCGTTTCTCTGCCGATTGGGCCGGCATCGAGCGCCTGGCGCAGCGGGGCCACGACGGGAACATCGACCGCATTGTTGGTCTTGCGCTGATCCAGCCTGATTCGGCCCGTCGCGATCGTGGCCGGTGTCATAAAGCGAACGTCGCCGCTGCGCTGGGCACCATAGAGAAGCAGCGCGAATGCCAGACGAGGCTTAGTTCCTAACGGGTGGCGTGCTTCAAAGGCGGCGAGCTCGTCTTCCGTCCAACGGTGATAGCCGCCACCTCGAGTTTTAGGTGGCTTCGTGTCGCGGATCGGATCGAAGTCATATGGTACGATTTTGGCCCGACGGGCGATGACAAACAGCTGCGCGAGCAACTTGCGAAGGCGAGCGGCCGCATGCGGCTTCGCTCGCATACCCGTCATGAGGCGGGATATTAGATTGGCATCGAAATGACGGAGCGGGTCATCGCCGAACTTGGCGCGAAAACGTTCCAGGACGCCGCGGTAAACAGCCTGTGTGGCCGGTGCGAGGTCTTGGTAGGCATTGTCCGCGTAATACCGCGCAATCACGTCTGAGACGCTTCCTGGCTTGATTCTACCCACTCCCACTGGTGCGGGGTCGGAGTTGAGGCAGGCTGCGTACTCACGCTCGAACCCCTTCGATCCGAACGGCTCCTTAAAGTAATACGTGGGGTAGCCTTCGCGACGAAAACGGTAGCGTCGTTTTCCGTGTCGATCGAGGAAGCCGTTGCCAACGTGAGGGTACTCTTTCGACATCACAGGCTCGCGAACGCGGCAACACGATCTTCCAAATCGTCGCCGGTTTTCTCAGGGATGATCTTCGGTGCAGCGCTCATGCGGATCGTGACTCCGCCAGTCGGATCGACGTGGCCGTGAATGGCCACGCCTTCCTCGCGCGCGATCTTCGCCCATCGCCGAAGATCGGCTTCGCGAATAAGAGCGCGCGCACCCATCAGCCGGCCACCTGGAAGGGGTTGGCGATTGCATGTAGTTCAAGCCCGTCGCGCCGACCGATTTCTCGAACTTCGACGATGTTATGTGGTGAGCCTTCGAACAGCACCCTGTCGGCTGCCGTGATCCCAGCAAACCAGCGGATAAAGAATACGCGGCGAACTTCCGTCGAGGGGCCTGAAGCCGTCAAAAACTCGCGGCCTCCTTGCTGACGCATCTCCGCCCGACAGGTGCGCAAATCTGTCCATTCGCCCAAGCCAGCGCCGTCAACCGACGTGTTGGCCGTTTGGCGTTGAATCGTAACCTTTCTTGTCAGTGAACCGGCTCTCATGGATCAAACATCCATCTGACGAAGGGGCGACAGCAGCCGCGCCGCTGAGGGCGGCACATCAGCTGCGTCTTCACGATTGGCGAAGGCACGGGCGACGTGAACGAGGATGGCGAGCTTGAGCGAAGCCGGCGGTTCTTCGACAGGGTCGTAACTGTCAGCCAGCCGCAGCGCGGCCTCGGTCGCAGCTGCAATCAGCAACGCGATCGTCGCGTCGTCGTCATCCCCGTCGACCCGCAGGTATTCTTTAACCTCGTCGAGCGTCACGATATCAAAGGTCATTGCGAGTTTCCTCCGCAGGCTTTGCGCGCGGGTTCCATCCCTCGATGTGGCGCACCTCGTCTGTGTCGAGGACACCGGTGTCGATCGCGATCTTGTGGTTGGCCCAACGCGTTTGGGGATCACCCCGCAGGAAACCGGAAAGGTCCAATTCCATTTCGAAGCCGCTCGCACTGCCGAACACGCTGCGGGCGAACTCTGCCTCGATCTTCCGCGCCCAGGGCGCCAGCGTGAACATGGCGAACCAACGGCCCGCCGTCTCGCTATTGGTAAAGGTGTTGTGACTGTAATCCTGCACCAACGGGGGCGGCACCTGAAACAGCCGGCAGATTTCCTCAACACCGAACTTGCGTGTTTCGAGGAGTTCCGCGTCTTCGGGACTAAGTGAAATCTTGCCCCACTTCATGCCGCCATCAAGAACTAGCGTGCTTCCCGCGTTCGCCGCGCCGCTATGACGGACGCGCATCTGTTCGCGAAGTTGAGTGCGCTGATCCGGAGTCATGGTGCCGGGCACTTCGATAACGCCGCTGGGGGCTGCGCCACGCTCAAGGAATGCGCGGGCAAAGGTGTTGGCTGTGGCAACACTGGAAACGGTGTCTGCGGCGCGGCTAAGGCGCGAGCGGCCGATAAGGCCATCGTCCGTGCGGTCGCGAAGATGCAGTACTTCACCTTGAAGCAAACGGCGGGCACCACCTCTGCCGTCCGTCACATCGTAAGCCAGTCGGCCGCTCGACAGATACTGAACTGTTACCATCCCCCAGGGGACGAACCGAAAGCCGAGAAGCTGGCCGCGTTCGTTTCGGGCAATCTCCGCTAGCCCGTTGCCAGTCAGTAGTGTCGAAGCGATGAGGTGTTCGACAAAATCGGGCCAGCCCATCTGCGCGTTGACACCGGCGCGAGTGATTCGCCGCAGGGGATGGGTAAGCGCCTCAATGCGACTGTCGCCTTCACGACGATAGACCAGCGCCGGAATACTGGCGAGAGAACTGGCGATAACCGTCGAGCAGGCGAACACCGCCGAGAGGCTTTCGGCGGCATGCGCTGACAATGCGCCGGGGTAGCCGATGCCCGGAGCAATAGCGGCCCACGATGGGTCCGCCGCCTCGTTGCGCTTTTCGAAGCCAGCCAAGGCGGCGAGTCGATTGAGGATCATGCCCATACGCCAAGCTCCGCCATGATGAGACGACGACGGCGGTCGTCGTTGGCCGAATTGCGGGCGCGGAGCGCCAGCGACGTGTCCGGATACGCGGGCCATGCCGAAATAACGCTGATCTCTTTCAGCCCGATCGTGCGCAGGGTGCGGCGCTCGCCCGACCAGCTTTCACCACCGGCCGGCACCTTGAAGCCGAAAGACATACCGCCAAGGTCGTTGCGTTCCGCCAGGGCCAACGCATCGCGGCCAGCTGCAGTGTCGGGCAGATCGAGCGAGAACGCCAAGCCGCGCGTGTCCTCAAACAACCGCAAGGTGCCGGAGCGCGTGCGCCCCAGCACCTTGCCGGCGTCGTGATCGAGCAGCGCCAGCACGTCGCCGGCCAGCGCGGATCGAAACGCACCGGGCAGGATCGTCTCAACGAATGAGCCGATCCGTGCCTCGGAGTTAAAGGTGGCGGCATAGCCCTCAAGCTTGCGGCCATTCGCCCGCAACTCGGTTGCCTGCCGCCGCTCAAGGGTCCTGCCGCTCATCCTCAGGCCGCCTTGATGCCGGTGGCCTTGACGAAGCTGGCGGGACGGCGAACGCCGAAATCCACCGTCGCCATGGCGCGGATGAGGATGTTGCCCTTGTTGTACGCCGACTCGGCATACGGGTTCACGAGGATATCCAGCTGCGACCAGATGCCGATGAGGAAATCGGACCAATCGCCGTAGACCAAGCCGTGTTCGTCCTTTCCGGCACCGAGCGCGGCCGGCACCTGATTGGTGAAACGGGCCAACTCACCATGGAAGGTTTCGGACTGGGGAATGGCGCGACCGTTCGTATCCTTGAGGATCGCGGCGCGCGCCTTGACGCCATTGGTGGAGAGGAAGCTTCGCGTCGTGCCGACGTTCGCCAGATCGGCTTTGGCGATCATCGCTGCGGTCGTGGTGAACAGTTCCGTCGTCGCCCCGATCGAAGGCACGTCCGGGTCATTCAGGATGCCACGCGGTTCGGCGCCGGTGCCCTTGCCCGCGATGGCAGCCCGGTCGATTTCGAGCGCAAGATTTCGCGACAGCATGGCGCGGAGGATCGCGTCGGCGGCCGGGTTGGCCTGCATGATAAGCTGACGACTGATTTCCGTGATCGCGCCGCAATGATGCGGTTCGAGGCTCAACTGATCGAAGGTGGCATTGCCGGTCGGGAGCGCCTGGTCCTCGTTGACCCAGCCGACGTTCGGGCTTCCGGTTTCACGCGGGATGATGACGTTGCCGGACAGCCCGGTCAGCACGGTTGCGCCCATCGCCTGCATCACGGTCGCGGCGGTCAGCGCAGACGTGAACAAGTCGGGGCGGAAATCTTCGGGTACGATCGCGGCGCTGGTGCCGGTCGTCTGTGCTGCACGGGTCTCGAAATATTCGAGCGGAACGCGAATGCCCTGCACGGTTTGACTGGACCGGCGGGCAAGCTCCTGTTCGATCTCGCGTTCGCGGCCGGCGTCGATCGACGGGTCCAGCTGCGCGGCGATGCGGCGGGCAAGGCTGTAGCTCCGAAACTCGGGCGTGCGCTCCTGATTGAGCGGCGTGCCGGTTTCGGCGCGATCGGCAGCGTCGAGGGCGCGAGCGCGAGCGATCTTCGCATCCAGCGCGCGAAGCTCGTTTTCGGCAACGCCGAACGCGTCGCCGTCATCCGCCGTGTGGGCAGTGTTCATGCGGGCGACCAACGCGGCCCGCTGTTCGAGAAGTTGAGCCAAGGGTTCCAAGTTAATCGTCCTCATGCTTGCCGGGGGCAGTTGCCCCCGGCGTGGTGATTGCCGTCTGTCTCGCGACGATGGTGGGTGCCGTCTGTCTCTCGACGATGGTCAGGGGTGCGATGTTGCTGGATTGAACCTTCCTTTGCGCGCTTGCGGTCGCGCCCGTCCCAAGCATCCAGCTTCCCGTTATCGGCCGCATCGCGTCGGCCTCGAAGTCTGGGACGGTATTCAAAACGATATCTTGTCTGTTAGCAGGTCCGCAATGAACGCTAATTCATGCGAACGTAGTTCTGGCGCCTGCCAGAACTTCCGGGGAAACCTTGCTGTCGCATCCATGTAAGATTGCGGTAGCGGTGCTTCGCTTATTTCATGTATGTCGGGGTGCATGAATTCGACAGCCTTCGCTCGCTCGATCATGCCATATTCATCGCCGTCCCCGTTTGGGCCCGCGTCCCACAGATACGAAATGCTGACACTGGCCGTGATGAGATAAGGAACCACGCGGACCGACGCATTGAAGGTCTTTGCGTCATCTACCGAACGGGTCATGAACCGCTCAACGATCGTCACCATCGCATCTTCGAGATTGGATGGAGCGAACGCGAGGCTAAACGCTTCGCCGTCTACAGGCTTGAGACTTCCAAAGAGCTTCACGTCATCGGAAACTAGCGCCAGTGACGTGTCGAGCATCATCGCGAGCAACACGCGGACCGCATCCCGAGCCGTAGCGGGGGGCGCGTTCACGCCGCGCGCACCGGATGTCAGCAGATCGGCCTCGCGCATATAGCGGCTCAGCGACTTTGCCTTCGACCGCTCGAAGCCAAAGGCGCCTGCTAAACCATCAACAAGGACCGGAACGGTTGGCATTACGTCTTTCTGCAATGATTGCGCTAAGCCTGATAATCGGCGTCACCCCTATGTGCAACCATTTCGGTTAGCCACCTAAAATGCGGGATGCGTCGGCCAGCAGGTGTTCGCGATCGTCCGGAAGGAAGTCCCCGTCCTCCAGGGCAAGGCGTATCTTGAGAGCCATGGCGCGCTGGTTGGGAGGACGCGTCTCCATTAGCGCTTTTCGGGCAGCGAATTCGACCTCGTAAAGCCGATCCAATTCGTCAGATATCGCAGCACGGAAAGGTTCGGCCTCAAGCGCGATACGCTTTTCGTACCATTCACTGGAAAGTTTTTGCGCTGCTCTGCAATGATCGTAGGAAGGGAATGGGGGGTACTCTACGTCTGCGGTCGTCGGATATTTGACTGACGCCCCATCCTTGGCAAACACCTCGACAAATCGTGGTGGCCTGGGGCCGGATTTGGCGTCGATTTCCTTCCACATCGGATCGTAGACAGCTTCGAAGTAGTCGCATGCGGCCTTGCACGCGGCATTGTAGCGCGCTTCCGCCTTCGCCCAGTCCGACGCCGGAGCCGCCGACGCAGGCGCGACAGCGAACACGAGCGGCGCGGCTGCAAGCGCGCCAATGATGCCGCGACGATTGGTGGAAAATGGGTGTGAATTTCCCGGTGACGCGCCGGTAGTGGCGCCGCTATGGGCGCACGTAGCCTGTTGCATGGATCGACCTCCTGCGATGGGTTAGAGCCAGCGCAAGGGTCCTAAGCCTTGCGCTGGCTCGTCTTTTATGGTTGCTTGAATTCGTGAGCGCAACTGAAAAAATGCATCCAAAAAAGCGTGGCCGACCGGCGATCGGCCAAGGCACGCCTATTCAAGTCCGCTTGCAACCGGATCAACTTGCTGCCTTGGACCGGTGGATAGATAAACAACAGCATTCGCCGTCTCGCCCCGAGGCGATCCGACTAATCCTTCGAAAGGTCCTTGTATGACTTTGGTGCCAAACAAGCGCTATGAGGTCGAATTGATTGAGCAAGATGGGTCGCGCTCTTTCGTTCGAGGCATATCGTCATCCGTGGATGGGAATTTGCTCACGCTAACTGTGAACGGAAGCGAGCGAGTTTTTAACACGGCTTCATCCGTATTCGTCGGGGTAACGGAGTGGCGGCAGCCTGACCAAGATTCAAAGTTCAAGGCCATCAATGCGCCATCGCGTGTGTACCTTGATGATGAGCCAACAGCCTAAAGCCACATAATACCCTCACCTCGATAAATCTCCTGCCCGTCGTCTCTGCCGGCAAGACTGCATGCCATAATCGCGGCAACAATTCCGTCGATCCGATCAAAAGATTTATCCTTCATCGGCTTGCGGTTGCCGGCGGGATCAGGTTTCACGACGACGTTCCCGGCCTGCCATTTTAGGATCGGCGAGTTGTTATGCTGCATCCGCTTTTCTAACACAGCGCGCTCAAATGTGTCGATTGCGGCGGCATAGGATTTGTAACCGGGCACGAACTCTGACAGCGGAAGCTGTATACCTTCGTCGCTGAGTAGCTTCTGTAAGTCTTCGAACCGCCAGCGATCGAACGCAATGCCCTGTACATCGTACATCGATCGGATGTCCGCGAGGCGAATAGCGATGGCGAGGCGATCGGTGGCCCGTCCAGGCGTCGTCTCAATCCAACCCTCTGCCGCCCATTGATCGTAGGGGACGCGGTCGCGCTCGGATCGCTCTCGCATCGTATCCTCAGGCACGAAGTGCCAGACCAGCAGCTTGCCAGCGTCGGGAAACCACAACGCGAGCGCCGTTAGGTCTCGGGTGCTCGAAAGGTCGAGGCCGCCGTAGCAGCGCTGCCCCTCAAGCTCGGTCGGATCGAAGGGAATGCCGTTGGCCATCCAATCCACCGGATTGAGGAAACGGGCTTCCCCATCGATACGCTGGTTGAGGTTTAGTAATCGAAACGCCGGCTCGAACGATTGAGATCGCATCGCCATTGCGGCCGAGTCGGCGAACTCATCTTCGTTGAGAAACGCCCCTAGCGCCGGATTTGCCGCGGCCCATGCCGCGCGATCGTCCAGACGGCAATCGGCCGGCGCGGCATGCAGCTGCGTGTAGAAGCTGGGCGTCGGTTCCGCGTCGAGGATCTGCGACCAGAAATGGAAATCGTCGCGCGCCTGCGTCGAGATAGTCACTCCCAACGCGTTTCGCCTCTTGGCCATGCCCGTTTTCAGATTGTCCCATAGCTCGCGGCTGCGCCACTGGGCGACCTCGTCGGCGACCCAGAACGATGGGGCGAGGCCATGGGCCTTTCGGGCATCCGAGGTAAGCGCTCGCCAGATCGAGCGCGTTTCCTCGTCGATGATCTCCTTGTGCCAGTCGCGAATGTTCACCCGTGCCGCCATCCATGGCACCGCCTCGATGTAGGCGCGGGTCATGTTGTACAGCACGCCGGCCTGCTCGCGATCGAGCGCTGCGGCGTAGCATTCGCCGTAGGGCTCGCGCATTGGGCCGAGCAGGTGTGCCAGCGATAGGCCGGCGAGGAGCGCTGACTTGCCGTTGCCCCGGCCAACGGACAGTCCCGCAAGGCGCACGATCCGACTGCCATCTGGCCGTCGCGGTTCGTAGGTGCCCCTAACGAATTGCTCCTGAAACGCGATCAGTTCCAGCTTCTCGCCGGCGCGGAGGCCCGACACGATGGGGAGATCGCGAAGAAATGCCAGTACCTGTTCGACCTGGGGCATTCCCGGCTGCTCCCATGGATGGAGAGCCGCAGCGGGACGGGGCGGCTGGATTTCCGCAAAAAGGGTATCCTGCCAGCCAGCCTGCGGCATCGGCGCGCCAGCAGCGGCCGCCTTTAACCGCCCAGCGCCGGGACCGCGCTTACCCACGGATGAAATCCCGAACTAATTGAGTTTGAAGGGAGACTGTCGGTCCTATCCCGTCAGCCCTGAGCGATTTTCCATGCCACGGATGCTCCGGATCAAGCGGTGTGCCGTCCGGATTGCAGCCGCGACGAGGCTTTCGCGTGCGGACAGCACCGGCCTCACTGCCTCGCGCCGTCTTGGCGCCGTGGCATGCGGAGCAGTAGCTCGCCAGTCCGTCATGCCCGGGGAACGCGGCGCCTCCGTCACTGATGGCCGTGATGTGATCGACCGTGTTGGCTTCGGTCAACACGCCCCGCGCCTGGCACCCGATGCAGATCGGGGACAAGGACAGGTGAGCCAACCGGAGGCGCTGCCATGTTGCGGTGTTGTACGGCCAATCAGCCACGGAAGCCGTTCCTTTCCATTTCGCGGGCGACCCTGCGAAGCTCGGCTTGCAGTTCGCCTCGCTCTTCGAAGAATCGTTCGGGATTGCCCCAGTCGGGACGCAGGCGGGCCAGCCGGTCGCTGACAGCCAACAGGCGTGCGGCGACGGTCACAGCGGCATATCCCATTCGATGTCGTCATCATCCGGGGCGGCAGGCGAAGCCGCCCCGGATATATACGTAGTATATAGGGGGGTAG
>FRDC01000171.1_pt3 | contig 10482 bp, 10 predicted proteins | sample 1106171 | NCBI WGS metagenome assembly FRDC01 (sample SAMEA3930566, study PRJEB13176) | freshwater metagenome | biome: Drinking water system; feature: drinking water; material: water | place: Singapore | collected 2014-12-20
AATCCTATCTTGTTCATTATCAAATAAATACCAACAATTATATCTACTTCCTATATCGCTATCTTTTCTTAATAAATATAGTCTTTGTATCTTCTTAGAATATATGGCTAGATTTTTTTCAGTTCTAAGTATAATAAAATTTTCTGTATTATGACTTTCTTTACCATTAGGTAATATAGAACACTCATCAACACTTAATAATTCTATTATACTTTCATTATGGCGAGATAGATCATTAAGTATTAGTTTCTTAATCTTATCGTCAAATTTTATTTTACTCATAGTTTATTTCCTATCTTATTATTAAAAAATACTAATACTATCATATTAAGTATATATAGTCATAAATATTTAAAAAAAGATATGTTATTTACAGAGGATGGTTAACCATCCTCTGTAAATATTACCAGTTTGTGTAAATAGGTTTTCTTACTGTATTTTTACTTCTTTCTATAATATTAATACTGTTATTTATATCAGATTTTATATTACTTTCAACCGATACAGACATTGGAATATCGTTATATATTTTTAATAATTTTTCTTTAGTTAAAACTATATCTTCCATCATAGGCTTCAAAAATGAATCTTTAGACTCTAATGCTGGACTATCCCATTTATTAGCTATAGATATACCACCTTCAGATACATAATCAAAAGTTATAATATCATCTATTTCTTTTATTAAAGTACCTCTATGATAATAATTATTAGTTATAGATCTAATAGAGAAACATGGATTAATGAATTTATTATTAAGAGAATCTCTTAATATCTTTTCATGTACACCATGTGGTATAACTTTAGCCATAATAGCTATAAGCTCAGGATTTTTATATTCGGGATGTTTTTTACCAAAATCAAGATCTAACCATATATCTTTAAATTGACAAATAACATTCCTACTATCTATATGATATATTCTTCTAATATAACTATCTTTATCCATACCTCGTGTAAATTCAGGATGTTCTAATTCACCATATAGTTTTCCTGATTTAACTTTTCGCATAAATGTGGAAGAAGATTTAAATAAATCTTCAACTGACTTAGCCATGGCGTAATATTCACCACAGCTATTAAAACAGTTAATACCACCTATAATAAGTTCATAGTATCCATCGGCATCTGGTGTTAATACACCAGTTTTACCTTTATTTACTAATACTTCAGCACCAAATTTTATGACATTTTTCATAAATTAATACTCTAATAATCATACATAATGTTATTTATACTTCTAACTACAGAACTATGAGGAAATCCATCATAAAAAACTAAGTTAGCATAATCTGTAACTATAGGAGCAGCTCCACCAGAATAATGACCAAATGTAAGAATCCTACATACTGGTAGATTTTGCACACCCATTTGTATACCGCCTACTTTATGACCTATAACTTGTCTTATACCTGTAGTCATAGGTGTAATAGCTATCCATGTTATACCTGTAGTTAAATCATCTTTATTAACAGGACGTTTAACATAAACTTCTAACTTATGCCAAACACCTAATAAAGGAATACCTGACAATGTACGTTGACGCCAGTAACCTGATGTAACATAACTATCTACCCCAGGAACTATACCTAATCCATTAGCTACATTATCACCCGAACATCTGTAGAATATTCCATTTTCATCTTTAGCTATGCTAACTACATATCTATAGTCACCACCATCATTATTTCCATTATAACCACCGGTCTTCATTTCTGCAAAATTGTACCAGTTGGTCCCACCAGAGCCTGAGGTAGGATAAACTAACCTATCTGCTAAATTAGGATCTAACTTAAAATATACTTCATAAAAATATTCATTAAGAGGTGCTGGTGGTGTAGAAACACCAGATTGTCTAACTAAATTGAACCAACTTTGTGGAACAATAGCATCACCCATTGGCAAAGCTTTATATTTAAAATTAAATCTTAATATTTTTTGTATAGAACCAAAAGGACCAACATCATTAACAACAGATGTTTCTAATTGTGCTAACATACCAGGAACATCTGTATTTACATCTGTTATTGTCTGAACATAAGGTGCTGGAGCTGCTAAGAAATTATTAATAGCTGTTAAACCATCACCAGTAACGTTATCAGTACCACTCCAAAAAGCAAAGTAGTTCCTAGCTGATCCATATGCAGCAAAACTACCTAATTGGAATGTTGGATTAAAATATATTGAGAACTTTTTATTAGAATATATAACATTTATTTGTTTTGAATATTTTTTACTAAATATATCTGATAGTTTACTTTTAAACATAATTAAATAGAATCTATTATGCACCAGAATTTATTAATTCTACATGCCAGTTATTATTAACAAATGAATCACTTGTTCCGTCTAAAACAGCAGCATAACTTACAAATATATCATTTGCATCCATATTAGGAATAGTTATTGTTTCACCTTCTAAAACACTGGGCCCTTGTGTTCCACCTAAACCAACAGCATAAGAACCTTTACTTAAATTTTTCATTATTCTAGAACTACCTCCTGAATCAGATAATCTAAAAAATTCAAGTATCTCTGTTTCATATACAACACTAGCAGAACTTGCGGCAGTTAAATCAATTTCAACATCAGTAGCTAAAATTCCAGTAGATCCAAAAAAGAATGACCTAGATAATACATTAGCTACTCCAGTTTTTGTTGAATCAACAAAGATTCTTATTAGATCTCCTGGTTGCATTAAAGATTTACCACCTAACCTAGGTATTGTAAATTGCCTCATAATTTTTTTTGTGTTTTTAGGAGCTGGTAAACTTACAGATGTATAATTACTTGCCAAAGTAGTATGACCTAGTAAACATCTCCATCTATTGTTTATAGATATTAAAGATGTAGATCCTAATCCTAAACCAATACATTCAATAACTTTTTTATCATTTAAAGTAGGATCTGGCATGTCAGTAACTGCATTAACCACATCGTTTCCTAATATCCTACTATTAGTTTCGTCTAAAAATGAAATAACACTATTACTATATTTTTCATAATGAACCATATTTCTATAGTTTATTGTTTTAACTTTACCTTTATTTTTTCTTTTAGTTCTCAACATATATTAACCTAATTATTTAAAGATAATAATTCTAATAATGCAAATCTTAATATACCTGAATTTACAGCTCCTGTGGCGAAACAAGCATTAAAATAAATATTACTAGTGTCTATTGAATTTATAGCTGGAATAGCTGTATTTAAATTAATAGATGGACCACCTGCTGCAGAAGTCATACCGTTAATAGAAGTAGTAAAACCTGCTCCTAATTTACGTATAGTTGAAACACCAGTTCTTTGAAAATAATGTCTCTCAACATAGTCATTCGATGCTGCGCTTGATGGACCTATAGGTTCTAATTGCACCACAGATGTATCTATAGCACCATTTACAGGAGTAGTTCCATAACTAGGATGATTAGAACTATTTGTTGTGGCACCAATACTATATCCTCTAGCAAATGTGCTAGTAGCTCCAACTTTTGTAAAATGTGATGTTAATATTAATATATCACCTATTCTAAAAGTAGATAATGCACCATTGGTGGGAAGTAAACAACTAAACATACTTCTATAATTATTATCAGCGGCAGCTAAATTTTGATCAAAAACAAAACCTATTGGTAATGTTTTAGATTTTAATATCCAAGTGACACCATTAGAATGCCACAAACTACCTTTAACACCAAAATTTAATACTCTAAATGTTTTATTAGTATACAATGATGGGTTAGGTAGATCAGAGTAATTTAATACTGTAGGTGTTCCATTAACAATTACTTTATCTTCTTTTAAAAAATTCTCAATAATAAAAGAACTATCTCTAGAAAAATGAGCTATATTTTTATACAAGATATTTTTAAAACGACCTTTATTTATATTTTTTTGCATAAAATATCCTTTTAAACAGAAGCGCCACAAGGAAAAAATTCAGCCATAAACGTTCTGTTAGTAAATGTGTCTGTTCCACCATCCATCTTAGCTACAAAAGAAAAGAATAAACTATTATTGTCAACACTAGACGCCATTGTTACAGAACCACCTGATGCACCAGTAGATATACCTTGTATTGAAATAGATCCAAACATACCTAATTTTCTAACAACAGTATTTGATACTCTAAGATAATAATGTCTTTCAACAGATGAATTATTACCTGTACCAGATGAACCAAATACTTCAGAGGTAGCATCAGTTACAGTTCCGGTTATTCCTATTTTTATACCCCTAGTGTAACCATTAACAGCACCTACTTTTCTACAATCATTGGTTATTCTTAGTAAGTCACCAATACGCATAACATTTCCACCAATAGGTGGAGCTGTGGGTAACATAGCTTGTCTCATTATCTGATCAACTGTTACGGTTCCACCTAATACTAAAGGTTCATGAAAACTTGCAACAGTTATTCTACCTGTAGCAGGAACCCATATAGTTCCATTAGAAATCCAAGGTGATCCACCTACACCAAAATTTAATACATATATAATTTTACCTGTATGTTTAGAGGCAGTTGGTAGATCAGATAAATTATTAACCCAATCTTCTCCAGTGACTATAGAGTTCTTATCATCAACTATGTCAGTAATTTCATTACTAACATCTCTACCCCATCTAGCGATATTAATAAAATCAATATCTTTAAAAGACCCTTTATTAATAGATTTTTCTAAATTAAGAATTTTTTTTTTAGCTCTTAATGTGATAATTTTTTGTTCCAATAATCGTTTGTTCATATATTAAGCTCTTAAAATCTTTTCTATCTCACTAGTATCGTCAGTTTTTTTAACTAAAGCTGACACTATACCATCATTAAAATAACTGCCCGATAATTTATTAATAGTTGTATTAACACTATAGAAAACACTTGATAGTGGAACATAACTAATGTCATGTAAATCTTTATAAGAATTTAAAATATGTCTAATATTTATAGTTCTATCATTTTTATTTCTAGATATCATAGATACAATAAATTCTATAACATCTTGATTTTTACCTACATCTGAATTTGCTAATTCTTTAGAAGTATCTAACAATTTACCTAAATCTTCATATTCCATGTACCAAGGTACTTTACCTTTAAATAAAAACTCATTAAATATGTTATATATAATAGCATCTCTTTTAACAACACTACTAGTATTCATCATAACTTGATAAGCATCAAATTCAAATTGATAATAATCTACTTCATCTATTTGAATAATTTTAGTTCTAGAAGGATTTAGTTCTATTAATGCATTAATATTTCTAACAGTATACTTACCTGATTCAGATATTAATGCATAACAACCATAGATAATTGTTTCAACACCAACCTGGCCTAATCCAATATTAGAGAATCTAGCCGGAACTTGTATATAACAATTTTCTTTTGTTATAACTTGTCCGGCTTCATTCTTAACTAATAAAGAATTAACTAACTCAGGAACTCTGATTAGTTTTTTCATATTTATTATTTAGATACAACCATTTGTTCTAAGAAATAATCTAAGAGATAATAAACAGTAGCTATAGTAGCTGCATCTCTAGGACTAAGATCAGGATTTACTAAACCAGCTTCATTGATATCGTTTAATATCTCATAGGAGTTGGTATAATGAAATCTACATTTAGCAATTAAAAGTAAACTAACTTTATAAGGATTATCTATATCAGATAAATTTAATTCAGACAATTCGTCATTTACTAATTTAATAATAGTTTCATAACAACTACCATTAGTAGACTCATAATCTTTTTCTAATTGTATTTTATCACTAAGAGAGAATTGTAAACTATTAGCTAAATAAGATTTAAATTCATTAAGTAAATTATTTTTCTTATTTATTTTATATAAAGAACAATATTGATTCCAACTATTTTTTAACTTCTCAGACATTTGAGTTATTAAATTTAAGTTCTTAACATTTTCTTTAGAAATTAATAATCCTAAAAGTATGCTATTATCACCACCCTCTGATAACCATTTTTTATAAACATATCCATTAACCTTAATAGATTTTTTATAGAAATTATTTTCTATAATTAATGTTTCAGAGTTATTAGACATATTAATCATGTTTACAGAATTAATAAGAACAGTTCCTGAAAATGTTCTTAAATCAGCTATAGCAGATTGATATTCTGTTAGTGATACTTTGTTTTCTTCAGAAGGGTTGTTATAAAGGTATAAACTAAATAAATACATAACTAAAGAAATATCTGCTTTATCGAAAACATTCTCATTAGTTAAATTATCAAATATATATTTTTCACCTTTAACAAAATATTCATTCCAAATATTAACTAAGAAATCAGTTGGTTTTTTAGTTAACCATTCTAAATTCATAGTGTCTAATTGTTTATCACCAGTAACAAACATAGACATAAGTTCTTCATTTGTTCTAGGGGAAAATCTTAAAATATTCTTAGGTGTTTCTATACTAGTACCTTTAAATGCCTTAAGATCATTAAGTAAAGGATTATAATCTAAAGCATCAGAAGGTGTTAATGAAATGATTTCTAATTCACAACTTGGATCTACTACTTTATTTCTTTCTAAAAATTCTTGTATCTTTTGAGCGAAATCTACAACTAAAGGTTTAATATCATTTTTAGCTATACTGATATGACCAGTAACAACTTTGGTTAAACTTTCGATAGAAGAATAAAATAGGTTATTATATAAATTTTCAGGATTATCTGAAATAACAGAAATATCTAAAGATAGATTATTTAAATAATCATCAATAGATTGATCAACATTACCACTATTAAAAACATTAGCTAAACTAACATTGTTAACAAGATCAAATAAAATAGAATTAGGTTTAGGTACAAGAGTTATACCCTTTTCTTGTAAAGATTCAGCTAAAGCTCTAGTAGCTAAAAAGTTTTGAGAAGAAATCATAGTTAACCTTTTGAAAAATGAATTATTTTATTATTTTGAATTAAATTTACTATTTATTTTATTACAAACCATACTGAAGATAAGTTGATCATTTAGACTATTACCTCCAACGGTTGTAGATATATCATTACCTGATATTTCTTTAACTAAACAAGAAATAAAACTAGAGGCAACAGAAACTGTTTGCATAGTTATACCTATTTTTACTTTATCCTTACTTTCCATATTTTCTATTCCTCATACATTTCAACAGCTTTTTTAGCTATGTGTTTTAATAAACTTATAGTAGTACCTATTTCCATAGGACTATTGATGATCCTGGCGGCAAATCCAGTATTTCCAAATAAAGCATCAACAGGTGTTCCGTCTTCAGCTACAATATCATATTCCATAACTTGTCCTATAACAGACTTAGCTTGGTTACCAAAAATTAATTTATCACCATTTCCACTTTTAGTTTCTATAGTTATGTATATTTTTATTTCAGCTCTATCAAGTATAAGTGGATTACCATCAACTCTATACTCATTATTGACTCTACCAGTTATAATACTCTTTCCAGATGATCTGCAAATATCAGCCATCATTTTATCACTTTTATCAGCTAAATTTCTTAATGATGCAGACATGTCATTTTTATCACCATGATAGAATACTTCTATCTTATCAACAGTACCCTCATATTTAGATAAAGGTGTTTGATTAGATAGTTTCTTTAAAGCTTGTAAAGAAGCTTCATCGAAAGCAGAAGTAACAGAAGTTATTTCATCTTCTATAATCATTAATATATCATTAGGATTTATACTAGAACCAGGTTGTACAACATCTAAAAGATTCTGATTAAAATTAACTACTATAGATTTTACTTTAGTAGTTTTAGTTTTTAATCTATCTTCTAATCTATAACTTATAGCAGATGAATCTTCATAAGTTTGATTAGATTCTAATAGAGCCACTTTAACAGTTAAAGAAGTTTTGTATATAATACTTTTAGGATCTAAAACATCAGGTTCAAAGAATCCTGTGTTATATGCTATAATATCACCTTTCTTAAATACATCATTCACAGATAAAGGAGATACTATATCATGAGGATAAACACTACCTTCAGATTTACCGTATACTCTACCTAAAGTAACACCTTTTTTATTTCCATCTGCGTATTCTACTATTATGCCTTTATTATTTTTACTTATAACTTTACCATTATCTTTAGCAGTATAAGCAAACATATCTGTCGTTCTATTTGATATTATATGTTCATATCCTGTTCTAATATAAGGTTGATGGTAACCTTCAGTAGCCACAGTGTGTGAGTTCTGTATGGAAATAAAATTAACACGTTTCGGCGATGTCTTCGGTTAAGTCATTAATTTAACCCGTATTTTAAAATACTGCTCTAACTTTTCGTTAGATGTCGAGACTATATCTTCATCCTCTTACAACTAAGTAGGATGCTTCCCATTTCGATCCCATTTGGTGATCTACAGATTGATAAAATCTTAGTCGTTGAACGTTCTTCATATATCTATATAAGATACTTAGAAGCTTCGCTGCTATAGAGACTCTTAGAGTCTACGGTTCTCCATTTATACTATATAAGTTATATAGTAACATCCATCTTGTTTTTATACCTTTTTAATCTACTTTCGTGACTAATGTGGTAAGACAGCTTTAGTGAGTTCCAGCAATTAGGGAAGATTCAATTATATATTACTATATAACCGGACCTTATATTGATCATCTCTATCAGCACCAGGAGCTAATAAAGCACTAGTAGATAATAACGAAGTTGGTGTTATTTCTTTATTGTCTTTTACAACACCTCTTAGATTCTTAAATTGAGGATTAGCAGACATATAAGCATTTATACCAACATCAGAACTATCAACAGTTGCTTCTGATATAACTCCCATATCACTAGGTTGGTATATCCTAGTTTTCTTACTCAAAGATTCTTTACTTCTACCACCTTCACCAACAAAAGTAACAACTTCTCTTTCTTTTAATGCTTGTATAGGATTAGTATCCTCTACTAGTTTAACAGAAGGATCTGTCATTATTTTAGACCATATATGATAAGGACTAATATCTACTTTAGCTCTTGTTGAATAACTTTTATTTTTATATTGTCTTATAGAAGAAGCTAACTCTTTATATATAAAACCTGATATACGTTCATAACCTCTTATACGCATTTGATCTTGTGCATTAGGATGGTTATATGTTGTTAGCATTTTAGTTGCTTCTATTAGTAATCCTCTATATGTCTGAGGTTTACCCATATCTTCTAAAATATCTTTTGTTATAGTGTCAACAAATAACTTATCTAATATATCTATTTCTTTAATATATATAGATCCTAATCCTTTAGATTGTAATAAATTAAAATATATATCTTTATTATCCAATTCATCAAAAGTATGTCTTTTTAAATCTCTTTCGTATTCTAATAAACCAGATATAATAAGAGATGATACTTTATCTTTTCTAGAGAAAATATAAGTCTCATCTTTAAAAGAAATTTTAAACTCATCTTTTAATAGATTTTTAAAATTCTTACCTTCCATTACTTTATATTGAGTTCCTAATACTTTCAGTAGTTTTCTTATACCTACTAAATAACCTAATACAACAACAATAGGAACATCTTTACCAAATACTTTTACAGTAACAAAATCTACAGGAGATAGAGATTCATCTATTTCTAAAATATCGAATATATTACCTATAGGTACTAGGTTGTTATTATAAATATAAAAGTTATTGTTTACATCTATAACAATAGGTTCTTTTTTATTAGTTAAACCTATAACTCTAGAACCTTTAGCTTCTAATTTATTTAATATTTCTTCACTAACTATTTTATCTCTTTCTTTATAATCAAACATTAAAGTTAGATTCTTAGTTTGTATAGTTTTATACTTCTCTGCTAAAGCATTATATATATAAGGTGCTTCAAAATCACTATTAAATACATTAGCAGGATTTACTTTTACTATTACACCATTATTTTCTATAGATTGTTTATTTATTTGTTTAGCTATCCACTCTACTGAATTATTAGATTTTCTAGTATTTAGGTTTACAAAAGTTTTACCATAATAAGAAGACATAGCTACAATAGTTGGATCAATCTTTTTGATGGGAAGCAACCCCATCTAGTTGGATCATATCATCACCCTCAACTTTACTTGTTAGGGTGCTCACCGTTTCGGATATAACTATATCCTACTCTACTCACTTTAATTACTTTTTATAAAGTAACCATCTAGTTTTATATAGATGTTATTACACGATATATTAAAAATATATCATCATAGCTTTCGATGATCTCTGAACTCAATTCATATATTTAATAAAAATACTTAGAATCTTCGTTGCGTCGGTTGTGTCTTTTATTAACGTTTTAACTATTCTTGATTGGAACATTACCCTACAAGTTTTATACTATATTTCTATGTATAAGTAGTAGTTAATAAAATTATAGACTTTTTCCCGCAGTTAGATGAGTTTTCTATTACTATATTTCTATAGTAAATCGACCTTTGGTTAGTAAAATATTTTTTAAAATAATA
>FRDC01001294.1_pt1 | contig 10470 bp, 14 predicted proteins | sample 1106171 | NCBI WGS metagenome assembly FRDC01 (sample SAMEA3930566, study PRJEB13176) | freshwater metagenome | biome: Drinking water system; feature: drinking water; material: water | place: Singapore | collected 2014-12-20
CGGCCCCACCGGAGCGACCGGAGCAACCGGCCCTGCGGGCGCCACCGGACCGGTCGGCGCAACCGGCCCTGTTGGCGCCGCCGGACCGGTCGGTCCCGCGGGCGCGACCGGCGCTACCGGCCCCATAGGGCCGATCGGCCCGCAGGGCATCCAAGGGCCGCAGGGTCAGCAGGGCGAGCCGGGGGCTGCCGGTGCCCCTGGCGCCCCCGGACCGACTGGACCGATCGGGCCTCAGGGTATCCAAGGGCCGGACGGGTCCACCGTGACCCGCGTGGCATCCGCCACGCTGCTGCCCTGGACGGCGGTCGTCGCCAATGGCGATACGGCCTGCCTGCCAGCCGACATCTCAAACACGGCCCACGCCAATGCCGTCATCGGCATCTGCGTGAACGGCGCTACCGCGGGATCTCAGGTTGCGATCCTGGCGCTGGGCGACGCAATCGGCCCGGCCGGCGCGTGGAGTGCGGGCGCGCTCCTTTACGTCGGCGCGGGCGGCGCCCTCACGGTCACGCCCCCGGCCCCCGGCTGGGTGATGATCGCCGGCAAGGCGGTCAGCACGACCCGCGTGGTCGTCGGGCCGACCGTGCTCAAGGCGTCCGGCGAGGCGACCTACTCGCTTGCCCAGGCCAACATCACGGCGGGGCAGGCGTCCATCTCCTTGCCGTACACGCCCGGCTTCGTGCGGTTGTTCTACAGCACGCCCGGCGGCGCCGCGCTCGACATCACGTCGTCCTGCACCGCCGCCAACGGCACGTCGATCACGCTGCCCTCCGGCGGCTTCCCCGGCGGGGCCGTGGTTCTCACGGTGCGTGCGGACGCGGTCGGGCTTGGTGTCGCTGTCACGACCACCGTCAACGGCAAGACGGGCTCCAGCATCACCCTGACGGGCGCCGACATCAGCGCGACGGTGGAGAGCGTGACGGACACCGTCCCGGCACTGATCGCCAACCGCGCCAAGAAGGGCATCAACCAGGACATCACTGAGTTGAATGCCCTGTCCGGCATCGCGTCGGGCTCTTTTGCTGGCGTCGGTACGCGGATCAAGATCAACAGCAACCCGACGGCTGTTCCGAATTGGAATACGATGTTCGGGAAGAGCCCAATCGGGCTTTTGGTGGACTTCGGTAACTACGGCGACCCCTCATTTTCCGAACTTCAGATCCCCACGGGGATCTGTGGTGCCGTTGCGGTGCCATCCACCGCGACGCGCGGCGAAGCCGCGTTCGGCGCCGCAGGGTACGGCCGCACCAATTCCGTCACGATGGGGTGCGTCGGGATTTACGGTCAGGGCGACATCGCGGTCCCGAACGCCGCCGCATGGGGGTTCAATACGAGGACCCAGGATAATGGGCTTCAGACGCAGGCCCTCTGGGGCGGCGAGATCGACATCAATGTGAACGCGGCCGGCACGTTTGCCCGCGGCCTCGACATCGTCGGCGGCTCAAACGCGCAGCTCGATCCCGCAAGCCCCGGGATCGTCATTCAGACGCCCGGCATCGGCTACAAGGGCACGCCCCAGCCGATCCGCTGGGGGCGCGCGATCCTGCTGGACGACGAGAGCGCCGTTACCGGCATCGAGATCGGGGCCGCCCGCCACGAAATCCCCGCCGGCAGCATGCCGGTGACGTTCATGGCGCGCAATCCGTCGAATGTGCGGGTTGAGGCTTTCCGCATCTACGCCGCCAGCAATACGGGCGCGATCGAAGTTACGGAAACGAACTCCTTCCTGCGTCTGCGAGGCGACACGCACGGAGTCAAGTCTGACAACGTGACGGTCTATGGCCCGAACACAGGTATCGGTACAGGGGCGCCTACGCTCCCAACCTATCCCTTAGACGTCTACGGGACAGCGCGCTTTACCGGAAACTTGGGGTTCTTCGGTGTTACCCCCGTCGCAAGGCCCTCAGTGACAGGTTCCAAGTCCAGTGGAGCTGCTTGGGCAAGTCTGCTCTCTGCGCTCGTGGCGCTTGGGCTTGTTACGGACAACACCTCTTCCTGAGAGCAGGCATCATGACTGATACTCCTGGTACGATGGCTCTTGCCCTCGGCGGCACGGGCGCGCGTGATGCCGCGGCGGCACGCGCAAACCTGGGCGCCGCCGCAGTGGGTGGGCTCGCCGGCCCCGATGCTGATTTCCTCATCCCATCAACGGCGGTGCACGTAGCAGTCCCTGCGCTGACCGCCTCGCGCACATGGCGCCTGCCGGATGCCGATGCATACCCACGCGGGCAGGATCTCGTCATCGCGGACGAGGGAGACAGTCTGTCTGACGCGGTCGTCCTGACCATCGCCACCCTTTCGGGCTCGGGGGATACGATCCGAGGCACATCCAACAATACCGCGACCCTGCGCGCCCCCGGCGCCGTCGTGCGCTTTCGCGCAAGCGTCATTTCCAACACGTGGATGATTGTCTGATGAGAGCATTTCACTTCGCCATCTGTGCTGTTTCCTGCGCTGTCTTGGCACTCCCTGCGCCGGCTCGCGCCGATCAGATCCTCGGGCAGGGGCGTATCATTGAGAGCGGACCCAATGCCGGGGATCTGCTGCTCGGCAGCCTGCGGCTCGGCAAGCGTCAGTTGGGCAAGACCACGCTCATGCCGGATGCGCTTGCGATCCAAGGCCCTGGATCGACTGGCGACGTCTCGGGGATGAGCGCAACCGGCAACGGCGTTACGGTCCCCATCTCCAAGCTGGTCCTGAAGGGGCCTAATATCGTAGACCGCGGAGCGGTTGCGGACTGGAACGGCACGACCGGAACGGATAATTCGGCCGCGGTGGCGGCGCAGTTGGCGGCTGAGTGCGTAATTCGCGTGCCTGCGGGCTCGTATCGCGTGACCCAGGCGTTCACCACGACCTGCAACAACGTCGTGATTGAGGGCACAGGCATCCTTTCGTCGCGGCTGATCTTCGACAATCCGTCGATCGTTGAGGCGATCAAGATTGCGCCGCTGCAATTGAACGAGAAGACCGGCGTCGAGATCCGCAACGTCTCCATCATGACGACCCAAGTCAACAAGGGCACGGCCGTCTCGGTTGTGCATCCACCCAATATCGGCGCGTACCGTTCCCACCTCCGCTTCATCACCGATAATGTCCAGTTCGGGGGTGCAGACCTCAGCACTAAGTCGTGGGCCATCGGGCTCGACTTGAAGGATGTTCTCGCCGCCAAGTTCGTCAACACCTCATGGATCGGCTCGGGCGGCACCCAAGGCACTGGCCTGCGGGTGGGTGTGTCTCAGGGCAATGAAGCATCGCCGTACATCTTCACCGGATGCGATTGGTGGTTTGTTGGGTTGGGCGTCGATATCAGCGGATGGGCCGAAGGTTTTGCAATTTCCGATGCAAATTTCGTCTATGTCGGAACGGCGATAAAATTCATAGAAGGAGGCCCGGGCGGGTTCCTATCTATGACAGGCTCTCACATTAGCGTGTTTGGGCCGGGAATCGTTCTCGGCGGCGCCCCGGGCTACTTCTTGCAGCAAGTCGTGCTTAGTGGAAACGTGATGTTTCAGTCTATGCCCGGAGAAGCTATTCTTGATATGTCTAGCGTACTCAAGGGAAACATTCACGACAATCAGTTCTGGTCATTTAATAGCGGGACAACGGGAGCAAAATTCCGCACTTCCGTTCAAGACGTTCTTATACATGACAATCTCTTTGTTAGCTCAAACGGATACGAATTTGCTTGGGGCATAGACATCGGAGACACAATTTTTGCTGGAAATTCTGTTGGGAATAGAATTTATAACAACCGCTTTGTCGGCCCCTATTTGAACGGCACGATCAATGACACCATCTCTGCAAGCTCTACGAGCGCCGTTTCTTATGGAAACCCTGGCTCGACGCTTTCCCTCAGCCGGCCGCTCAGCTTTGCGAGCAACGCGAACAAGACGCTTATCTATGATATGACGAATTTCGATGGAGCCCCCTCGTTTAACGGCGGCGGCGGCGCGCTCGCGATCCCGGCGCGGTCCGGTATCCGGCGAGCGCGCGTTTGTGGATCGCTGTACTGGGACGCGAACGGGACTGGCCTGCGTCGAATCATGATCTCGCGGAACGGGACATCGACGGAGGCAGGCTCAACCTCGCCCGCCGTGGCCGGGGAAATACACCATCAATCGGTGTGCACAGGCTATATGTCTGTCGTTGAGGGCGATGCGTTTTACCTTGTCGGCCTGCAAACGTCTGGCGTCGATCTGAACGCGAATGATGTAAAGTTCAGCATTGAGGTTATGCCGTAGTGTCTATGCACCACGCCACCGTCGTTATCGATAGCGCAGATTGGCTGCTCGCGATCCCGGTCCGTGCCGCCGATGGCTCGGACGTGGACTTCAGCGCGACGCCGCTCAGCATCGCCTTCCGGCCGATCAACGGCGGGCCGGTGGTGTGTGAGGCCTCCACGGAGGCGGGCACCCTCGCGTTCGTCGCGGCCACCACCGTGCTCGCGACGTCGCCCAAGGTCTACGTCGCGAGCTGAGACGGTGAGCGACCATCTCGCGACGCTGTGGCCGCACGTCTGCACCGCCGAGCATGCGGTGGTGTGGACGGGCGACGGCGAGCCCTGCAACTGGTGCGGCGGGCGGCAGGCCATCGTCTGTGACGACCCCGAGGGCGACTGACCGCGCCCACCGAGCCGCCCCATGACCCTCGGCGATGCCCTCCTGGCGCTCCTCAGTATCCCGCTGTGGGTCGCGCTCCTCTACGGCGCCGCGTGCCTCGTCGGCTGGTGGGCGGGCCGGGACTGATCCTCACCACATCGGAGACCCTACATGGCAGCGTCGAGCTACGACCGCGCCTTCGCGCTCGTCCTGAAACATGAAGGCGGCTGGGTGGATCATCCCGCTGACCCGGGCGGCGCAACGAACCTTGGCGTGACCATTCGCACGCTGTCGGACTGGCTTGGACAACCCGCCACCAAGGCAGAGGTCAAGGCGCTCACCCGCGAGAAGGTCGCCCCGATCTACCGCCGCAACTACTGGGACCGCGTGGCGGGCGACGACCTGCCGGCCGGTGTCGACTATGCGGTGTTCGACTGGGCCGTGAACAGCGGCCCCAAGCGTGCCATCATCGGCCTGCAGCGGGTCGTCGGCGTAGCGGATGACGGCCGGCTCGGCCCCATCACGCTGACGGCCGTGCGAGGGATGGACCCGACCGCTATCGTCAACCGGCTGAACGACGATCGCCTGACATTCCTGCGCCAACTGTCGACGTGGCCGACCTTCGGTAAGGGCTGGTCCAACCGCGTCGCGGGGGTGCGCAAGGACGCCTTGGCGATGATCCGCTCGCCTGCCGCTCCGCCGATCGACATCCAATCCATCCCGCCCGCCTCGACCCTGCCGATGGCGCCGAATGCCGGCAGGCCGCCGGTGCCGACCGGCCCTGTCCCCCAACCCACCAAGCCCGCCTCCCGCAGCCTCTTCGGCCGCATCCTCGACCGCCTCACCGGAGCCGCCTGACGTGACTGACCTGCCCCCTGTCACCGTGCCGACGCCTGGCCCGGCAGCCACGATCACCACGACAGTAGTCCGGCGCCGGCCGGTCAAGATCCTGGTGCTCAACGCCGTGAACGCGGTGGCGACCGCGCTTCTGGCCGTGCTCGGCTACCTGCAGACCATCAACCTCGCCGGCATCCTCACGCCCGAGAAGGCGCTGCTGTGGATGGTCGGCATCAACGTGGCCAACATCGTCATCCGGCAATTCTTCTCGCCGCCTGAGACGGTGCAGAGCGTGGTTCAGCCGACGAAGGATTCGGTCTGATGCTCGGGCTGATCGGCGGCTTCCTCGTCAAGCTGCTCGGCAACGGAATCCTGGCCCCGGTGCTGGACTACCTCCGGCAGAAGGGCACGACGCAGCGCGACATCACCGTGGCGCAGATCGGCGCCGATGAGCGTCGGGACGCCGCGCTGGTGCAAGGCCAGATCGAAGCGAACAAGCTGCGCGCGGCAGCGCAGCCTGAATTCCGGTTCCTCATCTACGCTATCGCAATTGGACCACTTCTCCACTTTACCGCTGTATTCCTCGACTCCACGCCGTTCTGGACCCCATGGGGTGCGCATGTCGTCGGGTCGTGGCAGGTGCCGCAGGTGCCTGAGCCGTACGCCACATACGAGGGGCAAATCCTCTTAAGTTTCTTCATTGTGGCGCCTGTCACACAGGCTATCAAAGCGGGCGCTGCGGCGCTTGCAAAGCGTTAGATCTTGACTGGCGAGGTTTGCTATCCTTTCGGCCTCTCGGCCGACCGATGATGACACCTGTGCGGGGCTCTAATCCAAGGGCCTGAAGTGTAGGCCAGCCTTTTGCTATGCGCTGATAGGTGCGGCTGTACGATAAATTAAGCTCATCGCACCATTCTCCCAGGGGCATTGTCCTTTGACCAACTGTCAGCATAACGTTATTGTGTCGATTAAGGCTTTGCCTCTTGCTAGTCGTCCACCGAACGTTGCCCGGTTCGTAATGCCCGTCATTGTGGATGCGGTCTAAGGAATGCCCTTTCCGGGGTAGTTTGGATACATCTTCAAGAAAGCACTCAAAGGGTGGCTTCCCGTTCTCGCCATCAAGCCAGCGCGGGCACATGCGGATGCCGCGTCCGCCATAACGGGCAAATGCTTCGTGAGTGTGGTCGGTCGTTCGTGCTCGAATGCTCTTCCAAGCATCATACTCGTGTCTGACACCCCGATCGATAAGGTGTCCTTCGCTGTATCGAGATCGAGCGTCCACTCTCAGGCACCCGCACGATTGCGACTTTCCGGCCAGCAGGTCGGACTGACTAACCTCAACTGACGCACTGCACTCGCATGTGCAGGCCCAGAACGAACGGCCGTGGTCTTTGCGGTCCGAACGATGCTGGACGATCAGCCGTCCGAACCGCCGTCCGGTCAGGTCGTAGCGGAAATTTCCTTTGATAGGCATGCGCGTAGTATGACGAAATTAACGAACAAATCAATGCTGCCGTTTTTCGTGGTGGCGCCCGTGGTGCAGGCGGTGCGCGCCGGGGCTGCCGCGCTGAGCGCGACAAGGCGCTGAGCGCCTACGCTTTCGCTAGTCGCATCAACCGTTTGCGGCTACACATTGAAGTGCAGCGGGAGCCCGGCCGCCTATCTTGGCGGACCGACGGCCGGCGCCCCTGACCACCGAATGCGTTAGGAGCGCACTCAATGGCTGTATCGGTTGTCGGGTGCTTTGGGCGCTCCGGGCAAGTGTTATCTCGGTTAGCTCAGGGTGCGCAGGGGCTAGAGCGATAATCATGCCCCGTCCTCGCGCGCTGCGCATCGCGGCGTCCTGCTGGCGCTGGTACGCAAACCTTGCCGGCCTGTCCGTCCTCAGCCTGGGCATCGGATGGGCGCTGGTCGTGACGATCGCCGAACGCGGCGAGGTCGTCGTGGTCACAGAGGGGCCGCGCATCGAGCGCGCGCGTCTGTACGCCGGAGAGCCGGTCATCTTCGTAGTCAGCCTGCGGCGGCGCGAGGCGTGCCCGGGGGAGGTGGTGCAGACCTACCTCTCCCGGCAGTCCGGCGGCGGCAGCGTGATCACCTCGCGGCGGCGGGTGGTCGATCACTCCGTGCGGACGTTTGAAAACCTCCGGTACGTGGAGCCGCAGCCGCTCGGACTCAGCCCCGGGCCCTGGCGCTACGCGATGACCGTCGAGAGCCGTTGCCCCGACCGGACGCAGATAGACACCATCGCGGATTTCGACATTGAGGTGCAGCCATGAACTGGTGGACGAGCATCCTCAATGCTCTCGGAGCGGAGCGCTACAGTCAGCACGCCATCTGTTTGGCGAACGACCCGATCATCCTGACGGTTTTCGTCGGGTCGGACCTGTTCATTGCCGCGTCGTACTATCTCATTGGCCTGGGCTTGCTCCTCAAGCGCCATCTGATCTTGCAGTTGAGCCCGCAGGCTATAGCGCTCTACGGCGCCTTCATCCTGCTGTGCGGCTCGACCCACGTCTCGCACATCCTGACGCAATTCGCGGGCGTCTACCGCCTGGAGGCGGTCGTGACGGCGGCCACGGCGGCGGTCAGCACGATCACGGCCGTCTATACCGCGATGGCTCTTTGGTTCGACGAGGCTCCCGGCGCGCGCATTCAGAGTGACTGATCGCGGTGTGGGAGAAATTCGATCCCATCGCGATCCTGACGGCAGCAGTACCCGTTCTGGTGGCGTTCGTTTCCGGCCACTTCGCATGGGTGGCAGGAAAGAAGAAGGCGAGCACGGAGGCGCAGGCCGCCATCAACAGCGGCTTCCAGGTCCTCGTCGCCAACCTGCAGGCCGAGCGCACGGAGCTGCGCAAGATCGTCGATAAGCAGGAAGCCGCGCTCGACCGGGCGGCGGCCAAGATCGAGGGACTGGAGGACGAGGTCCGGTCCCTGACCAAGCACATTGATCGGCTGGAAAGCGCCTTGCGCACGGCCGGACTGGACATCCCGCCGACGCCCAACAGGTGATCCGCGATGCCACTGCCCCGGTGTCTCAAGGGTTGGTGGACTTGCTGGCGGCGCCCGCCGCCGCCCACGTTCCAGGGCGAGATGCTGGCGCTCATGGCCGCGTTCCGCGAGCGGCGCGCGCAGGATCTGGCGGAGAAGCTGACGTCCCAGAAGGCCGACCGCGCCGAGATCTGCCGGCTCCGGCGCGAGAACCGGCGCCTCCGATCGCGCCTGCACGAAGCTGAGCGCCGGCTGATGCGGCACGGAGACGACCTCCCCGACGAGGACTGACAGAGCCCGCCCGGCCCCGCCGCGGCGGGCGCATTTTTTCTACCAAACTTGCGGCTAGTGCTCCCGCCAGACNNACGGCGGGATGCTGAAAGGCATCGTCAAGAAACAGCTCCGCATGGGGATGCTTCCCGGTTGGCCGGATATCGAGCTCGTCGGACGAGATCTTGACGATCGGTTCTTCTTCGGCCTGATCGAGGTCAAGTCTCGCACCGGAAAGCTGTCAGACAGTCAGGAAGAGTTGCACCCTGATCTCGTGGAGATCGGTTGTCCCCTGATGGTTTGCCGCTCGATCGATGACGTCCGCCGGTTCGTCGGGCGCTATAACCTCCCCTCGAAGGACGCAACGATCCGCTATGACTCGCACGACGAAGCTCCGGACGCCTCTAGATGAACTGAGAGAACTTGATAGGAAACGGGCGCTTTGGCAAGAGCGACGCAAAGAACAGCTAAGACTTGCCAAAAGTGGCGGAATAGAGCCCTGCCACATATGCGGTAAACCAGCCCCCTTCGGATACAACGATTTCTTTCGTCCACCTTTCGTCGGGCTTGTGGCGCGCTTCGCCTGCCGTGATCACCGGGGAGAAGTGGACTTTATTGCGCAAGCGGAGCGGAAGGCGCTAGAACGGAGCGCCTAAGAAAAAGGCCGCCCCGGTTCCAGCGAGGGCGGCCTTAAGGTGTTCACGAGCACGACCCTGAAGAAGGGCCCAACCAATCTTGGCTCTCGATGTACTGCTTGACAATCGAGAGCGGGGCGCCGCCGCAGGTGATTGCGCAATACGACCGACTCCAAAGAACGGGCTTGCGATAGACCTTGTTGATCTCGGTCGCGAATTCCTTGCGGATCAGGCGCGAGGTTGTGGTCTTCAGGTTGTTGACGAAGCCGCTGAGTTCGAGGTTGGGCGGCAGCGACACGAGCAGGCGAACATGGTCTGGCTCGCCGTTCATCTCGACCAGCGCTCCACCCCACCCCTCGCACCGCACCGCCGCAATCTCACGCATCCGCGTCAGCATCGGGGCCGTGAGGCAGCGGCGGCGGTACTTGGTCACGAGGACCAAATGATAATGAAGCGCGTAAACGCAATGATAGAGCTTGGAAAATTGGGCTTGCCCGTTCATGGACCCAAGCCTATCTTCTCCGCATGGCCCCCGTCAACCGCCGCGTTACGGAGGGCTCGCATCGTGACGAGGCTTCGACGCATGAACGCTTCCGCCGGGTACTTCACCGCCGACCGCGCCGATTTTGACGACGGCGTGTTCCCTGACGAGATCTTCAGCAAGCGGGAGGCGTGGTTCTGGATCCGCGCCAACGTCGCCTACCGACCATCCTCCGTCATCGTGGGGGCATCCACGATCGAGCTTCAGCCTGGACAGCTTGCGTTCTCGCTCCGGTTCCTCGCTGCCCGGTGGGGCTGGGCGAGCCCGATGCAGGTCAAGCGGTTCCTCGGTTGGCTTGCCAAGCGCGGTCGGATCGCGATCACGAGCGACCGCGACCGGACCATGATCGAGGTCGCGGACGAGGCCAAAAAACCAGTCAACGACTATACGTACAGTGTTACTCATACCAAGACGCAAGTGTCACGGCAAGTGTTGCGGCAAACGCCTGCAAAATCAGACACTTACGGGTCGTCTTGTGGCACCCTTTGTGAGGCGGTTGTTACGCGAGACGATACAAAGAAGAAACAGGAAACAGGAAACATAGAGGTAGAAGGATACTCACTTCGTTCGTATCCTCGTTCGCCGGACGAGCCGGCCG
>FRDC01001972.1_pt2 | contig 10463 bp, 7 predicted proteins | sample 1106171 | NCBI WGS metagenome assembly FRDC01 (sample SAMEA3930566, study PRJEB13176) | freshwater metagenome | biome: Drinking water system; feature: drinking water; material: water | place: Singapore | collected 2014-12-20
GCTGCCAAGGGCCTGGTCGAATCGATGGAGATTCCCGGCTGCGGACACGCTCCGGCGCTGATGGACCCTGAACAGATCCGCGTCATCGAGGAGTTCCTCGTGCGCGACGAACCGCGCGCCGAAGCGCGGCAAGCTTCCGGCTGAACGCGCGGCGCGCGGATCGGGTCCGGACCTGCACTTTCGGCATCGAAGGCAGAGACGTGCGGGACACGTACGCCGCGCGGTTTCCTGCCTCGCGCCGCTCTCGGAGCGGTTCGCCATGCATCGCGACACGCCTGCGTTTGCATACTGAACTTTGCATGCAGAACCTGCATCCATCGACGGACCAGGTACTGACTTTTGCATACAGAACTTTGCATGCATCCGCGGGCCGTGCGCAGGTTATGCAACGCTCGGCGAAGCTCGGATCATAAACTCCGCGAACCGCCTTGCGGTTGCGCCAGCGCAAGGTATCCTTCCGCTCAATGCTCGGATGACAACCGAGTATCGCAGGCGTCGCGAGCGCTGCTCCGATCGGGATGCCTGGTATTCAGCAACGCTGGTGTTCCGGCACGCTAAACGAGCGTTTCGAACATCGGACGCAACGACGAATCCCTGCAGTAGCGTTTCAGCAGCCTGTTAACTTTTGCGTGGCATGAGTCGCATGCCATCGCTTCTGACAATAAAGCGGCGCGAGGAGGAAACCCATGAGTCAGCACGCCGCTACGGCGTCTTCGCCAGTATCGTTGGAGGCCGAAGAGCAGACCTTCCGCAAGGTGGCCTGGCGCCTCGTCCCGTTCCTGTTCCTCTGCTACGTCGCAGCGTACCTGGACCGCGTCAACGTCGGCTTCGCGAAGCTGCAGATGCTGGACGATCTGCAGTTCAGCAGCACGGTCTACGGGCTGGGTGCGGGCATCTTCTTCATCGGCTACGTGCTGTTCGAAGTGCCGAGCAACATCATCCTGCACAAGGTCGGCGCGCGCTTGTGGATCGCACGCATCATGATCACCTGGGGTGTCATCTCCGGGTTGATGATGTTCGTCAAGACGCCCACGCACTTCTACGTGCTGCGATTTCTCCTGGGTTTCGCCGAGGCCGGTTTCATTCCCGGCGTCCTGCTGTATCTGACCTACTGGTTTCCGGCCGCGCGCCGCGGACGCATCGTCGCGATGTTTCTCGCGGCGATTCCGGTGTCCAGCATCATCGGTGCACCGTTGTCGGGCTGGATCCTGGGCGCGTTCTCCGGCGTGTGGGAGCTGCGCGGCTGGCAGTGGCTGTTCGTGATCGAAACCATCCCTTCGCTGGTGCTCGGTTTCGTGATCCTGTTCTACCTCGACAACAAGGTGGTCGACGCGAAGTGGCTCACGAGCGAGGAAAAACGCATCATCACCACGCGCCTCGCCCAGGAGACCGGAGGGCACGACGAGCTGTCCGCGCTCGGTGATGCGTTCCGCAGCGGCCGTGTCTGGCTGCTCGGCGTGGCGTATTTCTGCTACGCGTCGTCCATCTACGTCACCAGCTTCTGGCTGCCGACGTTGATCAAGGGGCGCGGCGTCGCCGACCCTCTGCACATCGGCCTCCTGACCGCCATTCCGTACATCGTCGGCATGGTCGCGATGTACTGGACCAACGCGCACGGCGACCGTACGCGGGAACGCCGCTGGCACGCGGCGATTCCCTGCGCGATCGCCGGTGCGGGCTTGCTGCTGAGCGCGATCCCGGGAACACCGCTCGTGTTCGGCATGCTGGCGTTGACTCTGGCGACGGCCGGCGCATGTACCGCGCTCTCGGCTTTCTGGAGCCTGCCGGCCGCGTTTCTCACGGGTGCCGCGGCCGCGGCCGGCATCGCGCTCATCAATTCGCTCGGCAACCTCGCCGGATTCGCGAGCACATCGGTGATCGGCAAGATGAGCGACGTCTTCGGCAGCACCACTCCCGCGCTCTACCTGTTCGGCACACTGGTGCTCGTCGGCGGCACTCTCGTGCTTCTGATTCCCGCGAAACTGGTCAACAAATAAGACGCTCGGCTAAACCATGGACGCCTCCATCTACGGAACGCTCTATCAATCGCTCCAACGTGCTGCAGCGAAGTACGGCGACAGGCCGGCCTACGCCGTCCCGCCCAGCCCCAAGCGTGCCTACCACCCGGGCGGCTGGGAGATCACGTGGCAGCAGACGCTGACCGGCGTCGAGGAGATGAAACGCCTGTATGAGCGGGCGGGCTACGGCTACGGACACCGGGTCGCGATGCTGTTCGATCAGCGGCCCGAGTTCTTTTTCCACTACTACGCGCTGAGCGCGCTCGGCGCCAGCGTGGTGCCGGTCAACCCCGACTACCGGATCGACGAGATCCGCTACCTGGTCGAGCACTCCGAGGCCAACCTCGCGATCGCCATCGAGAGCCGGCTCGCGGACATGCAGGCTGCGGTCAAGGAGATCGGGAGCGACGTGCCGGTCGTGTCGTTCGAGCGATCGTTCGAGGGCCTGCCCAGCGCGCGGAGCGCGCCGCGATCGGGCACGCCGGGTTTCGATACCGAGGCAGCGCTGCTCTACACCTCGGGCACCACCGGCCGGCCCAAGGGCTGCATCCTGACCAACGAGTACTTCCACAGCTTCGGCGCGTGCTACCTGTCGCTGGGCGGCCGCCTCGACTTTCGCGAGGGTCAGGAACGGCTGTACAACCCGCTGCCGCTGCATCACGCCAACTGTCTCTCGGTGTCTTCGTCGGCGCTGCTCCTGTGCGGTGGGTGCCTCATCTTCCCGGATCGCTTCCACGCGAGCACGTGGTGGAAGGACCTGGTGGCCACCGGCGCCACCGCCGCGCAGTTCCAGGGGATCATCCCCAACATCCTGCTCAAGCTGCCGCCCGTGCCCGAAGAGCGCGAACACAAGGTGCGCTTCTCCCTGTGCGCGGGGATCGAACCGAGCCAGCACGAAGTGTTCGAGCAGCGCTACGGCTTCCCGGTGGTGGAGATGTGGGCGATGACGGAAACCGGCCGCCTGATCAGCGACAGCATCGAACCGCGCTCGATCCACACCCGATCCTTCGGGCGTGCCAATGCGTGGATCGACATCCGCGTCATCGACGAGCAGGGCAACGAAGTGCCCCCGAACCAACCGGGCGAGATGGTGATCCGGCACAGCGCCGAGCATCCGCGCAAGGGTTTCTTCTCGGGATATCTCAAGAACGCGGAAGCCACCGAGGAGGCCTGGCGCGGCGGCTGGTTCCACACCGGCGACGCGGTGGTGCGCGACGACACCGGCATGTTCTTCTTCGTCGACCGCAAGAAGAACATCATCCGCCGATCGGGCGAGAACATCGCCGCCGCGGAGATCGAGGCCTGCATCACGGCCCATGAAAAGGTCAAGCAGGTAGCCGTGCTGGCCGCACCCGACGAAGTGCGCGAAGAAGAGGTGATGGCCTGCGTCATCGCCAAGTCGGCGGAGGACGTCGCCGACGAAGGCAAGCGACAGGCGTTCGCGCAAGCGCTGTTCGACTGGTGCTACGAGCGCATGGCCTACTTCAAGGCCCCGGGCTGGGTCCTGTTCGTCGACAGCCTGCCCACGGGTACCTCGGCCAAGGTGCAGAAGATCCACATCTTCGCGCCGGGCACCGACCCGCGCAAACAACCGGGCGCCATCGATCTGCGAGCGCAAAAGAAGCAGAAGAAGGTTGCTGGGCATTGAGGGGGAGCGAGAACCATGCATGCGTCACTGACCATCGAATGCGCCGCGTACGTGATCGCGCGATTCCTGAAGGCGCGCGGCGTAACCCGTGTGTTCGGCCTGTGCGGCGGGCACATCATGCCGATGTGGATGTGCTGCGATGCCGAAGGCATCCAGATCGTCGACGTACGCGACGAGCGGGCGGCCGTCTACATGGCGCACGCACACGCCGAACTGACCGGCGGACTGGGTGTCGCGCTGGTGACTGCCGGCCCCGGCATGACGAATGCCATGACCGGCATGGCCAACGCACACGTGTCGCGCGCCCCGGTACTGGTGCTGTCCGGCGGACCACCTGGTGCGCAGGAGAATCGCGGCGGTCTGCAGGATCTGCCGCACGCCGACATCGCGCGACCCATCACGCGCTACGCGCGTACCGTGCGCCAGCCCTCCCTGGTCTTGCAGGAACTGGACGAGGCAGTGTCGCGCGCCTTCGGCCAGGGCGGCGAGCCGGGCCCCGTGTACCTCGACTTTCCGACCGACACCCTGCGCGGCGAAGTTCCCAAGGTACTGCAACTCGAAGAGCACTTCCGCCCCAAGCCCCGTCCGACGCTTCTGCCCGGTGAAGAGGACGTCGCGGCGGCAGTGGAACTCCTGTGGTCGGCGAAGCGTCCTCTGGTAATCAGCGGGCGCGGCGCACGCGGCGCCGGTGCCGAGCTCAAGACGTTGCTGGATCGCACGGGCGCGCTGTATCTCGACACCGGCGAAAGCAAGGGACTGATCCCCGACTCCCATCCGAGCGTCGTCATGGCGATGCGCGGCTCGGTAATGGGCCAGGCTGACCTCGTCGTGACCGTCGGCCGTCGCCTCGACTTCCAGCTCGCCTACGGCTCGCCCGCCGTATTCGGCCCCGCCCGTTTTCTGCGCATCGGCGACGCCGCCTCAGAGATCCGCGACAACCGGCGTGGTGCGGCCGAACTGTTCGCGCAGCCGGCGGCCGCGCTCGCAGCGATCCTGCGCAAAGCGGGCGATCGCAAGTCCTCGGTAGATCGCACCTGGACCGGTGAGGTTCGCGGCAAACACGAGGAGCGCGCGCAGAAGCTGCAGAACTCGCTCAAGACGGCCGCCCCGGATTCGGCCGGCCGCATCCATCCAAATCGACTGCTCGCCGAGTTGCAGGCGCAACTGGCGCCCGATGCGGTAGTCATCGCCGATGGCGGCGACTTTCTCAGTTTCGCGCGTGTGGCACTGTCGACCACGACCTATCTCGACCCCGGATCACTCGGGTGCATCGGTATCGGCACTCCCTTCGGCGTGGCCGCCGCGCTGGCCTTGCCGGGCCGGCAAGTGGTCGTCGCGACCGGCGACGGCTCCTTCGGGTTCAACGCGATGGAAATCGACACTGCCGTACGCCACCAGGCACCGGTGCTGATCGTCGTGGCCAACAACGGCGCCTGGCAGATCGAAGTTCACGACCAGACCGACACGCACGGCAAGGTGGTCGGCACGCGCCTCCAGTCCTCCGACTACGCGCAGATGGCGCGCGCGTTCGGCATGCATGCCGAACGCGTCGAGCGTACTGAGGACCTGCCGGGTGCGATCGCACGCGCGCTGGCGAACCGTCCCGCACTGCTCGACGTCGTGGTCTCGGGCGAAGCTCGTTCGTCCGACGGCAAGTCGGGACTGGCGTGGGTGCCTGACCTGCAACCGTTGACCGCCTGGGACGAGGCGGAACGCAAGTGGAGGGGTGGCACGCAGCACCGCTAGGGCGACCGCCACGACCAGACCACCCCAATCGAAGAACTGCCCATAACAAGATGTTCCGCCCGTTGAAGCCAGGTTGCGCAAATCACCCAGCCGTGCGTCCGGTCACGAACCACGCAGGTCATTTGACGCCGGCTGCACACGGCTTTTCTTCGCAAAGGATGTTGCACTTGACTTGACGCTCACACCGCGCGCGCAGTGCGCGCCATCACGCTCGGAGGAGACCATGAAGGACACGCATGAAAGCCGTCAGGCGACGGCATGCGACGGACACAGCCAGGCGCCGCATGCCGTGGAGGGCAGGCGCCGTATCTTCCGATTGATGGTCGGCCTCGCGGCGAGCGCGACGGCACGAGTCGGCTTCGCTGGCGACGAGGCCCAGATCGTCGTGGGTGACCGACTCGTGCTGCACACCACCGAAAGTTCGCCGGTGGCGTTGCGAGTGGCGGACGTCAAGCCCGGCAAGGTCGTGCTGGCGTTCCCCTTCGACCCGACGACCAAGAAGATTCGCAACGAGTCGCGCCTGAGCAAGATCCTGCTGGTTCGGGGCGACGAGGCGAAGATGGACGACGAGACGAAGAAGCGCGCGGCCGGCGGCGTGCTCGCGTTCTCGAGCGTGTGCACCCATGCGGGGTGCGACGTGAATGCGTGGATGGCCAAGACCGGCAAGCTGCTCTGCTACTGCCACTCCTCGCAGTTCGATCCGTACGACTCCGGCAAGGTGGCCGACGGACCGGCGCCGCGCCCCCTGCCGTGGTTGGCCATCAAGCTGGAAGGCGAGGAGTTGACGGTGGCCGGCCCGCTGAGCGCGCCCGCAGGCGCACCCGCGTGATTTTCCCGGTGGTGCCGCATGGCGGCTCCCACGCATCGCAGTGCCTACAACGATGAAGCAACGAGAGGAGACATGAGCATGAATCGCAACGTCAAGAATCTGCTTGGGGCGCTCTTGCTTGCGCCCGTCGCGGTGCTGGCCGCGGACTATGCACCGGTCACCGACGCCCGACTCAAGAATCCCGAGCCCGGCAACTGGCTTACCTATCGCGGCAACTACGCCGGTTGGGGGTACAGCCCGCTCAAGCAGATCAACGCCAACAACGCCAAGGACCTCACGGTCGCGTGGTCGTTCGCGACCGGGCTCGCGGAAGGGCACCAGGCGCCGCCCATCGTCAACAACGACTACATGTTCGTTACCACTCCGGGCAGCCAGGTCATCGCCCTCAATGCGAAGACCGGCGACGAGATCTGGCGCTTCAAGAAGGAATTGCCCAAGGACCTGCTGCAACTGCACCCGACCAATCGCGGCGTCGCGCTGTATGGCAACAAGGTCTACTACACGACTCTCGACACGTTCCTGGTGGCGCTGGACGCAGCGACCGGCAAGAAGGTGTGGGAGTCCAAGATCGCCGAATGGAAGAACGGGTACTACACGACGGTGGCACCACTCGCGGTGAAGGGCAAGATCATCGTCGGCATCTCGGGCGGTGAAATGGGCATCAAGGGCTTCGTCAAGGCCTTCGACGCCGAGACCGGCAACGAAGCGTGGGCGTTCAGCACGGTCGCGGGTCCTGGCGAACCCGGCGGCGACAGCTGGCCGGCAGACACCTCCAAGAATGGCGGCGGCGGTACCTGGGTGACGGGCACGTACGACCCCGAGACCAACCTCACGTTCTGGGGTACGGGCAATCCCGGACCATGGCCCATCGAAGGACGCGCCGGCGACAACCTCTACACGACTTCGGTGGTCGCGATCGATGTGGACAGCGGCAAGCTCAAGGGCTACCACCAGTATCACTGGCGCGATGCCTGGGACTGGGATGAAGTCTCCGCGCCGCTGCTCATCGACACGGAGATCGGCGGCAAGAAGGTCAAGACGGCCGTGCACGCCGGCCGCAACGGATACCTCTGGGTCCTCGAGCGCACGAAGGACAAGATGAACTTCCTCGCAGCGCACAAGTACGTGGAGCAGAACGTGTTCACGGCCATCGACGCGAAATCCGGCCGACCCACGTACGATCCCGCGCGGATTCCCGGCAAAGGGCCGACCACCTTCTGCCCGTCGCTCTGGGGCGGCAAGGACTGGATTCCGGAGGCCTACAACCCCGACACCGGACTGCTGTACATCCCGGCCACCAACAACTTGTGCGCGGAACTGCTGGCCCCCGAAGAGGACCTGACCTACACGCCCGGCGGGCTCTTCATCGGCTATCCGATTCCCGATGTGCTCGGCAGCCTGCGGGTGGGCAAGAACGCGGGCAAGAACATCGGTGAAGTGCAGGCGTGGAATCTGAAAACCGGCAAGCAGGTCTGGAATCATCCGTACAAGGGCGTCAACTGGGGCCCGCTGTTGACCACCGGCGGCAACCTGGTCTTCGGCGGCGGCACGACCGACCGGATGTTCCGTGCCTTCAACGCCACCACCGGCGCCGTGGTCTGGGAACACGCGACGCCCTCGGGCGTGACCGGGATCCCCACCTCCTACGAGATCGACGGCGTTCAGTACGTGGCCGTACTGTCGGGATGGGGTGTCGATGCTCAGCGCATGCAAGGCGGCCTCGATGCCGCGACCAACACCAAGACCAACGTCCCGCAGGGCGGCACGGTCATGGTGTTCAAGCTCAGGAAATGATCGTCTGCTCGCCACGGTCATGACGAAGCGCGGCATCCTCACGGAGGATGCCGCGTCCGGCAGACCTGCAGGTCGCTGCCGCCCCCGGCGGCCCCTCGCGCGACCGGCCTCGAAAGAAACGGGCCTCACCGGCTGATACCGAGAGGCCCGTGAGGCGGGCGACAGGGATCGCCCGTGGGGTGAGCCGCTGTGGAGAGAGGACTGCGACGTCAGGCGGTCAGCGTCTCCGGTCGAAACCGTTCACTGGCATCGCGCTTCGGGCGCCGGCCCTACCCGAACCCGCGCCCGGTCACGCCGGCACCGGTGCCCTGCAAGTCTGTCCGCCCAACCCTCCTCCCCCTCGATACCACCCGCCGGTCGACCGCATCTGCGGGCTGCATCTGCGACACCAATGCGATGGACGCATGGGCGACGTGCTCGCGCGAGAGCCGCTCGGCGGCCTGGGGTTGTCCTTCGATTACCGCCGCGAGGATGGCTTCGTGCTCATCCCAGATTCCGGTCGGCGTGCTGCCGTGTACCAGGACCCCGGCCATCGCGCGGCGCAGGTAGGTCCAGTGCGGCTCGCTCACCTCGGCGATCAGCGGATTGCCGGAGAGGCGGTACAGGAAGAAATGAAAGTCCATGTCAGCCGCGATCAGCCGCGCGATGGACTGGGTCCCGACGGCAGCGCGCCCGCGCTCGATGTAGGCAGGCCCCTCGCTGGCGGCAATGTCACGCGCCCGTTCAGCGGCGCCGGCGCTGGCGATGCCGTCGAGCGCCAAACGGATCTCGTACAGGTTCCGCACGTGGGCCGGATCCAGCGGAGCGACCATCAACCCGCGTCCGGGCGCGTCGCACAGGACGCCGTGGCTGCGCAGCAGGAGCAGGGCCTGCTGCACCGGCTGACGGGAAACGCCGAGCGCCTCGGCCAGTTCCTCCTGAATCAGGCGCTCTTCAGGTCCGAACTTCCCTTCGGTGATCTCGGATAGCAGCGCCTCGTAGACCTGATCCACGAGCGAAGGCTGGGGGGACAGCGAGCGGAGGGACATGCTGGATGCCTGCCGAATCAAGGAGACGGGTGAAGCATACAGCATTCTGAATTCAGGATGCAACAACTTCCGCCCAAACACTCCCGGCTCCCAACTCTCCCCGGACCGGCCGTCCGGCTGTTACCTTCCCGATTCGACCGGTGCCCGCTCGATGACCACACTCCCACCACCTGCCTCAGGGGTTTGCCATACCGCCCCGACGAGTCCCACCGGGCTGTCCGGCGACCGCCGGTTGCACCTGCAGGAAGGCCCGATCGACCTGGTCATCGAGGCCTTCGCCGACGACCCAAAGGAGGTGGCACTGGCCTACCAAGCCGCCACCGATCGCTTCACCGGCATCCTGAAGGCGCTCGTGGACGAACTGCCGCTGCTGCGGACTCCGCTCGGCCCGGCCCGTCCGCCACTGACAGGTCCCATCGCACTGCGAATGGTGGACGCCTGCTGGCCCCACCGCGCGGTCTTCATCACGCCCATGGCGGCGGTGGCCGGTGCCGTGGCCGACGAGATCCTCGCTGCGATGCTGGCCCGGCCGCGTCTGCGGCGCGCCTATGTGAACAACGGCGGCGACATCGCGATCCACCTCGCACCGGGCGAGCAGTTCCGGGTGGGACTCGCGGGCATCGAGGATGCGGCGTTGCACGGGGCTCTCGATCTCACCGCGGGGGACGCGATGGGCGGTGTAGCCACGTCGGGCTGGCGCGGCCGCTCGTTGTCGCTCGGCATCGCGGATGCAGTGACCGTGGTGGCTCGCAACGCTGCCGCCGCCGACGCCGCCGCGACGCTTGTGGCCAATGCGCTCAACGTGGATCATCCGGCTGTGCACCGCCTGCCCGCGCGCGCCGTGCGCGATGACACCGATCTTCGCGACCTGCCCGTGACCGTTGCCGTGGGCGCCCTTCCGGAGAATGCGATCAACGCCGCGCTCGAAGCGGGACTGCAGGTGGCGCACCGGATGCAGCTCGCCGGCTTGATCCACGCGGCCTGTCTGCGCCTGCAGGGCCACACAAGAATCGCAGCACCGCTGCACGATCGCAAGGCGCAAGCAGTGCGCCACACGGAGGACATCCACCCATGAGCGACCTCACCGCCACGAACGTCATGCAGCAGGTCCACGGCGTCGCGCACCTGCCGCCCGTAGAGGTCCGCAAGATCGTCACGTGCGTCGAGGAGTCGTTCCACGACGGCGGTCCGCGCGCCGCGTTGCCGCGCCGCAAGGCCACGGTGGCAGCGATCATCCGCAACCCGTATGCGGGTCACTATTTCGACACGATCGAACCGTTCATGGAGGCGCTCAAGCCGCTCGGCCTCGAAATGGCGCGCAAGCTGATCGATGCCCTCGGCGGCGACCCTGCGAAGATCGAGTCCTACGGCAAGGGCACGATCGTCGGCACTTCGGGCGA
>FRDC01004918.1_pt1 | contig 10454 bp, 10 predicted proteins | sample 1106171 | NCBI WGS metagenome assembly FRDC01 (sample SAMEA3930566, study PRJEB13176) | freshwater metagenome | biome: Drinking water system; feature: drinking water; material: water | place: Singapore | collected 2014-12-20
TCATCAAAGCTGATGTCTATCACTTCGATGACTTGATGAAATTTAAGAGCGAGCAGAAGGTGCGCGATGCAGGCGCCCTTCGATTGGAAGGCAAAGAGTACGTCGTCAAAGACGGTGATCTGATGCACTTCCGTTTTGCGGTATAGTTCGTATCAGTTCGTATCAATTCGTATCGGTAGGGCCACTCGGATTGTGGCCGTTCGGATTTTCAACGGAAGGGGAGGGGACGCTTCCCACCTGCTGAGGTCCGTTGGGGACAGGCGCAGTTGGAACCGGTGAGTCCTGCCGGGTGGTCCAAAAATAGCTGAGTTGCCGGGGCTTGTCGGGCGTGATTTTTTTCGAATACCAGAAATAGTTTCGAATAATGGATGAAACGTATTCACGCGTTTCTTTGTAGGGAATGGATTCGATGAAATCGAGCATTCCGCGTTTCGCTCTGCCTTCGCGCACCCAGCGATCTACGGCGTTTGGTCCGGCATTGTACGCGGCAATGGACATGGCCAGATTTCCGTTGAACCGGTCGGTCATCTTTCGGAGATATTTCATTCCAATTCGAACATTGGTTTCCGGATCGACGAGGTCCGCACGTTTCACACCGGGTTCTGTTTCGACAGCCGTGTAGGGCATGAGTTGCATCAGGCCCACCGCCCCCGCCCCCGAGTTGGCGCCCGCATCAAAGGCGGATTCCTGCTTCATGAGGCTCAGCACAATCACGGGATCCATCTGCATTTCATCAGCGTAGCTTTTAATCAGTTTCATGTGCATGAGCGGAAAAATCATGCGAATGCCGTAGGCCGAAAAGACGCCCGAATATCCGCGGGAGATCAGGTCGCTCAGCATCGAAAAAGTGGTGGAGTAGTTCCCCGCTTCGAAATTGAGAAGCGAGAGGTACATCAAAAATTCGTTCGACAAGCTTTCACGAGTTCGAATCTCTTTCAGATTTTCTGTCGCTAAATCGTAAACCCCTTCCACGATGAAGTTCTCAGCGCGTTTCAAGCGAAAGACTTCTTGGGGGTGGAGGTAGGGGTCGGTCGTAATAGCTTGAGGAACCGTGCCCTCCATTTCAGCTTCCAGCGCTTTCCCGGCAGCGACAGAACCTAGCAGTCCGTAGTAGGTGAGCGGAGCGTCTTTCACGAGGCTCAGTTGAATCTTGAGTGCTTGTTCATGTTCCTGTTGTTGCGTGAGCGATTGTCCCAGCCAGTAGCGAGCGCGATAGCGATGTCCAGATTTCGGGAACTCATCCATGAAAACTTGCAGAGCCTTGATGGCTTGCCCGTATTTTTGTTCGAAGTATAAACCCAAGGCAGAATCGAAAGCAGTTTGATCGAGGTCGGGCGCCTTATAGGTCTGTGTGTTTTTTCCAAAGTACTGAGTCGGTCGCGCTGTTGCTGCTACATCCGGAAGAATGCTGCTGATGGCTTTTGCTTCTTCAGAATCTTTTGAGTTGATTTGCAAGAAGCGTTGCAACCACGAAACGCAGAAGGATTGATCTTTGTTTTTTTCTTTGAGAACGAGCAGGCAAGCTTTTGAGTAGTTGCTCAAAGTTTCCGGTCGAATCGAACCCAGCTGGTTTGCAATGGAGAGCCGCTGAAATGCGGTTTCGTAAAGTTTTAGCGAAGGTTTCTTTTTACCCAGCAGGTAGGTGGCATCTGCTTCCGCTAATTCGCATCGGCCAATTTCTTCAGGAACTTTTTTAATACTGGGGGAGTAAGGAAAGTTTTCTTCTAATTTTAAGAAAAGTGCGATGGCCTTTCGTGACTGTTCGGAAACGCCTGCGTATTTTTTTGTTTTTAGCAACTCTTCTGCACGAGCGCGAAACGCCATTGCTTGAATTCCAACCGCGTAGTCTGCGAAGTATTCGCTGCCTTGTAGGGTTTTGGCGAGCGCCTTTGCTTTCTCGTAATTTTTAGAGCGGAGGGCATAGATCGCGTTCCCCGCTGTACGGGCCATCTTCGACTTTCGAGTTTTATAAAGTTGTTCACGAACCCAATCGACAGATTGAGGACGGGGAGGGTCCTGCGCCGGCACCGCGAAGGCAAACGAGGACCAGAAGGTGAGGGAAAACAGAAATATCCGGGTCACTCCGATGACTTTCTACTTGTTTTCTTTCAACTCGGCTAGTGCTGCTTCAAGCGACTTGCGTGCGTTGCCGTCAACACTTCCCCCAGTTGCCAAGACGCTTTCAATCTTGCTGGCGGCATTATCAGATCGAGCACGAATTCCGTCGATCATTTCATTGAACGTCACTGCGACTTCAGGGAAGTGGTCGTGTTTACGGAAAGACAGTTTCTGACCGAGCTGTCCTTCTTTGGCCATATCCATGAATTTAGAAAGTTTGTAGATGGGGCCCGCAATTCGGTGCGAGAGAAACAGACTGATCAGGAATGTGCAGAGCAAGAACCCGAGTTGCAAGACGACGAGAGAAATCATGACGTCTTTTTGCATGGCCTTGATGTGATCGAAGTCCGCGCCGTTGGGAAAGAGTGCCGATCGTTTGAAAAACTGCTCAAAAACGCTGTCTAAAATGAGCGGATAAATCAGGCTCAGCGCAAACAGCCAAGAGCAAACGAAGAAAGAAAATTTGAGCTGAAAACGGCGGTTGATGAGTACGACACGACGTCGAAGAAACTGAGGTGCTGACATAGAAAATATTCTACCCTCGCCCCGGAAAAGATCAAATTTTTAAGGATTGTTTAACTTTTGACCCGGCATTACTTTCCGGGGATTTTTAAACGTTGAACAGGTCGTCCTTCCACGAGATGAGACTGTACGATTTCAGTGACATCGGTCGGAGAAACTTTGCCGTACCAGATTCCCTCGGGGTAAACGACGACGGAAGCTCCCTCTTCGCAAACATCCAGGCAACCCGCTTTCTGAGCGCGTACCTGCGATTTTAGATTTCGTTTTGCGACCTCTTCTTTAAACGCCTTGAGGACTTCTTCAGAGTTTCTTGCTTTGCAGCAACCGCGAGGATGACCGTCAGGTCGCTCATTGGTGCAAATGAACACGTGGTGTGTGAGCTTTTCCATCATTTCCCCCCGCTCTCTCGAGTGAGCCATTGAACCAAGTCTCAAAATTCTGAATCGTTTGTCGGGCCATAGATTGACGTATTGCGTCTTTTCCGTTTCGAATGTCCCCTAAGTTCTCAAAAAGAGAGGGTTCAAACAAGCCAAAGTGCATGTTGGCGGGTTGATAATGTTTGGGATCGCTGCCAATCACATGACGCAATAAGGCGCCAAGAGCGGTGTTAGCCGGAGGGGCTCGATGTGGGAGTCCTTCCAACCGTTGCGCAATGAATTGCGCTGCGAGTAGTCCGCAGGCAGCCGATTCTAAATACCCTTCGACGCCTGTGATCTGTCCTGCCAAGTAAACTCGCGGATGGCCTTTGAGTGAAAGATCGGAACGCAACACGCGAGGTCCACAGACATAAGTGTTTCGATGAATGGACCCCAATCGAAAAAATTCTGCATTCTTTAAAGCTGGAATCATTCGAAACACGCGCGATTGTTCGCCGTATTTCAACTTCGTTTGAAACCCTACTAAGTTGTAAGCCGTGAGATCTCGATTCTCAGGGCGCAGTTGCACGACCGCATGAGGGCGCTGTCCCGTTCGGGGATCTGTCAAACCCACTGGTTTCATGGGACCAAAACGCAAGCTCTGCCTTCCCGTTGCAGCGATGGCTTCGATGGGTTGGCAGCCTTGGAAGAAAACTTCTTTTTCAAAATTCTTCGGCGGAACTTTTTCGGCCGCGGTGAGGGCGTCGATGAACGCGTCGTACTCCGCTTCGTTCATCGGGCAATTCAGATACGCTTGTTCTTCCCCTTTTTCATAACGATTCGCTAAGAACGCCGACTCGCGGTCAATCGTCGAAGCATCGATGATGGGAGCAATGGCATCGTAGAAATAAAGTTCGCGGTGGGCCTCTCCTTGCGAAGTCGCTTCGGCCAACCACTTGCTTAACGAGTCGGAGGTCAGCGGTCCCGTGGCAATCAGGGTGATCGCGCCCGGTTCGGGTTGAGTCACTTCTCCATCCACACGAGTGATGTTGGGATGTGAAGAAAGCGCGTGTGTGACGATCTCTGAAAACGCATCGCGATCGACTCCCAATGCTTCTCCAGCTGGAACTTCTGCTTGAGAGGCGCATCGAAGAATGAGTGAATTCATTAAACTCATTTCCGCTTTCAACATTCCCGGTGCTGAATGAGGTGAGCGCGATTTAAAGGAGTTGCTGCAAACGAGTTCCGCACACCCCCCCGTTTTATGAGCGGGCGTGAGCCTATGAGGGCGCATTTCATGGAGAACGACCTGAGCGCCGCGCTCTGCCAAGTAATGGGCTGCTTCACTGCCTGCTAGCCCTGCTCCGATGATGTGCACTTGTTTTGGGTTCATTTGATGCTGCCCAGCTTTACCATAGAAACACAGTCCATTACACTAGTAGTCATGACCGCTTCGCACCTGGAATTGAGCAACGTCAGCATTCCCGAAGCGGTTCAGCTTTTTCTGGATTACATCGGCACACAAAGGGGATTTAGTCCTCACACTTCAAGGGCTTATCAAATAGATCTTGGGGATTGGAATCAGCACCTCACCAGGCATGGCATTCTTCAGGTGAAGGATTTGAATGAGAAGCTGAAGGCCAACCTCATTCGCAATTACCTCAGTGGCTTGTATGAAACCCACGAACGCAGTTCGCTTTGCCGGAGGCTTGCCGCGATTCGGTCGTTCCTCCGTTTCTTGCGACTTCGAAATGCGGTGGACCGCGATGTGGGCCTTTTGGTCCCGAGCCCCAAGCCTGAAAAAAAACTTCCGTATTTTTTGAAAGTGAACGAGGTGAGCGAGCTCTTAGAGGCGCCGGATACAACCACTTATTTGGGAAAAAGAGATCGTGCGCTTCTGGAACTCATTTACTCTTGTGGAGTTCGCGTGAGTGAAGCGGTGGGCCTCGATGATTCGAGGGTGAATTTAGCAGAAGGTTGGGTCAGCGTTTTGGGAAAGGGCAGAAAGGAGCGCCAGATTCCGATCGGTCCTCCTGCAATGGAAGCCCTTCAAGTTTATTTAGATGAAAGAAATCGGCGCATCGATTCCGGAAAAAAATCTCAGCCGCTTTTTGTGAATTATTTGGGAGGCCGACTGTCTACCCGAAGTGTCGCCCGAATTCTGGCGAAACAATTGATCCGAATCGCTGCAACGCGATCGGTCTCGCCCCACGGTCTTCGTCACAGTTTTGCCACACATCTGTTAGCAAACGGAGCAGATCTGCGGACCATTCAAGAACTTCTGGGCCATGCCCGACTTTCTACGACACAAAAGTACACACATATTGACCTGGGACATCTCATCAAAGATTATCGAAGTACGCATCCTCTCTCGAAAAAGGGCTCCTAAAAAAGCTGCCAGTTTAGGTCGGAGTTTGCTAAAGGGTAGAAAAGCCAGCTATGGATTACTTGATCGACTTTCTTTTAAATTTTTCGGGTCCCACGCCGTACATGATCGTGTTCGGCATTCTCTTGGGGTGCGGGTTTGGCCTGCCGATTCCCGAGGACATCACGCTCATTGCCGGCGGATTGATGTCTTATTACGGCGTTTCCAATGTCGGCACCATGATTGTTGTTTCATTCGTGGGTGTCATGCTGGGCGATTCGCTGATCTTTTTATTGGGCGCGAAATACGGCCGCAAGCTCACGAAGATGTGGTTCTTTCACAAAGTTTTGCCCGACGATCGCTTGGAAGCCGTGAGAAAACGCCTGCACTCTAAGGGAGACAAGCTGCTCTTTGCAGCGCGCTTCATGCCTGGGCTGCGTACGCCGATCTTTTTTTCTGCTGGCACACTGCATGTTCCCTTCAAGAAGTTTTTTATCTACGATGGTTTGGCGGCGTTGATTAGCGTGCCGACCATCATTGGTGCGGTTTACCATTTTGGGGATGAGTTAGACCACGTGGTACGCATCATTAAGCGGGTGGAGCACGGCATTCTCTTCGTGATCTGCGCCGTGATTCTTGCTATTGCCGCAAAGTGGTATTGGACCCATCGCAAACTCAAGCGGGGTTGAGCTTTTAGAATGAAACGAGAGCTGTCAAAAAATAGAATCGGTTGGCTTGTTCTATTGGGAGTGTTGTTTGCTCCTCAGTCGGCTCAGCCTTCTCTTTTCACCGACGAGTCGAAGCAGAAGATTCAAGACCAGCAGTTGAGTACTCTTTGCAATGACCTGCGCCTGGAATTTAAGCGCTTAAGTTGGAAGATTGAGCCCTGCGAGGGAATCCAGTGGAAAGTGGGCGGCACTTCGGTTGAAAACCGCCCGTTAATTTACACGGAGTTTGGAAATCCCGACGCTGCAAATACGACGCTCATTTTTACCATGGTGCATTCGGATGAAATTCCGTCGCTCTATTTAGGAATTCAACTGGCCCATTGGTTGAAAGAACATGAGGGCACATTAAAAGACCTGCGTGTGGTGATAGCCCCCATGGTCAATCCAGATGGATTTTTCAAGCGCCCTCGAACGCGGACCAATGCGCGTGGTGTGGATCTTAATCGAAACTTTTCAACCAGCGACTGGGAGAAGAAGGCTCTCGTGAATTGGAAGAACCAATATCGCTCGCATCCCAGACGCTACCCCGGACCCAAACCGAACTCTGAACCTGAAACTCTTTTTCAGCAGGAAATCATTGAACGGAAGAAGCCTCAGAAGATTTTGTCGGTTCATTCTCCGCTCAATTTTATCGATTACGATGGGCCTACGGTTCTTTCTCTGGCTCGATTTCCCCGCGAATACGTGCGGGAGTGTCTAAAGCTGCGTCGGCAACTCAAGGCCACCTCGGGAAGATTTTATCCGGGCTCTCTCGGAAACTATGCGGGACAAGAGCGGGGTATTCCCACCATGACTTTAGAGTTACCTAGCTCAAACGCCATCTATGCTCGGGCTTATTGGGAAAGATTCCGCACAGGGATTCGAACGATGATCGAGTTTCGGGTTCCTGAGCTCGCAACGACCACTCCTTCCCCCTCTGTCGGCGGAAGATGAAAAAACTTTTCACGATTGCAGCCATCGTCTTCGCAGTGCTCTGGCTGCATGGGACCTTCCTTGGATTAACAGACGACGAAGCTTATTACTGGGCTTTGGCTCGGAATCCCGGTTGGGGCTTTGCATTTCATCCCCCGGCAGTGGTTTGGATTTTGAGTGTGTTCAATATTTTTGGTCCTCACGCTTCAACAGCTCTGGTTCGACTTCCTTCTGCTCTCGGTATTGCTTCGATTATTTTTCTGATCTTGCTTCTGTTTAAAGAGCGAAAACTTCTTGGGGCAAGGGACCAGAATGCTTCAGAAGTAACTTGGAATCTCGTTGCCTTTGCTGGATTTTTTGGAGTGTCGTGGATGATGGTGCCCGATACCTCTCTTTTCTTGGGATGGACCCTCGCTTTTTATTCGTGTTGGATGTGGTTAGAAAAAGGAGCCGGCAAATACCTTTGGGGTTTGGGTGTAGGCGTTTTTATCTGTGTGCTTTCCAAGTACTCGGGTGTGTTGGTGGGGCTATCGTTATTGGCCGCGGTTTGGAAGTCGAAGAAACGAAACGCGGCAATCGCTACTATTTTTGCTGCCGGGGTATTTGCGGTCGTACCCACCGTGATTTGGAATGCTCAGCATGGTTGGCAAGCTCTCGCCTACCAATTCAGCGAGCGTCACGGTGGCAGTATTTCTCTCAGCCGCTTCTCTCGATTCTGGATGGCAGAAGTTCTTCTGGCGGGGCCGGCTTTGCTAGTTTTCTTTTTTATCTGCGTAAAGAAGTGGTTTTCAAAAGGCTTCTTTAAGAAGGCAGATCCGTTTGAACGGTACGTCGCCTTCTGGGCCATACCTCCAGCCTTCATCTTTTGTCTGCAACCGTTGTTTTCAGATTTCAAACTGCACTGGGTTTTCATTGCGTGGTTTCCCATCTTAATTTTGCTTTGTGAAAACCTGATTGGAAAAAGGAAGTCGATGACGGCGAAGTGGCATCGTCGATACGGCCTGACACTCTTGGTGATTTTGCTTCTCAGCTGCCACATTCCGGTGATGCAGTACGCTCACGCGATTTTCACGCCCACACACTTACCTGCCACCTTAGATGTGACTAACGACCTCTATGGCTGGAACCGACTGCCGGAACTCTCTGGGCAACCCAATCTTCCAGTGGTGGCTTCTCGTTATCAAACGGCCAGTCAGGCCGCGTTTGCCCTTCGGGATTTGAATCGCACGCGAGTGACCTTGATTCCCCGTGATTTGAAACAGCGAGATGAATGGCCAGATTTAAAGGTGACGGAAGGATGGGGGCCTGCTTGGCCACGTCTTTTGAAACCCGTCTTCTTTGTTGCTGACAATCGCTACAGCGACGGACCCCATTTTAAGAATGCGACCTGCGCTTCGTTGCAGCCGCTAGAGACTCGGCGCAATGGCTACCTAGCCAAGCGTATTTCTATTTGGAAGTGCACGCCGAAGAGCTCTTAGAGATCGGCTTCGGTGGGTTGAACCAACCGAACGAGATCGTTTCGAATCCACATGAGCTGAGGTTTTGCTTGGGCAGCTTCTCGCTTAGCGAGCTGAGTTTGCGGAGCCTTGACTTCGACTGCTGCAGGTTCGTTCTCAGCCGCTAGCACTTCGGTGGGTACAATGACTTGGAACCAACGATCCTTAAAACCATTCACCGAGAGGCGAAGATTTTCTTTCACCATTCCTTGAACTGCGAAGTTCAGACCAGGGCCCGAGCGAAGCTTTGCTGTGGGGGCTTTGATTTCTACGATTAAAGAAGTGAGCGCATGGGTTGCCGCAGTATGCGTCGCCGAAGGTGTCGGCGGAGTCGGTACGTTTCGCGGTTCGATCGCTGCAGATCTCTCCGGAGGATATTCCCGTAGGGGGGCTGCCGCAGTCACCGTTTGTTCATCGCCGCCGTTTTGGGCAACGCCTGATCCCATCTCCCGAATTTCTCGAGCCTTCTGCCAAACCGCCTGACCTTGCATGAATAAGTAAGCGCCCGAACCCACGGTCATGGCCATGGTGAAACCAATCGCGATCGGAAGCATGCGTAAGCCCATCGAGTGGCGTTGCTTTGGTGCGGACATTTCTGGAAGAGGAGCGGGCAGCGGCGGTAGGGCTGTCGGCATAGCCATCGGAGCCATTGCTGCTGGAGCTGGAGTGACCGCTGCTTTTCTGGCTGCTGTCTGCGCAGCGAGTTGATTGAGGCGATCATTCGCCGGTTTCGACATCATCGGAGTTTCAGTACTCTCCGGTAAAAGAAAATTTCCATCGGGTGGGGCCTTGTCGACTTTAATGAGATTGGCTTCCGGCCTTCTTAAAAGAGCAAATCCCGCGCATTTGTAGCAGCGAGAAAACGTCCAACCATTTCCCAGTTTTTCATCAGCGACAGCGAGTGCTACGCCGCAATGCGGACAGTTCCAACGCATGGTTCAACCTTCCCTGAGGGCAGAAGTGCCCCCTCTTTATAGAATCCCAGGAGCGCTGGGTCGGGGCAATGGGCAAGATTTTCCTGCTGAAGAAGCCGACCTCATTGTAAACTAGAAGCTCATGACCGAAACAAAAACCATTGGGTCAGCCATTCGTAAGGGACTTTCACTTCTTGTCGTTCCGGCCTTGGTTTTCTTTTTTTTCTATCGCGACGTGATGTTTGCTCTGGTCTTCAATGGAGCACCCGTTACCTACGTGAATAGCGGGACTCGAGATATCTGGTGGAAGAACTTTGTTCTATCCAACGTCAAGCTGGAAGGAAACTGCGCGAAGTCCACCTTCTGTGAAGAAAAAGGCGTGAAAGATTTTATTCAGGCCCGTTTTGGAAAACCCAACCCTCAGGACATTGTTTTCTGGTTCAACCAAGAGCCGAATCAAAAAAGAAATCGGCGCCAGTATGATGAGGTCGATTACATTCCGTTTGATTGGTCCGTGAAATATACCGGATACATCGGTCCGTCCGGCAAGGGACTTCACGTGATTTTGAAACGCAACGCTCGTGTGAGTTTGCCTGTCGATGTTCGCCAAGCCCAGGTTCAGTTTACGAATGACGTTTTGCTCGTAGAAAAATGGGATTCCATTCAAGATCTCAAAGCCTGTCAGAAGCCCACCGATTGCGAGATTGTCCAGAAGGACTGCTGCAGTAAATGTCAGGACGAAGCGGTGAACTCCGGGCTTGTCCCACAGTTTGATGCAAGAAGAGCCATTGCGTGTGCTGAGCCAACGACTTGTCCTGCTGAATCTCGAAATGAGCCTAAAAAATATTATTTCCATCGCGACGGCACGCGAAGCACTTGCCCATCGATGCAGATGGATTGCCAGCAGGGATATTGCACAGCTGTCATTGATGAAGTGGCTGAGCCCGTCTATCGTCAGGGGCGGCGTCGGCGGTAATAATCGCCGGAAGCGTGATCATTTCAGGTCCGTACTCGCGCCGGAGTGTGTTTGGAAAGTCTTAAGA
>FRDC01001921.1_pt1 | contig 10453 bp, 14 predicted proteins | sample 1106171 | NCBI WGS metagenome assembly FRDC01 (sample SAMEA3930566, study PRJEB13176) | freshwater metagenome | biome: Drinking water system; feature: drinking water; material: water | place: Singapore | collected 2014-12-20
GCCGGCTACGGCTGGATCGGCTTCGAGTGGATCTTCACCTACGCCTCGGCGCCGGCGGTCGGCTCGGTCATCGACGTCTACCTGCGGCCGATCAACTGGGACGGCACGCCGGACGCGGAGACGCCGCAGGCGGACTTCCAGAACCGACACGTCGCCTCGATCGAGCTGAACGACGTCACGAGCGCGCAGAACATCAAGCTCCCCGCGGTCGCGCATCCGCTTCCGCTCGTCGACTGTGAGGTCTACCTGGCGAACCGCGCGGGCCAGACACTCTCGGCGAACTGGACGCTCAAGGCGGTTCCGATGACGCTCGCGCCGTCTGCTGCTTGATGAATGGACATCCTTCTCAACGGCGACCGCATCGACACGGCGTACATTCGCGACGATCGCGGTCGACTCGTGCGGATCACGCCTCTCAAGAAGCGCGAATTCGCTAGGCTCGCGAGCAATCCGCGCGGCATTGCGCCTGGGGCGAGCCGGCGCGAGTGGGAAAACACGCAAGAAGGCACGGCGGCCTCGGTCGTAGCTGGGGATCAGTGGCAGCCTGGCGGCGTCGTGCTGCGCGCCAACGGCTCAATCCGAATTCTGATCGCGCGCGAGGTGATCGACGGCGAGCTGGTCGAGTCGATCGTGCAATTCGAGCGAGATGAGTGGTCGGGCAAGGTCCCGAAGGTGACCGTCGCGCCGGAGGTGATCGCGCGCATGAAGCACGGCTCGCGCTACACCGTGCTCGCGGTGCGCGCGGGCGTGCTGACGCTCGCCTGACGTGGCGGTCTCCTTCGATCGCTCGACCTCGGCGACGCCGGTCTCCAGCGCCAGTTCGCTCACTTTCTCGCACACGTGCAACGGCCAGCGGCGCGGGCTCTTCGTCGGCGCTGGCGCCGAGATCAACGGCGTCACGCTGAGCGGCATCACGTTCGGCGGCGTCGCGATGTCGGCGCGCTGGAACGCCGCGTTTGACACGTTCTTCTGGTACGCGGGCTTCACGCTCTTAAACCCGACGCTCGGGCCGGCGAACGTCGTCGTGTCGATGAGCGGCACTGCGGACAAGATCTACGCAGGAGCGGTAAGCGCAACCGAGGTGCACCAGGTCGCGGCTTCGTCGTTCGGCACGCCGAAGACCAGCGCGAGCCAGAACGTCTCGGTCGGCAACCCGTCGACGATCAACGTCGTCGACGTCAACCCCGAAGACTTAGTGGTCGACATGATCTCGACGAGCAACGCGTCGGGCGTGCTCACCCCGGGCGCGGGGCAAACGCTGCGCGCGGCCTCTGGGGCGGACCTCACGACGCTCGTCAAGCTCTCGACGCAGCGCGGCGCCGACGGCGGGCTCATGACCTGGGACGTCGACTTCAGCGCCGTCACCGTCTCCGCCGGCGGCATCGCATTCAAAGCGGCACCGGCGCCGCTGGTGGTGCGCTGGTACAAGTCCGGTCGGCGTGTCTTCAACGAGCGGCACCCGCTCGCGAGCGCGGTGCTCGCGGCGTACGACTTCGCGCAACCGTCGATCGCGCAAACGCTCGTCAAGGGTTCGAGTCGGTGGCGGCTGTCGCAGGGCACGCTCGGCACACCCGGGCGGATCGTACGCGGCTCGGACAACGAGAACGGGCCGTACACGCTCATCCCGGCCGGCTCCTATCTCACGACCTCTGTTCCGGTCGACGCCGACGTCGAGCTTCTCGAATTCGCCGCCTACCTCGATTTCGAGCTAGTCGCATCGCAAGTCAACACGGCACGTTTGTTCGGTGCCGACGACAATTTCGAGGTCAACTTCAACGTTGGCGGCGGGTTGCTACAGTTCGACGCATTCGCGTCCTCGCCTGACGCGGCGACCGCCGTGACCGCTGGCGAGCGCCGCCGCTTCGGTGTGCAAGTCTCGGCCGCGCAGAACCTCACCGAGCTATACCACAACGGCATCAACGAGATCTCGGGCAGCTACGCGGCCGGCTCCACGAGTTCGCAACCGTTCGTCGTCAACGGACGGCCAGGGGCAGAGACGGGCGGCGAAACGGTCAAGTGGTACAAGCTCATCCTGTTCCGTCGCCCGCTTTCGGCGGGCGAGCAGCGCGCGCTCGCGCAGCGCAGCGGCCCCACTAGCGCGGAGGAGTTCTTCGTCGACGAACTCCTGCCGTACCTCGTGCCGTCGTCCGCATCGCTCGGCAAGTGGTACCTGCGGCCTCTCGATGAGGTGTACGTCGACTGGCAGCGCCAAACGCCGTACACGTTCTCCGGCACGCCTGAGCGCGGCTGGTTCACGATGGACGGCCAGACGAAGTACGCGATCTCAAACACCGACGGCGGCCTCGTCTCAAACGTCGATAGCGACCGCTCGTTTACCTTTGAGCGCGTATTCCCGCGCAATCAGTTCATGGAGTGGGAGTACGGCAAGACCAATAGCACCGAGACCCAGTTCTGGTTCCGCGTGCAGCGCCGAGATACCACCTTCGACTGCGTGTGCCTGTTCAACTTCGCGGAGACCTTCTTCTGGGGGGTGTTCCTCAACGGAGGGTTGAGCACCACGGGCGCCGCGTCCTTCGGGTATGCGCCCATCAAGGGCGACGTGATCCGCGCTGAGCTGTTCGGCAACGAAGGGCGGGTGTACCTCAACGGCCGCCGTGTGCTCGTTGAGACGATCCCGAGCGTCGGCTTCGGGCTTGGCGCGGGTCGCATGGGCATCAACCTTTACAGTGGCACACTTCCCTCGATCGCCTGGGCGCGCTTCGGCGGTATGCCAGCCGAGGTCGCGGTGAATCCTTCCGATGCGCGACGCTTCGGTGCTGTGTTCGTCCCATTCGCCACTGGTGATGCTTCGCCAGTCGCCTGGGATGGTGAACAACGCGAGCGGCTCTCCTGGTTGAACTTCGGCGTCGCCCCGGCGCTGCCGCGCGTGATGCCGCCGGCCGGAGATCCGTAGATGGCGATCGACCGGCAGGACCGGCAGACCCTGCTCGGCATCTTCGCGCGCGCCGCTACCGGTCCGGCAACGCACGAAGTCGCTGTGTCGTTCGGCTTGATCCCGGCCTCCGCCTTCGTCGGTAACGCCGTCATCCAGGCCGCGGCGAGCGAGACGATCACGCTCAACGCGGTCTTCGTCGGGCAGATGACGACCCAGCAGGCCGCGGACTTCAATATCGAACTCGACGCGACGTTCGTTGGGCTCACGCTCTCCGAGGTGGCGCTCGCGAACGCGCTTGTGCTCTCGGACTCCTACGCCGCCCAGGTCGACGCCGCCGGCGCGCTCATCGCGGCGCTCGAACTCGTCGCCACGTTCACGACGACCGCCGTCATCCACGCGAGCCAGGCCGAGAACGTCGAGCTAGACGCGATCCTGACCGGTGCGCAGGTGACGACGCAGGCCGTCACGTTCCCGCTGGAGCTGAACTTCGTCACCGACTCCGAGATCTCGATCGAGGCGGCAGTGACGGAGGCGCTGACGCTGCTCGTGACGTTCCAGGCGCAGCTCAACGCGCATGGCGCGCTGACGGAGAACGTCGAACTGGACTACACGGCCGCCGCGGTTGCGACGTTCGAAGCCGCGCTCGCTGCGGCGATCGAACTCGACGCGGCGTTCGTCGCGACGCTCGATGACGTCGACGCTGACGTCACGTTCAACGTCGAGCTGGATGAGTCGATGAGCGCGACCGAGGTCGGCAACCGCGCGCTGACCGAAAACGTCGAGCTGGATGTCGACGTCGCGGCGACCGAGGTCGGCCACCACGCGATCGCGGAGAACATCGAACTCGACGACACGGTCGCGAGCGGCGCCTCGACCCAGGAGGCGAGCCAGACCCAGGCGCTCACGCTCGCCTACTCGGCGGCCGCAACCGCGGTCTACGAGCCACTCTTCACGGCCAATATCGAGCTGGGCTTCACGCCGGTCGCGCAGGGGGTGTTCCAGGCGGTGCGGGCCGAGAACATCCACCTCGGGGCCGCCTTCTTCGCGAGCGCGGTCATCAACGCGGCCGCGACGCTCGGGCTCGTGCCGATCGCGACGTTCGCCGGCGCGAGCGTCATCGACGTCGACGCCGACTTCGACCTGAAGACGGACGTCGTCTTCGCGCAGGAGCTGCACGTCTTCGGCACGCTCGCCCAGTCGCTGACGCTGACCGCGCTCCAGAGCGCGCAGGCACAGGCGGAAGCGCACTACCTGGAGGCGATCGAGCCCGGCGCGACGTTCACCGGCACGGCGACCGTGGATGGCGTGCTATCCGTCGCGGTGTCGCTTACATACAATGCGGACGGCCAGATCGTCGGGGCGGTGGCGACCCTCCCCACAGTCGGCCGGATTGTTCGAGTTGCGACGCAAAATCGGGCAGTGAGGGAACCGGTGCAGGATCGCACCCGTCAGGCGGGGTCGCAGGACCGCATCGTTATCGTTTCCGACCAGTCCCGCTCAATCGAGGGTCAGGAATGAACGATCGGCAGATGGTGCAGCACCAGGGTCACGGTGCGCGCTTCGAGGGCGGCCTCATCACGTTCGGCGAGCTGGGTCCGCAGGTCATCGTCCGCAATCACTGGGACTTCGAAGCGTACGACACGGGCGCGCTCCGCGCGGAGCTGGAGCGCCGCGGGATCATGCGCTTCTTCGATGGCGATCCGCTCAAGCTCGGCGTCGAGCACGGGCTCATCACCGACGCGCGCGATCTCCTGAAGTGGCGCGACAAGATCGAGAACATCTACGTCAACCAGGGCCTGAATACGGTCCTGGGCGTGTTCTGGAAGAACTCGCCGACGTACCGCGGGCCGTTCTACGTCGGGCTTACCGACTCAACGCCGACGGTGAACGCGGCGGATACGCTGCTTTCGCACGCGGGCTGGGTCGAGATCACCGCGTTCGGCAACTCGCCGAACATCCGCCAGCCGCTTGTCTTAGGCTCGGTCGCCTCGCAGTCGGTCGACAACTCCGCCTCGAAGGCGTCGTTTGCGATCAACGGCACGACCACGGTCGGCGGCGCGTTCCTCACCAACGACCCGAAGCTCGGCAACTCCTCGCCGGTCGGCTTGCTGATCGCGGCGGGCGCCTTCACCGGCGGTGACAAGGTGCTGGGCTCGGGCGACACGCTCAACGTCACGGTGACGCTGACCGCATCGAGCACGTAAAGGAGACCACGTGGAACAAGTCACGATCATCGGCGACACCGAGTGCCCCTGGGACGTGGAGATCACGGCCGAGGCGTACGCGAAGCTCGTCAACGACCCGGGCGCGAGCGTCATGAAGCGGAACGGGGTGCACTACCAGCACCGCGTCTTTCGGCTCGCGAACCTGAAGAGTTACGAGCTGCCGGCCGCGATGGCGGCGCACCTCAAAGGGCTCGGCTACGCCGAAAACACCGCGGAGCGCAAGGCGCGGCTCGACGCGGAGGCGGCGGCGCAGAAGTGACGCTCGTGAAGGTGATCGACTACGCCGCCTTCGGGCTCACGGTCGAAGCCTTCACGAACGACGAGGGCGAGGAGCGGCTGCGCTACACCGATCCGCACGGCCGGGTGTACATCCGCAAACCGAGCGACCCGATCCCGCACGTCGCCGCCCCGGGTCGGGTGCCGGCGGAACGGGTCGCCCGCTACCCGACGACTCCACCGAGGCGCGCATAGGATGGCGTTCCAGTCATTCCCGACGAAGGACCCGCAGGAAGTCCTCGACTACGCGTTCGACTTCTCGGATCTCATCTCCGAGGGCTTGCAGCTCGACGTGAACGGGCACTCGGTCGCGATCGAGTCCGTCTCGCCGCCCGAAGACATCCTCTCACCCGACACGCGCCTCGCGTTCTTCGGCTCGCCGGCGCCGCTCGCGATCCCGCTGGAGGCGACCTCGCCGCTCAGGCGCGACGCGATCCAGATCTGGCTCGTCAAGGGTCAGGTCGGGCGCAAGTACACGATCGTCTGCCGGGCGCGTGATACGAACCCGTCGCCGACGAAGCGCATCCATGTACGGCGCGCGACGCTCAAGGTGAAGAAGCTATGACGATCGTCGTCGATCCGACCGGTCTCGGCTCTCCGCGCGGCAACTCGTACGTGACGATCGCCGCGTTCGTCGCGTTCTACGGCGAAGGCGGGCGCGCGGATACGGTCGTCGACAACGCGGACGAAGAGCAGATCGAAGCCGCGCTCAAGATGGCGGCCGACTACATGGCGCAGACCTGGCGCTTACGCTGGCTCGGCTCGCGGGCGGATGCGTACCAGCCGCTCGACTGGCCGCGCCGCGGTGTGCCGATCATCGACTTCTTCGATCCGTGGTACTCGAACGCGAACGTGCTGCGGCAGTTCCAGAACACGGTCTACCTCGCCGAGAACGTCTTCCCGCCCGAGGTCGAGAAGTGCCAGATGTACCTCGCGCGCGTCGTGCTCGGGACGAGCGGGCTCGCGACGACGCCGCTCCAGGCGAACCTCGAACGCATGACCAAGCGCGAGAAGGTGGGCGAGCTGGAGGTCGAGTACATGACGGCCGAGGAAGGCGGCTACCGCCAGGTGAACTACTACTACGAAGCGGAGCGGATCATCCTGCCTTTCCTGCGACCGGCGAGTTACGGCCGCGTCGTTCGGAGCTAGCCGTGCCCGGCGCGCTCGACAAGCTCGGCGAGACCGCGCAGAAGCTCGTCGGCAAGATGGGCAAGACCTACACGCTCATCACGGCCGAGATCGAGCCCGACCCCGACACCGGCATCTCCACGTCGACCGAGACGACGCAGTCGGTCGTCGGCACGCCGCCCTCCCCGTTCAGCGCCAAGCGCATGCAGGGCGTCGAGCCGCAAGAGGGCGACATGATGGTCGCGATCGCGGCGCGCGATCTCGCGGTGACGCCGGTGATCGGCTCCTCGCTCTCGTTCGCGCTCGACGGCATCGCGACCCGCTGGCAGATTGTCGCGGTCGACACGCTCTGGTCGGGCGAACTGCCGGCGCTCTACAAGCTGCAACTTAGGAACTGACCGTGCAGGTTTTGAACCNNCCGCTTCTTCCGCTCGCTCGATCGCGCCGCGGCCGACGTCGATCGGATGGCGCTCCTGTTCCAGAAGCGAGTCGCGCTCGAAGCGCTGGAGCGCGTGGTCGCGAAGACGCCGGTCGACACCGGGCGCGCACGGCAGAGCTGGCAGGTACGGCGCAACGCGACCTCTGAGGCCGACGTCGGTGAGTGGCAGCAGCGCGACTCGGTCGTCGAAGGGCAAGGCGTCATCCTCGCGCTCAAGGAGCCGTACGGCATCGTGCACATCTTCTCGAACGTCGAGTACATCGAGTTCCTGGAGAACGGCTCCTCGCAGCAGGCGCCGGAAGGCATGGTGGCGCTCACCGTGCGCGAGCTGGAAGCCGGGCTCACCCAGCTCGACGCTGGCTTGCGGTTCGAGGAGCGCTGATGGTTGCGCTTGCCGACGTCCACCTCGCGATCCGCGGCGCCTTCAACGCGCCGCTGACGGGCTGGGAGGCGCGCCAGCCGACCGTCCCGCTCACGTATGCGGGCGATGCGTTCGTGCCGCCACGGAATGCCAACTGGGCTCGCGTCGTCATCATGGCGGCGGGACCGGGCCAGCAGGTCGAGTTCGGGATTCAAAAACGCGTGCGCCGGATCGGCATTCTGCGCGTACAATTCCTGCTCGTGGCTGGCATGGGATCGGGGCTCGCGTGGCAATACGCGGACTCCGTGAAGTCGATAGTTGAGGCAAGGACGATCGGGGGCGTGCGTTTTCAAGGCACATCGTTCCCGGTCGAGGATGGGGTCGATGGAGCATGGTCGCGGTACCGCTGCGACACCTACTTCGACGCCGATGAACTGACGACCACGTAAGGAGACGGACCCAGCCATGAGTGACGCGTCAAGCGTAAAGCTCTCGTATCGGGATGAGATCACCTGGGGCGAGACGCCGAGCGCGCGCTCACCGCAATCCCCAGGCCGCGAGTTCCGATTCACGTCGGAGTCGCTGAACTTCAACCAGGAGAGCGCCGAGTCGGAGGAGATCCGGGACGACCGGAACATCTCGTCAGTCGCGCGCGTCGCCGCCCGCTCGGAGGGCGACGTCAACATCGAGGCGAGCTTCGGTTCGCACGATCAGCTCCTCGAAGGCGCGTTCTTCCGGCGCTGGTCGACCGCGGTCGATATCAACAACCCGGCGCAGTCGCCGTTCAACAACATCACGGTGACCGTCGTCGGCGGCCCGCAGTCACCGATCACGGCGACCGGCACGATCTCGGTGCCATCGGCCTCGCCGTTGCGCCTGAAGAACATCCCGGTGGGGGCGTTCGTGTACCTGACGGGCACGTCGGGGATCGGCTCGCCGATCACGAACATCGACGGGGTGTACCGCGTCGAGGCAAACACGGGCTCCGCGCTGACCGTCTTCCCGCGGCCGGCGGCCTCGAAGGCGGGGGTGTTCCGCCTGCGCAGCTCGTCGATCTACAACGGCATCACGCGGAAATCGTTCCTGATCGAGAAGAAGTTCGCCGACGTGAACCTCTTCCACATCTTCACCGGCATGCGGGTCGGCCGTTGGAACCTCTCGATCACGCCCGGCAAGATCATCACCGGCGCGTTTGCGTTCCAGGGCAAGTCGGTCCTCTCGCAGGGCTCGACGGTCTTCACCAGCTCACCGCAAGTGCGGCCGGTGAACGCGACGGAGGTCTTGAACGCGGTCGACAACATCTCGGACGTGCGCATCAACGGCCAGCCGACGACCGGGGTCAACTTCACCGAGATCGCGTTCTCAGTCGACAACCAGCTCCGCCCGCAGCCGGCGATCGGCACGCTGGAGAACGTCGGCATCGGTTCGGGTCAGGTGCGCGTGACGGGCACGCTCAAGAGCTACTTCGTCAACAACGAGCTGTACGACCGGTTCAAGGCGTACTCAACCGTGCAGCTCTCGTTCGTCGCGACCGATCTCGCCGGGAACATCTACGTCTTCTTCTTCCCCGCGTTCAAGCTCGCGACGGGTGAAGTGGTCGCCGGCGGCAACAACCAGGACGTGCTGGGCTCGTTCACGTTCTCGGCATTCCGCAACGCGACGTACGGCTTCGCGGTCGGTCTCACGCGCTTCGGCTCGGCGATCTCGGCCTACTTGCCGGCGACGGCCGACCAGGCGTAAAACTGACGGCGCAACGAGGGGGCGACCCTCGGAGCGATCAGACACACGGGCTTCAGGGCCGGCACCCGCCGGCCCTTTTTTCAACCGGGAGAACCTCATGGACATTGGTGATTTGATCGGCGACGCGAAGCTCGAAGGCGAGGGCGCCTGGGTGCTCGTTGGCACCGACGGCTTCGAGATCAAGGTCGCGCGACTCCAGAACCCGAAGATGCAGCGCCTCTACGCGCAGCGGAACCGCCAGCACGGCCGGCGCCTGGAGCGCGATCCCGACCTCCAGAACGCGGTCTACATCGAGGTCCTCGCGAAAACCGTGCTGCTCGACTGGCGCGGGCTCACGCACAACAAAAAGGAAGTGAAGTTCAGCCAGCAGGCCGCGATCGACCTCATGACGCGCTCGGTCGACTTCCGCAACATGGTCACGCGTGCCGCCGACGACGTCGAAAACTTCAAGAGCGCCGAAACGGAAGCTGACGAAAAAAACTCGCCGAAGTCCTCGACTGGCACCTAGCCTGGGGGCCGCAGGTTCGGGCGCTCCAGCGTATCGAGCAGGGCGGGCAGTCGGTCGCCGCGCTCGACAACCGGCCGCAGCCCGAGCCGCACCTCCAGCACGTCTGGGACGCCTTCGGGGACCTCGATCGCGCGCGCCAGAGCGACATGGGCGTGCCGCTGCCGCTCCTTTTGTCCGAGATCATGCTCCAGGCCGGGCTCGATGAGATCGAGTCCGAGTCATTGGATGAGTTCGTGCACCTGGTGCGATACTTAGACGCACGATATCTGGACCGCATGGCGCACAGGCGACGAGGCGCACAGGGTCCGGGCGAGCCGAAGCAGAAGGGACCCTGACTTGCCGCTGCTCGATCTAGGGATCGACTCTCGTCGCGCCGTCTCGGGTAAGGACGCGTTCGTTAACGCCGTCCGCCAGATTCAAACGGCCACCTCGAACGCGAACCGCGCGCTCCAGCAGGGCGGCGGCGCGGTCGACTCGTACGGCGACTCGCTCCGCCGCGCGAACGCGCAGGGCCAGCAGTTCGGGGCGAACGTGGCGGCCGGACTGACGAGCGTGTCGGCCGATGCTCGCACCGCCGCTGGTGCGGTGACCCAGCTCGCGAGTGCCGAGCGGGCCGCGGCCGACGCGACCGCCTCGCTCACCGCGAATGCGCGCGCGCTCGACGCGACGATCAACTCGCCCTCGATGTTCGAGTACAAGAAGCGCCTCGACGCGGCGAAGGTCGCCGAGCAGGAGCTGGGCGCGGCCGCCGCCGCAACCGCCGCGCCGATCGCCGCGATCGGGGCGTCCGCGAATGCCGCGGCAACCCAGGTGCAGCAGAGCGCGCAGCGCGCGCAGAGCGCCTTCACGGCGGAGTCGCTCGCCGCGCAGCAGGTGACGA